>Ga0187874_10000142_pt1 | contig 94090 bp, 84 predicted proteins | sample June2016WEW_16_1_3_FD_132993 | JGI IMG/M metagenome (GOLD analysis project Ga0187874, IMG submission 132993) | Peatland microbial communities from SPRUCE experiment site at the Marcell Experimental Forest, Minnesota, USA - June2016WEW_16_150 | ecosystem: Environmental > Terrestrial > Soil >... | reverse complement strand
GAGCTTGGTTTCGTAGGCCAGGAAGGCGAACTCCATGGCCACTTGGGCATCGGCCGGTTCGAGCTCCATGGCCGCGCGGAACTGTTCGCGGGCCAGTTCGTTTTCGCCAACCTTGAGATACGTGTAGGCCAAATCTTTGTGGATGGAGGCGCGCTTCGGTGCGAGCTCGATGGCCTTTTGAAAGTTGGCAATAGCGTCGTCGTAGGCGTGGGCGCGGAGCTGCTCGTAGGCGCGCGCCAGAGGCTCGTAGGCCGGGTCGGGAGCCTGGGCGAAGGCCATCGGAGCAAGCATCAATAGGATGAGCGTTCGCAGTATCACTTTAGAGAGATAGTGCGCAGGCGGGCCGGGGAATCTCGGAAGAATTCGACTGAAGGAACCAGAGTGGGCGGGAGTTGTGACAGCAAATCAGGCTATTTGCGGGCGGGTCTTAGCTAAGCTGGTGTAGTTTCTGCGAAATAACTAGACAGTTCATCTTTTCCGCTTTCTGGACTTGGGGCTGGTGCAGCCGGGCTTGATCTGCTCCAAGGTCCGGCGACAGCGAGTGAGCTTCTCCTGGATGGAGTCGACGGTCGCGGTCCACACGAAGGGTTTGGGGTCCTGATTCCAGGCCCAGAGAAACGCCTCGATGGACTCCTGCAGGTCGGCTACGCTGAGGAAGACGCCGCGGCGGATGGCCTTGTTGTCCAGGTGGCCGAACCATCTCTCGACCAGATTCGTCCAACTGGAACTGGTGGGGACGAAGTGGGGCACGCAGCGAGGATTGCGTTTCAGCCACGCCTCCCTGTAAGGTGTCCAGGGCAGCGAACAAGGTGGTCGTGCCGTTGCGCCTGTTATTTGTTGGACTCCACACTAGCTTCACCTGGCACCGCAATGGTAACGGTGAAGTTTCCCTCCACACCCGAATGGGTATCGGGGTAGGCGGTGCCGACGCGATAGGGCTGGATGCCGGAGTCAGTCCTGACGTATTGCCAGTATCCGGTGGTTTGCGCCGAGCCGGTGCCTGCGGTGCCGAGTAATAGAATGACTGCACACAACAAGAACACAACGCGGGTTCGTCTCATGCTTCGGTCTCCTGAGCCCAGACCTGGAATCTAGCCCTTCCCCTTCGCTGTGACCAGTGACTCACTGTGATAAACCCCGCTTTCGGGGTCCGTTTGCAGCAACGGTTGGTGAAGACCGGCGGCAGACAGGTCAGGTACGCGCGGTACTACTGGCTGGTACTGGCTGAGCGCCATCTGACACGGCGGCTATTCGGAGCGACGGTGCGAAGCATTGCCGCCTTGCCGGTGATGGAGCGAAATCAAGCGACCGGGCATCGACTCGGTAGAGCGGAGATGCAAATCTCCGCAATCCCTTACGGAATGACACGCTCCAAGATCTGGATTTGTCACAGTGAGTCACTGGCGCCGGACCAGGGAGGAGTGTAGGCTTGCTGCTGAACTCTATTTGTATCTCAGGGCTGCTCACCGAGGAAGGTCCTACGCAAAAGGAGAGTACAATGCGATTGTCAGTTGGTAAAGATCTAAGGTTTGCTGGTGCTTGCCGTTGTGGGGATCGCATCCCGCTTGAATGCGGGGATCATCACCGTCCCGCCGGGTCTCAGCCCGGGCTCCCAATACCAACTTGTGTTCTTCACGTCCGGGGGCACCATGGCGGTAAGTTCACCCAATATAAGTGATGACAATGCTTTTGTTACAACGATGGCCAACAACGTGCCCGCATTGGCTGCCTTGGGTGCCTCGTGGCGGGCCATCGGTTCCACGTCAGCCACGAGCGCCCTCACCAACATTGGGTCATCCACCGACGGGATCTACAATCTCAACGGCAATCTGGTGGCAAACGGGACCGCGGGCCTCTTTTCCGGCTCGCTCTTCGCTCCTATCGACATAGACGAACTAGGGGATGTAGCCAACGTCGTCGTATTCACCGGCTCAAATTCGGACGGAACATCGTACCCATACAATGGACTCGGTGGCCCTCTCGGCCCCTACGATTGGGTCGAGAACGGAGATTCCGGCTCCACGACCAACTCCTGGATTACCGGCTCCCAAGTTGACCCGTCCAGGGGCGGCATTCTATACGCCATCTCCTCCCCGATCACGGTCATCTTACTCATAGAGCCGGACAACACGTTCCTGAAATCTTCAAAGCGCCATACCCGCGCGGCGGGCATTGCGAGTCGATCCGATGGCGGCATTGAGCAACGAGTAAGTCAGGCGCACAGCAGGCAGACTGCCCCGCGAATAAATTGAGCTGGTACACCCTCATCAGCTTCGGAAACAATTTGCGAAGGACGCGGAAGCTGGTCCGTATCGGCCAGGAAAGGCGCGGCTTCAAAGGCTCCGGGACGTCCACCGGGGTGCGGGATTCCACCAGGCGCAGCCCGATATTCCAGTTCTCAATTTCGCGCGGATCGTCGCAGGCCCATGCGAAACGGGCCGCCAGTTTCCGGCGCGCGTGATCTTTGTTCGCGCCATTTACGGCTCGGCGGCTGGTGGTATCGAAGGCGATGCTCACATACGGAAAGTTCTCCGCGATCTGCGCCAGCGCCGCCTTGACCTGCTGCTCTTTCAGGTAGACGAAGACGGTTTCCGCGACAAAGAAGTAAGGTCCGGGGCTTTGGCGCACGGTGGCCATCCAGCCCGGATCGAGGACCGACCTGGCCAGGGTCGTGCGCCGCTCGGTATCCGTGAAGAATTTCCGCCGCAGTTCAACCACCTCCGGAAGATCAAGGTCGAACCAATGGAGGCGGCCGTTGTCGAGCCGCTCGAAGCGGGTGTTGAGTCCGGAGCCGATCTCGACTACCGTGCCTTCCGGATGGCTGCGGAGAAATCCTTTGACCCACTCATCGAACATGGCGCTCCGCAACGTACAGCCAACGACGCGCAACCTTTGGTTGAACCTTTGGAAATCCCAATCGATGGATTCCACCATTCCGATGGCCCTGGAATCATCCAGGATGGGGCGCTTTCTGCGGCTCTCGACCGCGCGGGCATAGAGCGGAACCAGTAGGGTCTCCGAGGCCATTGGCGGAGCGGTCGCGCGCGTGGTGGCGAGCGACGGGTTCGGCAAATCCAAGCGGTTGCGACGGTTTCCTAAATTCTTCCTACATCGTCCTCGTAATCTTATGCAGCATCCGCGGCCGGTCGGGGTTCAAACCCTTGATCTCCGCCAGTTGCGCCGCGAACAATTGCGCCGGCACGATGTAGGGAATGGGCGTGTACAAATCCTGCGGACCGCCCCAGTGGCCCGGCGGAATCGGAAGCCGGATCAGGCGCGCCGGCTTGGCGCAGGCCTCCCTGTTGTTCTCGTCGGTGATCACCAGCGTCTCGGCCTTCACTTCCTCCAGCATATCCAGTACGGCGGAAATGGATTGCCACGTGACCCCCGCTGGCGCGAACACGAACACCGGAAACGCGCGCTCCACCAGCGCGATGGGCCCGTGCATCAGGTCCGCCGACGAGAACCGCTCCGTCACTACGTAACACGTCTCCATCAGCTTCAAACCGAATTCCAGGGCGTTGGCGTAGTTCAAGCCGCGGCCCACGGTCACCGCCCTCGACATGAACATGTAACGCTCCGCGATTTCGCCCACGCGCTCTTCCGTCTCCAGCGCGTCCTCCACCCATTGCGGCAACCGGCGCAGCACGTCGAAAGACACCTCGCCGCCCAGCGCATACGCCACCAGGTATAGGGCCATAAGCTGGCAGGTGTAGGTCTTGGTCGCGGCCACGCTCTCTTCCTTGCCGGCTCGCGCCAGCAGAGTGAACGCCGCGATCTCCGCCATGGTGCTGTTGGGTTCGTTGGTGATCCCCAGGGTGGTCGCTCCGCGGCTGCGCGCGTCCGCCAGCACCGCGCTGGTGTCGGTCGATTCGCCCGATTGCGAAATCCCCACCACCAGCACCTCCCGCAAATCCACCGGGCTCGAGTACAATGTCAGCACCGAGGGCGCCGCCAGCGACACCGGGATGCGCGTCGAGATCTCGATCAGATACCGGCCGAACTGTGCCGCATTGTCGGAGGTGCCTCGCGCCACCAGAATCACCAGCCGCGGCCGGTTGGCTTCCAGGTGGCGGCGCAGTTCGCGCAACTCGACGGCCCCGTCCTCCAACGTCTTCGCCAGCGCCTCCGGCTGCTGCCGTGTCTCTTCCAGCATCTTTGACATGGTGCTCACGTCCCAAACTGAGCCATTGGCAGCCTGCTGTCCAGTTCCGAACGGTTGCGAAGCTGTTGCAGCCGGTTCGTTACCGCAATCGAACGCTCTTGTTTTCAGCGCGTTTTGAGCGCGTCCGGCACATGCAGTGCATCTGGTAGAATCGGACCAGCATTCACGCTAAAGTGTGGGTTGATGTCGCAAGGACATTCCCAGGGAGTTCCTCCAATGCCGGCGCCGGACGGGGGGCGAGCCACATCCGTGACTGAAGAACAGGTCCGCGAGGAACTGAGCCGGGCCCTCGCCAGTCACGAATTCCGCACCAGCAAACGCAGCCAGGACTTCCTCCGTTACGTGGTCGAAAACACCCTCCAGGGTCATGGCGACATGCTCAAGGAGCGCACTATCGGCATCGAAGTTTTTGGACGGCCTACCAGCTACGACCCCAGCGACGATGCCACCGTCCGCGTCAAAGCCGGCGAGGTTCGAAAACGGCTGGGCCTCTACTATTCCGATCAGGGATCTCATAACCCGGTACGCATCGAACTGCCTTCCGGCACCTACGTCCCCGAGTTTCACCTGGTGAATGCTCCCTCATCGGCTTCGCCGCACCGCTCCTCCGACGTGCCGCCGGCCGCCGCGCCGCTTCCGGCCGCGGTTCCCCAGCGTCAATCCGTCGTGACGCTCCGCCGCGCTTCGCTCGCCGCCATCGTCCTGGTCGCAGCCGCGGCGCTCATCTGGTTCTTGACTCGCACCGCGGTCACGCCGCTCGAACAGTTCTGGGCACCCGTCCTGAACGGCTCATCGCCGCTGCAGTTGTGCGCCGCCTACGTGCCCGTCTATGGCGTCGATATCGATCCGTCCCTCACCCCGCCGTCGCGCGTCGAAGATTTCACGCTCCTCACCGACCAGTTCGTGGGTGGCGGCGACCTGATCGCCACCTCCCGCCTCGCCGCGATGCTCACACGGCTCCGCCGCCCTTATCGCGTCAAGCTGGGCAACGACGTCTCTTTCGCCGACCTCCGTTCCGGCCCCGCCATCCTGGTCGGGTTCTCGTACACCAAGTGGAACCAGATCAGCAACCAGATGCGCTTTTTCGTCGACGGCTTCCGCCGCCCCGCCGGAATCACCGACAATGGCAAACCCACCGAGTGGGTGCTCCCCAGCCTGCCGCGCGACCGCCGCACCACCGAGGACTACGCCATCGTCTCGCGCGTCTTTCATCCCGATACGCACGCCATGTTGGTGGAACTCGCAGGCATCACCCAATACGGCACCGATGCCGCGGCCGACCTGGTCACCAATCCCGACCTGATGGCCGAAGCGCTGCGCGGCGCTCCCCCCGACTGGCAGAAAAAGAACCTGCAACTCGTCCTGCACGTGAAAGTGATCTCCGGCGCGCCCAGTTCGCCGAAGATCTTAAAGCAATACTTCTGGTAGTCGATGTGGAGCGGCCAATCCGGGCCGCAGCCGCCTTCAGGCGGCTCTTTCCCGCTGTATGACTGGACCTCTATTTCTTTGGATGCTCCGCTAGAAATGGACCACGCGAACCAGCAGGCCGGCCAAGCTGCCGCCTAGCAATGGCCCGACGATCGGAATCGCGGCATATCCCCAGTCCGATCCTTGTTTGTTCGCAATCGGCAAAATCGCGTGGGCGATGCGCGGCCCAAGGTCGCGCGCCGGATTGATGGCGTACCCAGTGGTTCCGCCCAGACTCAGGCCGATGCCCCAAACCAGGCTCCCCACCAGGTAGGGTCCCAGCCCCGCCACCGGTCCGGTCGCCGCCACGGCTTTGGAGAAGATCGCGCCCGCCACTAACACCAGCACGAATGTGCCAATGATCTCGCTCAACAGGTTCGCCATCGGATTCCAGATCGCCGGAGCCGTGCAGAAGCAGGCGCGCTTCAAGTCGGCCTCGGGCGTCACCCGCCAGTGGGGCAGGAAGTGCAGCCACACCAGGCACGCTCCCACAATGGCCCCCGCCATCTGCGCCGCAATATATGGTCCTACCTTGCTGAAATCCCCCGAAGTTACCGCAGCCCCCAGGGTCACGGCCGGGTTCAGGTGGCCTTCACCCCCGCAGGCGATCGCGGTGAACACGCCGGCCATCACCCCCAGCGCCCAGCCTGTGGCAATCACCATCCACCCGGCGCCTTCGGCCTTGGATCTTTTAAGCAGGACGTTGGCAACCACGCCATTTCCCATGAGGACCAGCACCATAGTCCCCATGAACTCTCCGAAAACTCCGTTTGGCATTTACTCCTCCAGCCAGTCGAACGACCGCGTGACTGCCTTCTTCCAAAAGCCGTACATCCGTTCCCGCCGCTCCGGATCCATTTGCGGTTTCCAGGTGTGGTCCACCGACCACTGCGCGCGCAGGTCCTCCACGTTCGCATAGAAACCGGTGGCCAGGCCGGCCGCGTACGCCGCTCCCAAAGCCGTGGTCTCCTTTACCGCCGGACGCACCACCGTGCGGTTCAGTATATCCGCCTGGAACTGCATCAGGAGCTCGTTCTCCACCATGCCGCCATCGGTCCGCAGCACGCCCACGGGAACGCCCGAGTCCTTCTCCATGGCCTCCACCACTTCGCGCGTCTGAAATGCCGTAGCCTCCAGCACCGCGCGCGCCAGGTGACTCTTGTTGGAATAGCGGGTCAGTCCCGCAATCACGCCGCGGGCGTTATGCTTCCAGTACGGCGCGTACAGTCCCGAAAAGGCGGGAACGAAATAAACTCCGCCGTTGTCTTCCACCAGACGCGCCAGCGATTCAATCTCCGGGCTCGTGGTAATGAGCCCGAAATTATCGCGGATCCATTGCACCAGCGCGCCGGTGATCGCCACGCTTCCCTCCAGCGCATAGTTGGCCGGTTGTCCCTTGAGCTGGAACGCCACCGTGGTCAGCAGCCCGTAATGGGACTGCACGATCGCGGGACCCGTGTTCATCAACAGGAAGCAGCCCGTGCCATAGGTGTTCTTCGCCTCGCCCGCCTGGAAACAGGTCTGTCCCACCAACGCGGCCTGCTGGTCCCCCAGGATTCCGGCCACCGGAACGCCCTCGACCGCCTCCAACGCCGCGGTTCCGTAGACTTCGCTGCTGGAGCGGATTTCGGGCAGTATCGGCCGCGGTATCGCGAACGCGTTCAGCAGTTCGTTGTCCCAGTCGAGAGTCTGCAAATTCATCAACTGCGTGCGGCTGGCGTTGGAGCAGTCCGTGATGTGCAGGCCCGTCAGGTGCCACAGCAGAAAGGTATCGATATTGCCGAACAGAATCTCGCCCGCCTCGGCCTGCTGGCGCGCGCCGGGGACATGGTCGAGCAGCCAGCGGATCTTCAGCCCGCTGAAATAGGTAGCCAGCGGCAACCCGGTCTTCGCGCGAAACCGGTCCGGTCCGCCCTCGCGCGAGAATTCGGGAATGTAGTCCGCCACCCGCGTATCCTGCCAGACCAGTGCGTTGGCCAGCGGCTTGCCGGTCCTGCGATTCCACAGAACCGTGGTCTCGCGCTGGTTGGTGATGCCCAGCGCCGCCAGGTCGCCGGGTTTCAGGCCGCGCTGCTCCATCGCCTCGGCGACGACTTCCCGCGTCCGGAACCAGATCTCCTCCGGATCGTGCTCCACCCATCCCGGCTGCGGGTAGATCTGCTGGTGCTCCTTCTGTGCGCTGGCAACGATGCGCCCGGCCCGGTCAAAAACCAGAAACCGTGTGCTGGTGGTGCCTTGATCGATCGCTCCAATGAAGTCCGCCATGTCTCCCTCGCTTGGGGATCTTCCAGCTTAGCTCCAAAGCTGCCCGGAAAAGCACCGTTTTTCACCACGCGCCCAAGACGGCGATGGCCAGAGATCTCACAGGCGGAACGTCCTCGGGTTAACGAACAAAGATCATCGTTGGCCGCCCCTTGTATGTCGTCAGTTGCCATTCCCGGTACCCGCATTTCTCCGCGACCCGAATCGACGGGAGGTTCTCAGGGAAGATAATGCAGGCAGTCTGGGATGCTCCGAAGTGCGCATCACCCCACCGAATGGCGGCGCGAACGGCCTCAGTCGCATAGCCCTTACCGTGGAATTGCGGGTCCAACACCCAACCGCTTTCCGGCTTGTCGTGGATCGACGGCTCCAGGTCCCGCTTGTAATCGGCGAATCCAATCTCTCCCACGAACTTGCCGGTCGCCTTTTCCTCGACTACCCAATAGCCGAAGCCGAGCAACGTCCAATGGCCCACGTAACGCAGGAACTTGGTCCAGGCCTCCTCTTCGCTAAGAGGCTTGCCGCCAATGTGCCGTGTGACGTTGGGGTCCGCCCACATGGCGGCGCTGGCGCTGAAGTCGTCCAGGCGATGGCCCCGCAGTTTGAGCCGCTCGGTTTCCAGGATCGGCACTGGTACAGCGTTATGAAGAGGATTGGGCATAGGGACATTCTACTGTCACCAGCCCGGCTGCTTACCGCTTCACCGGCGCGCGACGCCGCAGTTCTTCAAACCAGTTGTCGACACCGACCATCCGCCGGCCGAACGGGTCCGTGCCTCCGATCAGTTCCACCAGGAATCGCTTGCCGTCCGGCGCCACGTCGAAGGTAGTGCCGAATCCTCCCTTCACCAGCGCCTTGGGCAACCCGAGGTGTAATTGCGGGCCGGGCTGAAAGTCCACGGCCATCACTCCGCCTTCGCCCATCACCACCCTGTAGAACAGCTCCCGGCCGCTGCGGGCCCACCGCACTGAATCTCCCCCTTGGGTGGAAACCCGCTCCTTGCCGCCCGGCCCGGGGAAGGTCGGCGTCGCCTCAGAATCGGTGGCCAGCAGTTGCTCCGGCTTTCCACTCCCGTCCGCCTGCACCCAATAGATCCCGCTCTTCCCGTCTACTGTGGCGCTGTAGGTAATGCGCCGGCCGTCCGGGGTCCAGATCGGAGTTGCGTTTACTCCTCCGAATGTCACCCGTGTCTTGATTTTCCGTTCCGTGTCGAAGACCCAGATATCTTCCGGACTGCCGTTCGTCGTGGTGTTCGTGTAGATCCCGTTGGCGATCCGCCGGCCGTCGGGCGACAATCTACCCGTCCCCCATAACGCCGTATCCGAGATCGCCTGCTGTTGGCCCTGCCGGTCCGCCCACCCCATGGTCGTTCCGCCGATCTGCCCGGTCGTGCCTTCAATGTAGACCAGCAGGCCACTATCGGAAAATGCGTATTCCGCTATGCTCGAGCTCGGGCCGTTGAAGGAAATGCCCTCTACCACCGGCGCCTCGGAGCCCGTAACCGCCAGCTTCTCCGCGTCGAACGACGCCGCGAACAACGTGGCTCCGCGCTCGTATACCAGGTGGCCCGTAAGCACGTAGCGGCCATCCTTGCCGTTGTTCTCGACCACACGGTAAGCGCGCTTTTTCAGGTCGAGCACCGCGATCTGGCTGGCCGTCCCCGACCCGATGGTGAACAACAGCGCCCGTGACCCGGGGAGAAAGTGCGGCGTGCGGTGCGACGTTTCTCCTTTCTTGCTGTCCAGCGTGGTGAGTGTTTCCGGCGTGGAGGCGCGCCATGCGGCTGGCGTCGTCGGCCAGCGCCGCCGGCAAGGTCTTGATGGCCACGTCACGGTTCAAGCGCGAGTCGTGCGCGCGGTAGACCTCGCCCATCCCGCCCGCGCCAATCGGCGCCGTGATTTCGTAGGGCCCCAGGTGAGTGCCGGCAGGTAGCGCCATAAGGAGATCTCCGATTGTATCCCAATCCTAAAAGCGGATCCCGGTGAGGCGGTCCGTGAGTGGCGCCGACAGCCGCCGTACCCCCTACCGCTGTAACCCCCCTTGCACCCGGGGGCGGTTTTCGCCATAATACGGCCAGATCCACCTAAGAATTGGTATAGTTTCTCACCGACAGGAGATCTGCCGTGCGCAGCAGTCTGGTAGCCGCCCTGGTTTCGTGTGTTGATAGACCCCTGAAGACCCGCGCTCGCCGTTTCCTGCTCGGCTTGTCGTCGGACGAACTGCAGTTCATCGCCGGGTTTCTGGGCTGCTGCATCCTGGAATCGCCCGAGGACGCCGGTAGCTCCCGTGCCCAACTGGCCAGGCGCATTGCGGAACGCCAACAGACCCGTGCGCAACGCTGCTCCTGGGATCAGGAGCACAAGATGATCCTGCTGCTCGAATACCTGGGCCGCAGCTCCGCCGCGCCGGCTACTGCACAATCCCGCCGCCGGCCTGCGGTTCCAGCTTGATTTCCCCGAAGGCCGACTCGTACTGCGTGACGTTCTCGCGCAGCACGTTGAACAAGGCTTTCGCCTGTTGCGGGCTGAGATAAATCCCCTGGAAGTTCTGGATGGCGACGTTTTCGGGGCTCGACTGGCTCACCCGGCCGAACGATAAAAAGAAATCCCACAGGCTGACCCGCACTTGCACGCTGTTGGCGTAGCTTTCACGGTACTCCGGTCCCTGTATGAGCTGGATCTTGGCTGCTGGTGGCTGCGTCATATGCCTTTCAGCGTAGCACCGCACCATACAGATTTAATATTCTTTACGATTTTCGGTACAACCATCGACCCGGTTCCTGCGTCCCATGGAGTGAGGCAACTCAGATGAAGCCACTCGTCGAAAATCACACACAGGGTTTAGCGCATTGCCCGATCTGTACCCACACCGTGCCCGCCGAAATCGACTTGAGGGGAAAGTACCCGCGCGTGACATCCGGCCAGAAGTGCCCGCGCTGCCGCTCGGCGTTGGATGTGGCCGCCGTCGTACAGATACCGGAAGCTGCTTAGAAAGCAGGTACTCCGGGCGGGGTTGTTTCCTGGCGGTAGTTCTGCCATAGTGGAGACAGGCTGGACACAGATGAGACGGAAGCTACAGCCCAAACCCGAGACCGTTGTCCCGGCGGAAATGCTGGAACAGGCAAAGCGTTCGATTTCGCCCGACCGCCTGACCCCGGTGATGAAGTGCTCGGTTTGTGGCGCCGAAACCACTCTGGCCTCCAGCGAACCGCTTTGCTGGGTCTGCCGCCGCTTGAAGATCAGCGCCTGGCGCGAGATCGAACAGCAGATGCCTGCTCAGGAATAGGGCTCTAAGTGTCCTGTCTCCTGTGAGAATCAAAACACTAGGTTTCGTCGCGAGGCGCGGGAGAAGGCGGCTGTTATCAACAGGGTCACGAGGCGCGCGCCGCTCAGCGCGCGCAGGCTTACGTGAACAGTACGTCGAGCACGGTGAGCAAGCGCAACGAAGTAGACGCGGCCTTATCGCGCTCCGCAGCAGAAAGCTGGTGAGAAATGCGGCCTAGGGAAGCGCCGAGCCTTCCGGCGGCAGCAGCACAATCACCTCGGCCTGCGGATTCTGGAAATCGCCCGGCACATAAGCCGCAATATTTCGCGCCCGCCCGATGGCTTCCCAAGCCACGCCCGATTGGTTCAAGCTGAAATACTGGTGGTTCAGCTTGATCGGAATGGTGGTGGGCGGCGACATCACGTGCGTCAGTTGCACGCCCGGCAGCGCCTGCCGGATCAGGTGTTCGATGTGGCTGGCCGAGCAGATCTTGATCAACTGCGGCGCCTTTTGGATGAGTTCCCCCTCGTCCATATCGGCTTGAATCGCCAGGTACAGCCGCGTGTTCTCCAGAAACCGGTCTTCGAATATCGACGCCGCATAAATCGATGGCCGGATCAGCTTCAGCGGCAACGACACGTAGTTGCTCGGAATCACCGTCTCCAGCAGATCCCGCAGCTTTTCGTCCAACTCCTCGAAGCAGGCCCCCAGTTGCTCGTGATCGTACACCGGTAAATCGCGCGGCTGCAGCCGCAGCGAAAATGTGGTCAACGTCGAGGCCAGCGAAAGCATCAGCCGGAACAGCTCCTCCGGATGCCCGTGCTTGGTTTCAAACAGGTGCCGCAGGTGCGGAAAATGCAAGTTCATCGTATACAGCAGCCAGAAGTTCGCGATGTCCGCCGTGGTGAATTCGGCCAGACTCTGGTTTTTCTGCCGCCGCATTCCCGCCAGCGCGCTCGATTTCGCCGACAGGATTTCGATCAGCCGCCGCGCGATCGAAAGGATAAAATCGTTCGCTGAAAAATCCAGCAGCGGCGGCGCGAATTTCGCGTCCAGTTGAAAGCTGTCGCCCGTCCGCAGCACCCGCGCCAACGGCATCGTGACGCAGCCGCCCTTCGGTTCGCCTTCCACCAGCACCCGGAAATTCTTACGTGCGTACTGCACCGGCTTCTCCGATGCGCCCGAGTTCTCGTCGCGGAACGATGCCACTTCCGCCAGGTAGCGCGTGTCCATCCCCCGTTCCCGCATCGACACATTGACGCCGCTCACGCGGTAATCGGGAATGGCCAGAAAGATGTCAAGCGAAGTCTGGCTCGGCTCGAAATAGGCGGCCAGCGGCTTCACCGGCGGAGCCGCGTCGGATCCCGGAATGTCGAACGGCAGGCCATCCGGGAACAGTCCCTCGGCCGCATGCACCGCAAAGGCTCCCGTGGCCAGCGCTTCCTGGTTGATTTGCAGCTTGCTGAAGCCCCACGGGCGGAACTGCAGCGCTTCCATGCGGAATTGCAGAACGCTTTCCACGAAGCGGTCCTGCACCTGCAGATGTTGGGGGCTGAGAAACGTCCCCTTAGCCCATATCACTGGCTGCAGGATGCGCATGTTGAAACAAAGTTAGCAGAGAGCGCGGGAAAAGGGCAATGATTCCTTTATTCCCACGGCCCCGCCAGCGGCGCCGGCGGGTCGGCCACCGATTGGAACCGCATCAGCAGCGCCGAGTCGCCGTTCTTCGACGAAGCCAGCGGCATTACGCCTTCGTCCGCGATGCGCTCCGCCACGCGGTCCGTCAACCAGGTTTCGGCCGGCGGTGTCATCAGCGATTCGCTCCCCCGTCGGTAGGTGTGCACCGGCAGCCCATCCACTTCGCTCACCAGGCCGGGATGCAATTGCCATCTCCGCCGGTTGAACGCCTGGCCGATCAAACAGGCGCAGACCACCGCCGGGCTGCCCCACAGGTACGCTTCGTGCGCCGGCGCTTGTGGCATCTCCTCGAAATCGAAAGCCTCCACGGGCGATGTCTTCCGCCCGTACGGCAGGCGCAGCAGGAAGCGCGGCATTGCCAGCCCCAGCCAGCGCGCGTCCGGATGATGCCGGAGTTGCCGCCACGCCTCCGCATCGGCCTTGTCCAGCGGCTTCTTCCAATCGTCCGGATCGGGCGCTGCCGCAATCGATTCGCAGCCCACCAGGCGCGGATCCATCCCTCCGAGCAGGGGACCACCGGCTTGCCGCGCGATTCCCGCCAGACCTGCCAGCACTCCGCAATCCCGCTCGCCCGGCGAAAAGGAATCGAGGCATGCCGCCACCGACCAGCCATCCCGCGTCAGTGGACGCCCGGCGTGCGCCGCCTCCATCAGTTCTTCGCGCGTCAGGTCGATCAGATACAGCTTCAGCTCAACTCCGGTTTCCAGCCGCTGCAGCAGGAAGAAGATCGAGCGCCAGGCCGCCTCCAGGGCCTGGAAGTCCGGGTGGCCGAGGATCGCCCGCAGCACCGCGCCGGTAGCCGCATCCACCTGCCCCACCAGTTCGTCCTGGCGCGCATCGGCCTTGGGCGTCAGGTGCGGCGTTACGATGCGCCGGATCACGTTATCCCACGACTCATCGGATTCGAGCGCCGGCTGCTGCGCCGCGGCCGTTTGCTCGGCGATCTGATCCAGCAGGCTGCCGCCACCGAGCCCAGCGGGCGCTGAGGGAGAAGCAATGGGCGCCCCTGGAGAAGATGTCGGATCGGGTCGCAGTCGCGCCGCCATCGCGCGAAAGGTCGCCGGATTCGCCAGTTCCGCGCGCGTTTGACGCAAGGTTTGAAACAGCGGCAGGCTGGCATAGAGATGATCCGGATGAAAATCGTCCAGCTCGCGGAACCGCAGAGCCACCGGTCGCTCGCCGGCCGTCAGTTCCAGCCCCGTCTCCAACCGGGCCATCACTTCTTCGAAGTTGTCCGGATCGATCTCCACCGGCTCCCGGTTGCCGCGCGGCGCCCGCCGGTTGGCGCGGCCGCCGAAATCCCCCACCAGCGCGATCCGGAACGGATCGTCCGAAGAGCGCTCGCGCGCCGGCTCACTCTGCCTTCCCAAACCAACGTCGATATGGACTGAGGACCTGTCTCTATTCATGTTGCCTTTCTCCAATACCCGGTCACTTCTTCCCGATTTCGAAACGATACTCGCCCATCCCGGAGTTGGCCCGCTGGAAGGCCCCCAGCTTGTCCCAGCCCTTCACGTAGCCCACGTCGTCGCCCAAGCCTTCCACGCCGTGGACGGCCACAATCAGGTCTTCTCCCGGTTTCTCCGGATTCCAGCCCAAAGACCGGACATCCATGGAGGCGTCAAACAAGATCTTGCCCTCATCGTCTTTCTTCACGGCCTTGATGAATTGCGCCGACCCTCCCCACCCTCCGTGCCAACCGAACGGCTCGTAGCCCGGCGGGTATCGGACGGCCTTGAAACGCTGGTTCCAGAAATGGCTCATCTCGGCATTGTCCGCGCCGCGGAATTGCGTCACCGGATTCTCAGGCCCTATCTTGTATCCCGGGGGCCCGAACCGTCCGCCGCCCAACCCACGCTGAATCGTCACCACGTCCAGATCCGGAACGTACGGCTTGCCGAACCGGTCCACAATGATGAACGAATCGCCGGTGTCCACGAAATAGTGGGTCAACATCATATGGGGGTCCTCCACGTGCGGAACATTGAATTCCTTGGTCAGCCGGTAAACCTTGACGTCTTTGGCCGACATTCCCTTCGCGGCCAGCCAGTCCAGCCTGACCGATGACGGCACTTCCTTCACCACCTCCAGGTGTTCGATGGTCTGCCAAAACTCCACGTCCTGCTTGGCAAATCCCACCAGCCCTTCAAACTTCACGTTCTTGAGCGATTTGATCTTCAGCCACACCGGCTTGCCAATCATCCCCCAGCCGTTCTGGGCCGCCTGCCGCAGCCACTTGACGCGCGAAGGATTGCAACTGCGGATCACGAAATAGTATCCGTCTTTGGCCAAGGCCCGCAGCACCTGGAGTTCCTCCGGAAGGATGCCCACGTTGTCCGAATTGAAGATCTTCAGAATCCAGCCTTGGTTCTTCAGCCCCGCGCCGGCTTCCGAGGCGGCCTTGGCCACCCTCGGAAGCATACTCGCCTTGGTAGTGCCCTGGATCTCCACTTTCAGCGCCCCTGCCACCACTTGCCGCGCGCGCCGCGTGGCATCCGTGGAGATCTCCAGCCACTTCTCGAAAAAGGTGATTTCCTTGGTCAGAAACGCCAGCCGGTCGCTCACTAGCGCCACTTTCGCCGCCGGCGCCAGTTTGCCGAAGAGCGGAATCACTCCCAGCAGGTTGACGCAGCAGCCCAGATAGTCGCCGCGGTTCATGGCGTACCCCGCCGCGGGGATCGAGCACAGGCCCGTCGGGTCCACCATCGACGTGATATCCAGGCCAATCTGGATCGCCAGCCGCTTCATCTCTTCGTGGCATTCCCTTAGCTTGATTTCCACCGCCCGGATCAGCGGTCCGCTGATCACCGCGTTCCACGATCCGTGCGTCGGCATCCCCAACTGGTGGGGGCCGGTCTTGACGATACCCTTCTGGATGTGCTTCTGGTCGGCCCATTGGTCGCCGATAAAAAACTGCTTGATCCAGAACCCCTGCCGGCTGCTGAGATCGGGCGGAAATTCCAGATCGGTGAGGCGGAAGACCTCGATATTCGTCTGGTTGTTCGCGCTGGGAGCGTCGCTCCCGGTTCCCATGGCATAGCAGCGGGCCACTTGGCCGGTTCGCACCCACGTTCCCCTGCGCCTCGTCGGCTGTTGCGGCCACTCGCCGTCGGGAGAACAGCTCAGCATCTTCCATTCGCCCATGTCGGTAATGATCGCGAAAGCCGAGAAAGTGGCGAATTTGATTTCAAAATGAAAACTGCCGATGCTCGATTCCATGATTCCCTCGCACTACTCCGGCCCGCGATGGTGTGGCAGCCAAAATTCTACGCCTCCGGCGGCGCACATTCAAGGATCGCGGCGTTTTGGCTCCGCCGAAGTGTAAAGTGAATGCAGTCACCCGTGGGCTGTTTCGCCGAAAGGGAAGCTATCTTAAGGATGGCGTCAAATTTGGCGAAAGTGCCTCAAATTTCGACAATATTTTTATTATTAGCGTTCTATACCTATCTTGCTTGACACCTTATTCCACAAAGCAAGATAATGAACGAACCTGGAGGCGTTCATGGCACGCGAGAGCGTTCACGCGAAATTGGAGAGAGTACGCTCGCCGCGAGTCCACGTCACTTACAACGTGGAGATCGGCGATGCGATCGAACTCAAAGAAATCCCGTTTGTAATGGGAGTACTGGCCGATTTGAGCGGTCAGTCGGCCGAACCCTTGCCCAAGCTCAAAGACCGGCGCTTCGTCGAAATTACGCCGGACAATTTCGATTCGGTCCTCGACAGCATGAAGCCGAGAGTAGCCTTCTCGGTGGAAAACAAACTGAGCGACGAGCCCAACGCCGGCAATCTCGGCGTGGATCTGACATTCAAGAGCATTGAAGACTTCGAGCCCGAGCAGGTGGCCCGAAGGGTGGAACCGCTGCGCGAGTTGCTGGAGCTGCGAACCAAGCTCTCCGATCTCGTAGGAACCCTTCAAGGCAACGAGAAGCTGGAGCGCCTGTTGCAGGACGTCATCAACAACACCTCCAAGCTCGAGCAGGTGCGCTCCGAGATGGCGCAAAAGAAACCCAAGGACGGAGAGCCCCATGGCAAAGCGTGAAGCATCTGAGAAACCGGCCGCCGCGGCGGCCGTACCGGTAACCACGGGCCCAAGCCTTCTGGACCAGATCGTCCAGGAAGGCCGCGTCGGCAGGGATGAAGCCGCCCGCGAGTGGGGCCGCAGCCTGGTCTCCGAGTTTGTCAAGCAGGTGCTCGACGGCCAGATGACCGTCTCGCCCGACCTCGAGGCGATGATCAACCAGCGCATCGCGCAAATCGACCACCTGCTATCGCTGCAGCTCAACGAAATCCTCCACCACCCCAGATTCCAGCAGATGGAAGCCACCTGGCGCGGCATCCGCTACCTGATCGAAAACAGCGAGACCGGTGTCAACCTCAAGATCAAGGTTTTCAATAGCACCAAGAAGGAGATCCTCCGCGACCTCCAGCGCGTCCCCGAGTTCGACCAGAGCCAGATGTTCAAGAAGGTCTACGAACAGGAATTCGGCGTGTTCGGCGGCGAACCTTTCGCCTGCCTGCTGGGAGATTTCGAGTTCGGCCGCGGCCCCGAGGATATCGAGTTCCTGGAGCGTATGTCGCAGGTGGCTGCGGCCGCCCATGCCCCCTTTATGGCGGCGGCCTCGTCCGAATTGCTCAACCTCGAAAGTTATACCCAGCTCGACGCGCCCCGCGATCTCGCCAAGGTTTTCGACACCACCGAGTACGCGCGCTGGAAAGGCTTCCGCCTCTCCGAGGACTCGCGCTACGTTTGCCTGACCCTGCCGCACGTGCTCATGCGGGTCCCCTATGGCAAGGACACCAAGCCCGTCGACGGCTTCCACTACGAAGAAGGCGTCACTGGCGAAGACCACTCCAAGTATCTCTGGGGCAATGCAGCCTATGCTCTCGGCGCCCGCATCACCAACGCCTTCGCGCGTTACGGCTGGTGCGCTGCAATTCGCGGTGTGGAAGGCGGCGGCCTGGTGGACAGCCTGCCCACCCACACTTTCACCACCGAGCACGGCGACGTGGCCCTCAAGTGCCCCACCGAGACCATCATCACCGACCGCCGCGAGAAGGAGCTTTCCGACCTGGGCTTTGCGCCCCTGGTGCATTGCAAGGGTACCGATTACGCCGCGTTCTTCAGCGTGCAAACCTGCCAGAAGCCCAAGCTCTACGACAAAGAGCAGGCCAACGCCAACGCCCGGCTCTCCGCCCAGTTGCCTTACATGCTGGCCGTCTCCCGTTTCGCCCACTATCTCAAGGCTATGATGCGGGATAAAATCGGCAGCTTCACTTCCCGTAAGGAATGTGAAACCTTCCTCAATAATTGGATTGTCAATTATGTGACGGAGGACGACACCGCTTCCCACGAAGTCAAAGCACAGTACCCCTTGCGCGAGGCGCGTATCGAAGTCATTGAGAACAAGGCCAAGCCCGGCGTGTTCAAGGCCATCGCTTTTTTGCGGCCTCACTTTCAATTGGAGGAACTCTCGGTATCTCTCCGCCTGGTGGCGGAGCTGCCGAAGTCCGTTCGATAGCCGGCCCGTTTTTCCACGGGTTGGCTGACATAGGTTCAACCGCCGGCAGCCGCCGGCGCATGGAGGATATTCAACAATGGCAGGCGACCAAAAGTACTTTTTCTTGAATATGATCGGCGCCGGCGTCCACGGAGGCAGCCCCAAGGCCAACCACCTTGACTGGCTCGAGTTGGACAACTGGGATTTCAGCATGAACCAGACGGCCGATCCTAACGTCAAGGGCGGACGGCCCTCCAAGACATCGGCCACCGGCCGGTTCGGGTTCTCGATCGTTCATAATGGCCCTTACCTTTTCAGCCTGGCGGCCAGCGGCCAATACATCGGCGAGACCACCCCGGTTGTCTTCGAGGCGGAGCGCAGCGGCCTGACCTCCGGCGGCGGCGGCACCGGCACCGGAGTTTATTTCCAGTTGATCTTTACCAAGGTAGTGGTGTCCCACCGCAGTCTGTCGGGAGACGACGGCCAAAAGATGGAGCATATCGAGCTCGTTTTTGAGAAGGTCCAGATGATGTACAAGCAGGTCGTTAACGGCGTCCTCGGACCTGCCTCGACTAAGAGCTATGACGCTAAGACGAACAGGGTTACTTAAAGCCGGAAAAGGAGACTAGCTTATGTCGATGTATTTGGATGTTGTTAGTATTGCTGGCGAGAGCATGAGTGCGGTTCCCAACTGGAACCAGAAAATCGACGATAACTCGATGGGCTATGACGTTTCCCAGAAAACGTCGCTCGAGGCTGGCAGCGGCCTGGTTGCGAGCGGCGCCATCTTCGGACCCATGCAAATCAGTAAGGTGATGGACAAGAGCACTCCTCTTCTGTGGTCCAAGCTTTGTGCGGGCGAGCCGATCACCATGGTGACCATTCGCGTGAGCCGTCCCGGGGCCAACCCCCTCGGTCCTGCCGGCGGTCTCTTCGAGGCGGAGAAGTATATCCTCGAAAATGTCATCGTGACGTCCTACCACACATCGGGTTCGCCGGGTCCCGGCGGGCTGCCTATGGAGTCGTGGTCCCTGGCTTTCACCGCCATCACCGAGGTCTACCGGACAGTGGACGCCAAGGGCAACTTGCAGGCGGCTCAAACGCAGGGTTGGGATGTTTCGGCGAACATAATACACACCGCCCCGGGGAGCGCGATGGGTAACCCGAGCTAGGTCGAGTGTGTGGCCACTGCACGGGAACTTTTCGATGCCGGCAAACTGAACGACGCCATCGAGGCGCTGGGCGTCGAGTTGCGCAACCGGCCCGACGACGCGTACCGCCGTACTTTTCTCTTCGAGTTACTGTGTTTCGCCGGTAACTGGGAGCGCGCCGACAAACAGTTGGACATACTCGCCGGCGCCGACAAAGACAAGCGGCTCGGCGCTCTCCTCTACCGCGCCGCGCTCAACGCCGAGCGCACGCGCCATGAAATGTTTGAAAAGCCCGCGGGCGGCCATCCGCCCGCTCCTCCCCCCAGCGGAATCATAAACGGCAACCCGGCGCAATCCATCCAGGACGCCGACCCCCGCGTCGGCGGGCGCCTCGAGGTCTTCGCCGGCGATAATTATATGTGGATTCCCCTGGCTCACATCGCGCAGCTCGAAATCCAACCGCCCAAGCGCCTCCGCGATCTCTTGTGGATACCCGCCACCATTCAGGCCGGACCCGCCATTCAGGGCTCCGACCTCGGACGTGTCCTGCTCCCCGCGTTGTCTCCGTTTTCCTTCAGGCATGCCGATGACGCCGTGCGCCTCGGCCGCATGACCGTATGGGAATCCACCCCGGACGGCGGCGAGATTCCCTACGGGCAAAAAATGCTCCTCGTGGATGATGAGGAAGTGCCGTTACTGGAAGTGCGCAAGCTGGAAATCGCACAACCCCCGGCCACCTGATCCGCCATGCCCATCGATATCGAAGCTCTGCTGCAGCCGATTCCGGGCGGCCTACCCTCCGGTCCCGATCTCCGCTATCACCCCATCTCCGACCAGATCAAGGAAGCGCGCCGCGAAGAGGCCGATATCAGCCAGGGCGTCTGGCTGCACGATGTCAAAGCCGCCGATTATCCGCTCGTCCTGAAGCTTTGCAAAGACGCGCTTGGTAAGCGCGGCAAGGATTTGCAGATCGCCGGCTGGATGACCGAAGCGCTGCTCCACCTGGAAGGCTTCGCCGGCCTCCGTCAGGGCCTGCAGTTGATCTATCGCCTCCTCGACACTTACTGGGATTCCGTCTATCCCCAAATGGACGACGATGGCGACCTCGAACTCCGCGCCACCCCGCTCCGCTGGGTAGGGTCGCAACTCGATAGCGCCATCCGCTTCGTGCCTCTCACCAAAGGCGGGCACAATTGGTATCAGTACAAAGAGTCCCTCACCATAGCCACCGAAGAGGACGCCCGTAACGACCCGGCGCGCCAGGCGGTCCGCGACGAAGCCATCGCCGACGGCAAGCTTACACCCGAGGAATTCGATCGCGGTTTCGAAGCCACTCCCGCCACTTTCTGCAAGCAGGTCTATGACGAACTCACCTCCCTGCTCGAATTTGTCGCAACCCTCGAGGAATTCTGCAACGAAAAGTTCGGCGACGCCTCGCCCGAATTTCGCCCCCTGCGCGTCACCCTCGAAGAAGTCCATCAGACCGCGCGCATTCTGATCAAGAGGAAAGGCATCTCCGACGCTCCCGATGAAGAGGACGCCGCGCCCGCTGAGCAAGCCGAATCCGCTGAGCCATCCGAAGCCGCGCCCGATGCCTTCGCGCCGCGGGATTCCGAGCCCGCCGCCCGCCAGGCTGCGCGCCGCTCCAGCGGCGGCGCCGAACCTTCCAGCCCCGAGGATGCCGCCGATCGCATCCTCGCCGCTGTCCGCTTTTTGCGCAAGCAGAATCCCGCCAACGCCGCGCCCTACCTGATTGCCCGTGCGTTGCGCTGGGGTGAACTGCGCGCCACCGGCGGCATTCCAGATCCCGCCGTCCTGGTTGCTCCTCCCACCGATGTTCGCGTCTCGCTCAAACGCCTCGCCACTGAGGGATCCTGGGACCAGGTGCTTGAAACCGCCGAAGACGCCGCCACGCGCCCGTGTGGCCGCGCATGGCTCGACGTGCAACGCTATGTGTGCTACGGCCTCTCCTTCTCCGGCAATGAGCCCATCGCCCAGGCCATCCTTTCCGGTCTCAGGGCGCTCCTTGCCGATTTGCCGCAACTCGTCCAGTGGACCCTGGCCGACGACACCCCCACCGCCAATCCCGAGACCATGCAGTGGCTCAAGGATCAAGACGTGCTGCCCGGTCCGCCGCCCGCGCCGGCCGGGTTCGTGGCGCCCGAGCCCGTGCAGGAGCGTTGGTACTCCCCGCCGCCGCCCGCCGCCGATCACGAAGCTGCCGAGCCCACGCCGCCCGAACCCTACGATCTCGCCATGGAAGCGGCCCGCACCGGCCACGTCGAAGACGCCCTCGGCATCCTCTCCCGCGAAGTGGCTCACGAACGCTCCGGCCGCGGCCGGTTCCTCCGCCGCGTGCAACTGGCCCAGGTCTGCCTGGCCACCGGGAACAACGAAATCGGCCGCCCCATTCTGCAGGAAATCGCCGAAGAGATCCAGCAACGCCAATTGGAGGATTGGGAGAACACCGACCTGATCGCGCAGCCGCTCGCTTTGCTCTACCGCTGTCTCGACGAAGCCGACGAGAAACGCAAACTCTACGCGCGCATTTGCCGGCTTGATCCCTCGCGCGCACTGGGGTTGAAGTAACCGTGGCCAGGAAACTCACTCTCCGCACCATCCAGCCTTCCTTGATCGATCGCCTCATCGATCGCGAGCCCAACAACCGCAACGAGGCCGATGGCGCGCGCGCCCAATCCCTCAAGGAACTCAAGGACGGCGTGCGCCGCGACCTGGAATGGCTGCTCAACTCCCGCCGCACGCCCCTCGAGCCGCCCACTTCATCCAAGGAGCTCCTCCGCTCCGTTTACTTCTTCGGCCTGCCCGATATCACGGGCGTGGCCCTCAATTCCGCCGAAGACCGCTATCGCCTGGCGCACATCGTCGAAGCCGCCATCGCCATCTACGAACCTCGCCTGCTGAATGTTACCGTCTCCATGAAGCCCAAGGCCGCCGACTCTCACATGCTGCGCTTCCAGATCGAAGCCCTCCTCCGCACCGAACCGGCGCCCGCTCGCGTCTTCTTCGATACCACCCTGGAGCTGATCAGCGGAGAATATGACATTGGGGACGACACTCGTGCGCGATGAGCTGCTGGGTTACTACGAACGCGAGTTGACCTTCCTCCGCCAGTTGGGCGGAGAGTTCGCCGCCCAGTATCCCAAGGTCGCTTCCCGTCTTCAGTTGGAACCGAACCGCTGCGAAGACCCGCACGTCGAGCGCCTCATCGAGGCGGTCGCCCTGCTTGCCGCCCGCGTCCACCTCCGCCTCGACGACGACTTCCCCGAAATTACCCAGGCCCTTCTCAACGTCGTCTACCCGCACTACACCCGCCCCATTCCGTCGATGTCCGTCGCCGAATTCCACCTGCGCGAGGGCAAGCTCACCACGTCCTTCGATGTCCCTCGCAATGCCACTCTCTTCTCGCGCCCCGTCGATGGCCTGCCCTGCACTTTCCGCACCTGCTACCAGACCACCGTCTGGCCCATGAGCGTGGTCGATGCCCAGTGGAGCTCGCTCGATCGCCTCGACCCTCCCATCAAAGCCCCCGGCGCCGTCGCCGCGCTCCGTGTTCGCATCGATTGCTGGTCTGGCGTCCATTTCGCCGCCCTGCCCCTCGATACCCTTCGCTTCTATCTCAATGGCGAACCGCCGCTCGTTCACTCGCTCTACGAGTTGCTCTGCAACAACTGCCGGTCGATCCTGCTGCGCGATCCCCGCCCCAAGTTCCGCCAGCGCCCCATCGAGCTCTTTCCCGACGCTCTGCGGCCCGTCGGCTTCGCCGACGAGGAAGGCCTCATCCCTTACACCAACCGCTCTCTCGCCGCTTACCGTCTGCTGCAGGAATACTTCGCCTTCCCCGAAAAATTCTTCTTCCTCGATCTGCGCGGCATGGACGCCCTGCGCGCCGCCAATTTTCGGGACAGCGTCGAGATCATCTTCCTCATCTCGCCGTTTGAGCGCGCCGACCGCCATGAGATCCTCGAAACCGGCGTCGGCTCGCGCACCATGCGGCTGGGCTGCACCCCCGTCATCAACCTATTCCCCCACACCGCCGAACCCATCCAGATGGAGCAGACCCGCTACGAGTATCCCGTCGCGCCCGATCTCCGCCACGGCCGCACGCTCGAAGTCTTCTCCGTCGACGAAGTCCTGTGCACCTACGAAAAAACCGGCGAGACCGTCAAGTTCGAACCCTTCTTCTCCTTTCGCCATGGCTCCCGCCAGAAGGAACCCACCTTCTGGAACGCCGTCCGCCGCCACTCCGGCCCCCATGGCGGCGGCTCCACTGAACTCTCCCTTTCCCTGGTCGACCTCACCGGCCGCCCCATCTCATTCGATCTCGATACGCTCACCATGCGCTGCACCTGCTCCAACGGCGAGCTGCCTTCGCGCCTCCCGTTCGGCGAGGAGAATGGCGATTTCGATCTCGAAGGCGGCTCCGCCATCGAGCGCATTGTCGCTCTCCGCAAGCCCACTCCCACCCTCCGCCCGGCCCTCGGCCGCGACGCCCTCTGGCGGCTCATCTCCCACCTCTCGCTCAACTATCTTTCGCTCGTCGAAGGCGGCCGCGAGGCCCTCCAGGAAATCCTGCGCCTCTACCAAGGCTCCTCCCCGCAACTCGAACAGCAGGTCGAAGGCCTCGTCGGCGTGCGCAGCGAACGCCGTTTCGCGCGCGTCGTCGGCGAGCACGGCGTTTCCTTCGTGCGCGGCATGTGGGTCGAACTCGAACTCGACGAAGACCGCTTCGTGGGCGGCGGCGTCTACCTGTTTTCCAGCGTCATTGAGCATTTCCTGGCGCTGTACGTTTCCATGAACAGCTTTAGCCAGTTGGCCGTGAAAACTCATCAGAGAAAGGAGTTGCTCAAGGAATGGGCCCCCAGAGCCGGGAATCGGATTCTTCTCTGAACCTGGAAGCGCTGCCCGAAAGGCTCCGCGCGCATCCGGGGGATTTCTCGTTCTTTCAGGCCGTCCGCCTGCTGCAGCGGCTCGCCGAAGTCGAGAACCCCATCGGTTCCTTCGACCAGCCCTCACGCGAGGCCGTGCGCATCGGCGTGCGCCCGTCCCTCAGTTTCCCGCCTACTGAAATCCAATCCCTCCAGGACAATCCCGGCGGCCCGCTCAAAATGACCGTCAGCTTCTTCGGCCTCACCGGGCCCCTGGGCGTCCTCCCCACCCGCTACTCCGAGCTGCTCATCGAGCGCCTGTACGCCCACGATCATACCCTCAAGGACTTCCTCGACATCTTCAACCACCGCATGATCTCGCTGCTCTACCGCGCCTGGGAGAAATACCGCTTCCCCGTTGCCTACGAGCGCGCCGGCGTCGATGCCTTCACCGGATACATGCTCTCGCTCATTGGCCTGGGCACTCCCGGCTTGCAGGACCACCAGGCCGTTCCCGATCAAGCTCTCATTGGCTACGAGGGCCTGCTCGCCCAGTACCCGCATTCCGCTTCGGCCTTCCGCCAGATGCTCTCGGACTATTTCGAAATCCCCGTCGAGGTTCAGCCCTTCGCCGGCTCCTGGCGCCCGCTCGATCCCAGCTTCCGCACGTGCCTTTCCGAAGGCTACTCGCGCTCCGAACAACTCGGCGTCGGTATCGTACTCGGCGACGAAGTCTGGGATCAGCAATCCGTCGTGCGCATCCGCCTCGGCCCCTTGACGCTCAGGCAGTATCAGGACTTTCTGCCCGGCGGCAGCGCTCACCAACCCCTCAAAGCCCTTTCGCGCTTCTTCTGCGGCGACGACCTCGATGTGGAAGCGCAACTGATCCTCAAACGCGAGGAAGCCCCGCGTTTCTCCCTCGGCGCCGAAGGCGTGCCGCCCGTCCAACTCGGCTGGATCTGCTGGATGTTTGCCAAACCCCTGGGCCGCGACCCAGACGAAACCGTGCTGCGCCTTTGGGAGGAGCCGCCCGGCCGTCGAAACTAACGGAGAGATACCCACATGAACGTCAACCTGAAGTCGCTGATCGAAAAATTGACTCCCTCCGCCCGCAACGCGCTCGAAGCCGCCGCGGGCCTTTGCGTCACGCGCACGCACTATGATGTCGAGGTTGAGCACTACCTCATGAAACTCCTCGATGACGGCCCCGGCGACTTCGAAAAAATCCGCCGCCGCTTCGGGGTGGACGATTCCCGCCTCACCGCCGATCTCACACGCTCGCTCGACGCCCTCAAGTCCGGCAACGCCCGCGTTCCCGCCTTCAGTCCCACCATCGTCAAAATGCTGTCCGCGGCCTGGCAGGTCGGCTCGCTCGAATTCGGCCACGAAGAGATCCGCTCCGGCTCGACCATCCTGGCCCTGGTATCCGACCCCGAGCTCGGCCGCATGACCCGCGAGATCAGCAAGGAACTGTCGAAGATCGACGCCCAGGCCCTGCAGACTGAATTCGGCGCCATCCTCGCCGGCTCGCCCGAGGATATGGAAACCGCCGTCGCCGCCCCTGGTGGCGGCCCGGCTCCCGCCGGCGGCGCTCCGCGTCCCGACGGCAAGAAGAGCAAGCTCGATCAGTTTACCATCGATCTCACCGCCAACGCCCGCGCCGGCAAAATCGATCCGGTCCTCGGCCGCGACCGCGAAATCCGCCAGGTCGTCGACATCCTCATGCGCCGCCGCCAGAACAATCCCATCCTCACCGGTGAGGCCGGCGTCGGCAAGACCGCCGTCATCGAAGGCTTTGCCCTGCGCGTCGCCGCCGGCGACGTTCCGCCTCCCTTGCAGAAGGTCGCCATCCGCTCGCTCGATCTCGCGCTCCTCCAGGCCGGCGCCGGCGTGAAAGGCGAATTCGAAAACCGCCTCAAAGGCCTCATCGAAGAGGTCAAGTCCTCGCCCACCCCCATCATCTTGTTCATCGACGAGGCCCACACCATGATCGGCGCCGGCGGCCAGGAGGGCCAGGGCGATGCCGCCAACCTCCTCAAGCCCGCGCTGGCCCGCGGCGAGCTCCGCACCCTCGCCGCCACCACCTGGTCCGAGTACAAAAAATATTTCGAAAAAGACGCCGCTCTCGCCCGCCGCTTCCAGGTGGTCAAGGTCGAAGAGCCCGAAGAGTTGCAGTGCATGGTGATGCTGCGCGGCATCGCTCCCGCGCTCGAAAAGCACCACGGCGTGCGCATCCTCGATGAGGCCGTCCAATCCGCCGTCCGCCTCTCCCACCGCTACATGGTGGGCCGCCAGCTTCCCGACAAGGCCGTCAGCGTGCTCGACACCGCCTGCGCCCGCCTGGCCCTGGGACACAACTCCACCCCTCCGCCCATCGAAGATGCCACCCGCCGCCAGGATGATCTCGCCGTGCAGGAGCGCATCCTCAAACGCGAATCCTCGACCGGCGCCGATCACGCCGAGCGCCTCGAAAAAATTGCCGCCGATAAAGCTGCCGTCGAAGCCCAGCTAGCCACCCTGCGCGAGCATTTCGAAAAGGAGCGCCAACTTGTCGCGCAGATCCGCGCACTGCGGTCCAAGTTGGAAGGCGACCTGCCTCCCGGAGAGTCGCCCAATGAAGCCGATGCCGCCGCCGCCCGCTTGGAAGTCGCCGCTCTCAACGCCACCCTCGATCAACTGCAGGGCGAGCAGCCCCTCATGCGCGTCTGCGTGGACGCCCAGACCGTCGGCGAAGTCATCGCCGCCTGGACCGGCATCCCGCTCGGCAAGATGCTCAAAGACGAGGTCGCGACCGTCCTCGAACTCGAGCACCATCTGGGCCGCCGCGTCATCGGCCAGGGGCACGCCCTCGCCGGCATCTCCGAACGCATCCGCACCGCCCGCGCTTCGCTCGACGATCCCGGCCGCCCCATCGGCGTGTTCCTCCTCGTCGGCCCCTCCGGTGTCGGCAAGACTGAAACCGCTCTCGCTCTCTCCGACCTTCTCTACGGCGGCGAACGCAACCTCATCAGCATCAACATGTCGGAGTTCCAGGAATCGCATACCGTTTCCACGTTGAAGGGCTCGCCTCCCGGCTACGTCGGCTATGGCGAGGGCGGCGTGCTCACCGAAGCCGTCCGCCGCCGTCCTTATTCCGTGGTGCTCCTCGACGAAGTCGAAAAAGCCCACCCCGACGTCCTCGAGCTGTTCTACCAGGTCTTCGACAAGGGCATGATGGAAGATGGCGAAGGCCGCGAAATCGATTTCAAAAACACCATCATCATCCTCACCAGCAACGCCGGCACCGATACCATCATGAAGCTGACCGCCGATCCCGAAACCGCCCCCACTCCCGACGGCCTGGTCAAAGCCCTCAAGCCCGAGCTCAATAAAATCTTCAAACCCGCCTTCTTGGGCCGCCTCGTCATCATTCCCTATTACCCCATCCGCGACGAGGCCCTCAAACAGATCATCGTTCTCAAACTCGCTAAGATCCAACGGCGGCTCGAGGAAAATCACAAGATCAAACTCTCCTGGGACGCCGCCCTGCTCGACCAGGTGGCCTCGCGCTGCACCGAAGTCGAAAGCGGCGCGCGCAACGTCGATAACATTCTGACCAATTCCCTGCTGCCCGATCTTGCCCGCCGCCTGCTCGGCGGCATTGCCGGCGGCGCCAAACCCTCCGCCATTCACATCCGCATCGGAGAAAACGGCGCTTTCGAATACTCTTGATGGACGCACCATGGCCCTCGCACAAACACAACGGCTGTTCAGCTTTGACAGCCCGCTAGGCCCCAACAAGCTGCTCGTCAACAGCTTCGGTGGATCCGAGCACATCTCGGAACTCTTCCAGTTCGAACTCGAGCTCGCCTCCGAAGATTTCAACATCGACTGGGATCAGATCATCGACCGCAACGTCACCGTCGGGATCCGCCAGAAGGATGGCGTCAGCTTCCGCTATTTCAACGGCTACATCAACACCTTCGAGCCCACCCGCCACGACGGCCGCTTCGCTTATTACTCCGCCACCATGGTCCCCTGGCTCTGGTATCTCACCCAGTGCCAGAACCATGTCATCTACCAGGAGAAAACCGTCCCCCAGGTCGTCGAAGCGGTTTTTCAGACTCTCGGCTTCCGCGACTACGAAATCAAGAAACTGGACGATCGCCACCAGCCCTGGATCAACTGCTGCCAGTATGCCGAGAACGCCTTCGTCTTCGTCTCCCGCATCATGGAAGCCGAGGGCATCTACTATTGGTTCAGGCATGACCAGGGTAAGCACACCATGGTCATCGCCGATCATCTGTCTGCTCACTTGCCCGTCCCTTACCAGTCCACCATGAGGTACGAGCATGAGACCGGGAACATGACGCGCACCGAAGATACCGTGTTCAGTCTCAACATGCAGAAGGTCATCAAGCCCAATCAGTATGCCCACAAGGATTACAACTTCCTGATCCCGGCGCGCCAGCTGTACTTCAAAGGGCCCATAAATCAGTTCATGGGTTCGAACAAAGACCTGGAGTGGTTCGACTACCCCGGCGATATCGATTGGCCCGCGGACGCCCCCGATTGGGGCGATCTGCGTAAGGAGGAAATCGCCGTCGACCGCGTCACTGTCACCGGCGGCGGCAACTGCCGCTCCATGCTGCCCGGCTACCGCTTCGATCTCGTGCAGCACGACCGCTCCGATCTCGACCTCAATTACCTCATCACCAAAGTGGCCCACCACGGCCACGAAGGCTCGCTCGCCGCCGGCTCCGACGCCAACGAAGCCACCTACGACAACTCCTTCTCCTGCATCCCCTCGTCCGTTCAGTACCGCCCCACCCGCAAGACCGATACTCCCAACATCGGCAGCATGCAAACCGCCACCGTCGTCGGGCCCAAGGGAGAAGAAATCTACACCGACGACTACGCCCGCGTCAAAGTCCATTTCCACTGGGATCGCCGTCCGCCCGACGAAAATTCCTCCTGCTGGATTCGCGTCATGCAGCCCATCGCCGGCCCCGGCTTCGGTCATATCTGGATCCCCCGCGTCGGCGAGGAAGTCATCGTCCAATTCCTCGAAGGCGACCCCGACCGCCCCGTCATCACCGGCTGCCTCTATAACCACGTCAATCACCCGCCCTACACGCCCGTCCCCCAGTTCAAGGATTGGAGCGGTATCAAAACACGCAGCACCAAGAAGGGCAAGCCCACCGAATTCAACGAGCTTCGCTTGGTCGATACCAAGGGCAGCGAGATCTACGTCATGCATGCCCAGAAAGACATGCAGATCACCGTCGAGAACGACACCATCGAGCTGGTCGATCGCGACCGCACCCTCATGGTCAAACGCAACCAGACCGAAATGGTCGAGGCTGACAAGCACAACACCGTCAAGGGGAATTTCAATGAGGACATCCAGGGCCAGATGTCCATCAATGTGCAGAAAGACGTCAACGAAAAAGCCGCCGGCAATTTCCTCCTGGAAGCCGGCGGCGAAGTTCACATCAAGGCCGGCGCGCGCATCGTGCTCGAAGCGCCTAATATCACTTTCATCGGCAGCGGCAGCTTCATCGATTGCAGCGCCCTCGGCATCAGCATTCAAGGCCCCAACGTCTGGCTCAACTGCGGGCTCGGCTTGCCCACCGGCGCTTTCGGCGCCATGCCCCAATTGCCGAACATCCCCGGCTTACCCGCCGGCTTCAACATGTCCACGCTTGCCAACATGCCGAATCTGCCCACCATGGTCAGTTCCCTCACAAGCAGTGTCACCGGAGCCGTCAGCGGCGCTATCGGCAGTGTCACCGGCGCTGTCAGCGGTGTGACCGGTGCCGTTAGCGGCGCTGTCAGTGGTGTCACTGGTGCTGTCAGTGGCGCCGTGAGCGGTGTCACCGGCGCCGTCAGTGGCGCTGTCAGTGGTGTCACCGGCGCCGTCAGTGGTGTGACTGGCGCCGTCAGTGGCGCTGTCGGCGGTGTCACCGGCGGTGTGACCGGTGCTCTCGGCTCGGAAGTAAGCAGCCTCCAAAGTTCCCTGGCCTCGAATCCCTTTGTAGCTCCCGGAACCTTCAGTGGAGAGATCGGCGCGCTCAGCGGCCAGACCCCCGATCTCGGTTCCATCATCGAGGGTCAGGTCGCGGGCGCGACCGGGGCGATGTCCGGTGTCCCGGGCCAGAGCGCGGGCGCGACCGGAGCCATGTCCGACGTCGGAAGCCAGGTCGCCGGAATGTCGCAGGACCCCACCGATTCCAGCAATCTCAATGCCGACGAAGAGCAATATGCGGAAGACCAGCCAGACCCTTCAGGCCCAATCAGTGGGCCGGACGGCGGCGGCGGGGAGGGTCTCGGCTGATGCCGCTGCTATCCGCCCGTCCAAACGTTCGGACTGCCTTCCACCATGTAACCCGGCCCACCGCAGTGTTGGTCCAGGTCACCCAGCCGGTGCGCCGGCAGGTTGTTGATGAAGACCGTCGTGCTGCCCTGGACCGCAATCCATATGTTCGGACCGCAGCAAAGGGCGTGGATTCCCATGTCCAGGACGCGCAGTGCCGGCAGGTTGTTCACCAGCACGTTCGGAGATCCGGTCTGCGCCGGACCGATACATTGGTGCGGGCAGCCCCACTGCCCGTGGCTATCCGCCGGCACGTAAGATTGGTCGCCGAGCCTGGATTGGGGCTGCATTGCTATCCTGAGAATATACCACATACTCAGGGAAGCCAAGCCGCAACCAACGCAGCTCCTCAGCGAGCCGCGACCGTAAGGGAGCGGAGGGCCTGTGGCCCGAAATCTCGCGATCGGAGAACTAGGCTTCGAGCCATCGGGAGGTTCATGTCATCGTGGCGGTAAAGCGAACCAATCTGCAAGAGCGCTACGAGCTTCGCGAAGTCCTCGGCCGCGGCGGCATGGGCGTCGTCTATCGCGCCCTCGACACCCTCATGAAGCGCGAAGTCGCTCTCAAAACCATCCTCGATATCGAGAATCCCGCAACCCTCCAGCTCTTTTATAAGGAGTGGTCCATCCTCGCCACCATGGTCCACCCCAATGTCATCAATATTTATGACATCGGCGAGTTCGACCAGGAAGGGACCAAGAAACCTTTTTTCGTGATGCCCCTGCTGCCCGGCGTCACCCTCGACCGCCTCATCAAGGACGGCAGCCCCCGCCTTAGTGTCAACGGCGTCCTCGAAATTATCGCGCAAGCCGCCCACGGCCTCCACGCCGCCCACGAACAAGGCCTCGTCCACCGCGATGTCAAACCCTCCAACATCTTCGTGATGGATGACAACTCCGTCAAGATTATCGATTTCGGCATCGCCCGCCAGGCTAGCGGCCATTCCAAAACCACTCTCAAGGGAACCCTCTTTTACATGGCGCCCGAGCAGCTTCAGATGAAGCCGCCCAGCCCGCTCTCCGACCTCTTCGCCCTGGGTGTCGTCACCTATGAGGCCCTCACCCGCCACCGTCCCTTCCACGGCGCCACCGAAGCCGAGGTCGTCGAAGCCATCCTGCATCACAGCCCGCCGCCTGTGTCCGGCCTCAACCACGACGTCAGCTACTTAATCAGCCAGGTCGTTCACAAGTCCATCGCCAAGCAGCCCTGGCACCGCTTCTTCAACATGCGCGAGTTTGCCGACGCTCTCCAGAAGGCCCTCCGCAACGAACCTCTCGAATACTTCGATAGCGCCAAGATCAAGCCCCGTCTCGAACGCGCTTCTAAAAGTTTCGAAGCCGGCGACTACGCCTTCGCCTCCGAAGTCCTCTCCGAACTCGAAGCCGAAGGCCACCTCGATCAGGAAATCGCCCGCCTCCGCGGCCAGGTCGATCAGGCCGTCCGCCAGACCCGCATCCGCCAGATGCTCGAAAGCGCCCGCCGCTTCTTCGAGGCCACCGAGTACTCCCTCGCCTTGCGCAAAATCCAGGAGGCCATTGAACTCGATCCCACCGATCCCGACGCCCTCGCGCTCAAAGCCGTGGTCGAAAAGGAGCGCCGCGAAAAGAAAATCTCCGAATGGATCGCGCTCGCTCACCAGCACCTCGATAACCAGGCCTTCCGCCAGGCCCGCGACGCCCTGGATAACGTCCTCCACATCAAACCCAACGAAACCGAGGCCCTCAGCCTCATGGAGGAAATCGGCCGCCGCGAAACCGAAGTCGCGCGCACCCGCGATGAAAAAGCCCGCCTCTACCAGGCCGCTTGCCAGGCTTGGGAAAAAGGCGAGGTCACCAGCGCCCTCAGCAAGCTCGAAGTCCTCGTCGCCATGGACCGCGACCTCCCCGAATCCGATACCGGCCGCAGCAGCACCTACCAGAACTTCTACAACCAGGTCCACTCCGAGCACAACACTCTCAAGAACTCTTACGAGGAGGCCAGGCGCAATCTCGCCGGCGGGAACTTTGAAGCCGCCTCCGCCACCTGTAAACAGTTCCTCGCCAAGTACCCCAATCACGCCCTCTTCCAGGCCCTCAAGTTCGACGTCGAAGAGCGCCAGCGCCAGAAGCTTTCCCAGGTCATCGCCGAAACCGACCGGAAAGTCGACGAGGAACCCGACCTCGATCGCCGCATGGGCATCCTCGAGGAAGCCCTCAAGCTCTATCCCGGCGAAAACCACCTGGAGCGCGCCGTCCGGCTCGTCCGCGACAAACGCGACCTCGTCAATTCGATCGTTTCCAAGGCCCGCTTCTTCGAAGAGCACGGCCAGTTCAACGATGCCCTTGACCAGTGGCAGATCCTCAAGTCCATCCACGATAAACAACCCGGCCTTCCCTTCGAAATCCAGCGCCTCATCAAACGCCGCGATCAACAGGCCCGTGAGACCGCCAAGGCCCGCTGGGTCGAGCAGTCCGATCAGTACCTCGAAGGCGGCGACTACAAGCGCGCCCTGCAGACCGTGGAAGCCGCTCTCACCGAATTCCCCGGTGAATCCGAGTTGCTCGAACTCGAAAAGCTCGTCCGCAAAAGCCAGGAGCGCGGCGCCCAGGCGCTCGAACTCCTGGCACGCGCTCGCGAGGCCAGTGAGAAAGGCTCTCCCGATGACGCCCTGGCCGCCTTGCGTGAGGCTTCCTCTCTCGATTCCCGGAATACCGTCATCCGCACCGTGCTGGTGAACTCTCTCCTCGACCAGGCCCGCCGCCTCGTCGATGCCGATTGGGATTCCGCCGACGCTTTCGTGCAGGAGGTCCTCCAGCTCGAGCCCAACCACGCGCCCGCCCAGAGCCTGGCCGCGCGCATTTCCGATCGCAAACGCGAGGATTTCGTTGCCTGGTGCCTCGCCCAGGCCCGCCGCATGCAAACCGATGGCGATATCGATGGCGCTCTCGCCGTCGTCGCCCAGGGTCTCGACACTTATCCCAACGAGCCGCGTCTCCAGCAATTGCAGGCTACTTTGCTGCGCGCCCAAGTCGAAAAACAGCGCCAGACCGTCCGTCCCCGCGAAGCCCGCGAGCCGCGCCCCGCCGCTCCTCTGCCCGAAGCCTCGCCGGCAGCCGAAGAGCCGCCCGCCGAACCCGCGGGCGATCTCACCATTCTGCTCGGCTCCCCCGCCACCTCAACGGCCGTTGCGCTGCCCCCGGCCGTGGCGGAAGCCATAACCTTCGCACCCGCCCCGCCCTCTCCTTCCACCGGCAACGTCCTGGAAACTCCCGCTCCGCCACCGGCCCCCGTTGTCGAACCAACGCCTCCTCCTCCCCAGCCGCCTCCGCCGCCGTCCGGCCCAACCGCGCTCGACAAACTCAAACTCTGGTTCAACAACGCCGGCCGCGAAAAGCGGCTCTACGTCTTCACCGCTACCGCCGCCGGCATGATCCTTCTGATCGCCGCCATCGTGGCTGTCGCCCATCACCGCAAGCCGGCGCCCCCGCCCGCCTCCGCCAAGTTCCAGATCGTGATGCGGTCATCGCCCGAAGGCGCGGAAATCAAGTTCAACGGTGACGCCTGTGGCACTTCCACCTGCCGCATGGAGCTCTCTCCCGGCACTTACCAGGCAACCGCCCGCTTGTCCGGCTATCAGGATGTTTCCACCAGCTTCACCGTCGGTAAGGACGCTTCTCCCGAAGTCAACCTCACCCTCGTCCCGCTTCCGCCGCGTGTCGCCGTTTTCACCGACCTCACCGATGGCGCCGTCCAGCTCGACGGCTCCCCCGCCGGCCAGATCCAGGATGGTGGCGTCGAGATCTCGAACCTCACTCCCGGCAAGCATACCCTCGCGGTCCAAAGCGGCAATTCCACCGCCTCCGTGCAGCTCGAAATCTTGCCTGGCGCCATGCCCAAAATCTCCGCCCCCATCGAAACCACGAATCTCCGCGGCTTCGTCCTCACCGGTTTCGGCGCCGACGCGCGCCTCTACGGCAGCGCCACCGGATTCAAGGCCTCCCTCGACGGCCAGCCTGCCGGCGATCTGCCGCCCGACGGTCTGCCCCTCCAGAACCTCGCTCCCGGCACCCACGAACTGCAACTCGATGGCCCCGCCCACGAGCAGGACAAAATGGTCTTCGAGGCCCAGCCCTCCGCCACGCTCTATATTTCCCTCCGCACCTCCCGCAATCTCGGCGTGGTCAACGTCGTCGCCAATGAGGACGAAGCCGAGCTCTACATCAACGGCGACAAGTACCGCCGCACTACCAAGCGCGGACGCCTCCTCGTTTATCTCGTCCCCAAACAGTACACCCTGCGCCTCCAGAAAGATGGCTTCGCGCCCACTCCCGATCAAACCGTCGACGTCCACAAAGGCGAAGAGACCAGGCTCACGTTCAACCTCCAGCCCGCCAAAGCCACTCTCGCGGTCCATCACGCGCCTCCCAACGCCGAAGTCTGGATCGATGGCGGGCGCGCCGGCACGGTCGGCTCCGACGGCGAATTCTCCCTCGCTACCCTCGATCCCGGCCGCCACACCGTCTCCCTCCGCCTGGATCGCTTCAAGCCGCTACAAACCGACGTGACCTTTTCCAGCGGAAAAACCGCCGATCTGCAGGGCGCGCTCGAAAGCACGCTGGGCACCCTCAAGGTCGATATCAACCCCGCCGGCCTCGATGTCCACCTCCGCATCCGGCGTGAGGGCGAGTCCCAGGATCATGATATTTCCGGCTCCAGCCTGAGTTTGCCCGAGGGTTCCTACACTGTCACCGGCTCCGCGCCTCAATACCAGAATGCGGTCTCGACCGTGCGCGTCACCTCCAATGCCATCTCGACGGTCCGCCTTGACTTTCCTAAGAAGGTCGAAACAGCTCCCCCAGCCGTCGCCAAGGCGCCTCCCGCCACGCTGGTTTTTGGTCCCGACGATTGGATGAAAGCCGGCGGCTGGACCCGCCAGGACAACATGATCGTCCACGCAGGCGGCGATTACGTGCTCGCCCCGCCCAACCTGACCCAGGGGACGACCATCCGCTTTACCGCCGTCATCCTGAAAGGCAAGCGCCTCGAGTGGGTCCTGGCCTTCCGCGACAACAAGAATTACCTCTTCTTCCAGGTCGACGACAAGAACCTCACTCGCTACGAAGTCGTCAACGGCGACAAGGCGTCGCAGGTGAAGATCCCACACAAGCTCGATCGCAAGCAGCCCATGAGCTTCAGCATCAGCGTGACGCCCACCGCCATCATCCACAGCGTCCAGCAAGGGGGCCAGTGGGTGATCCTGGACAACTGGGGAATCTCCGGCTCATTGGTGCACGGCAAATTCGGCTTCCACGTTCCCGGCGGCGACGAAATCGGCCTCACCGATTTCCGCCTCGCCGCCAACTAGCCCGCCTTTCTCAGTGCGCCTCAAAGGCGTGGATCACCAGTGGGGGAAGGACCCCAGGCCAGAGTGGTGAACTACGCGGACGACTTGGTGATACGCAGCCGCAGAAAAGCGGCGGAGGCACTGGAGTGGACGCGGGAGGTGATCACGAAGCTGGAGCTCACTCACTCTGCATGAGACGAAGACGTGCATTCGGCAAGCGCGCCAGGAAAGCTGCAACTTTCCGGGGTACACGTTCGGGCCGCACCGCTACCGGAAGGATGGTCACTGGTATGTGGGGGCCAGTCCGGCCAAGAAGGCGGTCGCTCGGATCCAAGAGAAAGTGGGAGACCTACTGGTGCCCCGTCATGTGGGAACGTGGCCAGAAGTGCGGGATCGGCTGAATCGGAGGTTGCGAGGCTGGTCGGCGTATTACAGCTACGGCACTCGCATGCCGGCGTATCGGGCGATCGACAACCAGGTCTATCCAAGCGTGCGGAATTTCCTGCGGAGGCGACACCAGGTGCAATCGCGTGGCACCGGCCGGAATGGTGTTCCGCCGCCCCATCGCGAGACCCGGGCGTTTGAGTTTTCACCTGCTACCAGCCATAATAAAAGCCTCGGAGGGTTGCGATGCGTAACCTGTCTTGGCTTCTCGCCGGATTGATTGCCTTGCCGTTTCCGCCAGGCGCGCCCGCCCAGGCCCCGGTCGTCAAGCTCAACCTGGTGATCGTGGAAGGCGACGGCGCCATCAACAACATCCGCCAACGCACCGCGCGGGAGCCCGTCGTCGAGGTGCAGGACGAAAACCACAAGCCGGTGGCCGGCGCCCTCATCCTGTTCGAGCTGCCCTCCCGCGGAGCCAGCGGGGAATTCCCCGGCGGCGCGCATTCCCTTTCGGTGACCACGGATGCGCAAGGCCGCGCCGTGGCCCGCGGATTGCAACCCAATTCCAATCAAGGCCCATACCAGATCCACGTCACGGCTTCTTACGGCGGCGCGACCTCCAGCGCCGTCATCACACAGACCAATGCCATCGCCGGCGCCGGTACGGCAGCGTCGGCCGGTTCCGGCAAGCTGATCGCGATTCTGGCGGTGGCCGGCGCCGCGGTGGCCGGCGGCATTTACTGGGCCACACACACCGGGGGCGGCAGTAGCTCTACCACCAATCCCGCAACCACCGTCACGGCAGGCGCCGGATCGGTGGGCCCTCCGCATTGAGAACAACATGACCACTCGACTCTTCCGGATGTTCGGTCTCGCCTTAGCTGCGGGCTCCGTGCTCGCTGCGCAACAGGGCTCGCTCGCCGGCCCCGTGGCCGGATTCGTCTACGATAGCCCCGGCCGCGCCTTGCGGCCGATTCAAGGAGTCCCCGGCGCGTCGCTGATCGGTGATCCCATCAACCTTGGCCTGGATCTCACGGCCGCTTATGTCTCGCCCCGTCAGGATTCGGCCTTCGTGGTGTCTGCCGACGGATTGCTCCACTTCTTCCGCCTGGCTTCCACCGGCCCCGTGGAAACCAGTCTGGGGGGCATCAGCTTCATTCCGCAGCGTGTGGTGTTCAGCCCGTCCGGCACTGCCGCGGCTCTCTTGACCTTGGGGAAAGCCCAGGTGTTCCAAGGCCTGCCCGGCGCCCCCGCGCTGGCCGGGGCCATCACCCTCCCCGCTACCGGCGGTCTGCAGCCCGCGTCCGCAACCGCCAGCCGCTCGCGCCAGCGCACTCCCACCGCCGCCGATTTCGCCATCAGCGATGACGGCGTCTATCTTCTCAGCATCTCTGGTGGTTTTGTGCGGCTGCTCAGCGTGAACGGCCAGAATCGCAGCCTGATCCAAGCCGGCGCCGGCTTCCTGGTGACTTTCGCCCCAGGCGGCCACGATGCCGCCGTGCTGGATCCCGCCGCGGGCCTCCTGCTCATCCGCGACGCCTCCGGCGCAGCCAGCGTGCAGACCATCGCGCAACCGGATGACAGTCTGGCTTCCGCTGTTGGCATCGGGTTCTCGCAGGATGGCGCCAAACTCTACGTAGCCAGTGCCGCCGCGCATGGAGTTGTGATTTTCGACCTTGTCGCGGGCAGCCGCAGTACCATCGCCTGCGATTGTACCCCGGCCACTCTGGCGCCCATGGGGAGTCTGTTCCGCTTGAATGAATTCGGCTCCGGGCCGCTGTGGCTTCTGGACGCTGGCGCCGCCCCGCCGCGCATCGTTTTCGTGCCGGCGCACACGAATTAGCCGCGCGGGTTGAGTCTGACCCCTAACACCCGGAGGGTTGGAAAATGATGCGTTCACTCACACTTGCGAGTCTGTCTGTGTTGGCATCTTGCCTGGCAGTTGGGCAGGAGGCGGCAACCAGGCCAGCATTCGAAGTGGCGTCGGTGAAGCCGTCCCCGCCGCACACAGGTCCCCTGGGGATTGGGCTGTTTACTTATCCCGGGGGCCGGATTCATGCCACGAGCTACACCCTGAGAATGTTGATCCACGACGCGTACAACCTCGAGATGTACAAGATTCTGGGTGGGCCCCACTGGGTCGACGACGACCGATTCGATATCGAGGCGAAGCCGCCCGCGTCTTCCGAGTCGAGCAAGTTTGTGCCGGCGAATTTCAAGAGTCCGCCCAATCCGGAAATGCGGCAGATGCTGCAGGCGCTGCTGGCCGAGCGTTTCCAATTGAAGGTGCACACAGAGACCAGGAAAGAGTCGGTGTATGCACTGGTAGTGGCCAAAGGCGGTCCCAAGCTCAAGCAGCCGGCATCCACCACGGTTCAACCCTTCGTCAGCTTCTTCCCGCACGGCCTTTCCGGAGAAAACGCCACCATGGATCAGTTGGTCGAACGGATGGCGACCATCTTTGGGCGTCCCGTGCTAAACCACACCGGCATCCAGGGAAACTTCGATTTCCTGATCGACTACCCACCCGATGACGCCGCGACCGATCGCACCGTGCTCTTGCTCAGCGCGATTCAGGACCAGATCGGGCTGAAACTCGAAACCCAGCCCGGCTCAATCGATGTAATAGTGATCGACCACGCGGAAAAGCCGTCTGGGAATTAGGCATACCGCGGGCAGCTTGGCGAACGCGTCGCAGGCAGCCTTCGACGCAGCCTCGAAATGTTGGCGCTGACCCTTTGTGGCATACTCAAACAGGAGCCGCTATGACGTTGGAGGAACTCCGGTCCCGCTACCGCCATCAGATTGTCGAACTCGCCCGGAAGCGGGGTGCGCACAATGTCCGTGTATTCGGGTCAGTCGCCCGCGGCGAACAAAGTTCCGGCTCCGACATCGACCTTCTGGTGGATTTTGAGCCGGGCCGTTCCTTGCTTGATCTGACCGGCCTGTGGCTCGACCTCGAGGGGGCCCTGGGTTGCAAGGTCGATGTCGTTTCCAGCCGTGGGCTGAGGCCGCGCGTCGCCCCAGAGGTAATGCGCGACGCGATTTCACTGTGAGGTCCGAGCTGGATCGCACCTTCCGGGGAGAACTGTAGGCCAACCATGGACTTCCGCCTGTCCCGCCATGCCGAATGGGAGATGACCCGCCGCGGCATCCCGCTGGCGCTGGTCCAGGCTGTAATGGAGCACCCGGAACAACGGCTTGTCGACGAATCCCGCACGGGCCGTTGGATTCACCAGTCGCGGTTACGGTTCGAAGATGGGAAAATGTATCTGTTGCGAGTCGTGGTGGCCGAAGAGGAACAGCCGCCTGTGATTGTCACGGCTTACCGGACGAGCAAGATTGAGAAGTACTGGAGCGCCAAATGAAAGTAGTCTACGACCCCGAAGTGGACGTCCTCAGCGTTCTGCTGAGCGACGCGCCGGTCGCGGAAAGCGATCAGGATAAACCCGGCGTCATCCTGGACTACGACGCCGGCGGCAACATGGTGAGTTTCGAGATTCTCGATGCTTCGAAGCGCATGGCGAATCCCATGTCCGTCGAGTACGCCGTTACGCCGCCACTTCGCCGGCCGGCATGATGCTGGTGTACACCGATTGGCGAGTTCAACGGCCCCGAGTGCGCACACGCGCGGGGTTATTCTACCTTCTAACTTCTGGCTTCTGACTCCCGAACATCGACCGTTCTTGTCGATGTTGGCGCCGCAGGCGCCTACCGCAAGTTGAATTTCTTCATCTTGTAGCGCAGCGTGTCCCGCGTGATGCGCAGCAATCGCGCCGCCTGCGTCTGGTTGCCGTTGGTCTTTTCGAGCGCTCGCGTCAGCAGGTTGCGTTCGTTGTCTTCGAGCGAAAGCCCCTCCGTGGGAAGGTCCGCGCTGGCCGGAACCGGCAAGATCGTCCCGGATTCGGGACGCGAAATCGCAATCGGCAGGCTGGCCGGCGTGATCAGCGCCGACTCCTCCAGGATCATGGCCCGCTCGATGGCGTTGCGCAACTCGCGCACGTTGCCCGGCCAGTCGTGCCCCAGCAACAGCCTGGCCGCCGCCTCATTCAACCCTTCGATGTTCCGTTTGAATTTGCGGTTGTAGTGCTCGACGAAAAACTTCGTGAGCGGCACGATGTCCTCGGTGCGCTCCCGCAACGCCGGGATGAGAATCTGGATCACGTTGAGCCGGAAATACAGATCCTGCCGGAAAGCCCCTTCCTTCACGGCTTCCCGCAGGTTCTTGTTGGTGGCCGCCACCACCCGCAGATCCAGTTTGATGTCTTTCAGGCCGCCCAGCCGGCGAAAAGTCTGTTCTTCCAGCACCCGCAGCAGCTTGGCCTGCAACATCAGCGGGATCTCGCCAATCTCGTCCAGGAACAGCGTGCCCTTGTCGGCCAGTTCGAAAATGCCCCGCTTTTGCGACCGCGCATCCGTGAACGCGCCCTTTTCATACCCGAACAGTTCGCTCTCCAGAAGCGAATCGGGAATGGCCGCGCAGTTGATCGCGATAAACGGCTCGGCTTGGCGCACGCTCTGGTAATGCAGCGTCTTGGCGATCAGGTCCTTGCCGGTCCCGTTTTCGCCTTCGAGCAGAACCGTAGTGGCTTCGCTGGCCGCCACCCGCCGCACAAAATTCAGCACCTCCCGCATGGACGGCGATTCGGCGATCACTTCCCGCTTCTGGGGCGCCGCCTCGTCGGTGATGTCTTTGATGGTGGCTACCACTCCGCTGAGGTTGCCGGCATCGTCGAACATCTGCGTAGTGCGCATCACCACCAGCCGTTCCATGCCGTTGGCGGTGTGCAGCCGCACCGTGGAATGAGGCGCGGCGGGCGCCTGGTTCAGCCCCACCAGAACGCCGCAACCGGGTTCGCAGAGCTCGCACTTAAAGATATCCTGGCAGTGCTTTCCCAGCATTTCCTCCGAGGAAACGCCAAACAGCCTCTCCGCCGACCGGTTAACACCGGTAATCCGAAACTCCGGATCATAAAGGACGAGCGCGTCCGAAAGCTGGTCAAACACGGATTCGAGCACGCTGGTCTTCTGCCAGCCTGGGATGAGCTTAGACATTCACGGTACGTACCTGGATTATATCAAGCGATTTGGGGGAATTGGCCCATCATGCCGCTATTTCGGGGGGAATGCCCCCATCCCGATGGTGGAAATCCCTTCAAACCTGCTGCTGTGTTTGAAGATACATGCATGGTGATGCAATTGCTACCTTGCCGGATGGAGGCATCATGTCCCATTGGAAAATTGCTTTGCCCGCTGTCATCCTGCTGGGCGGTTTCCTAGTTTGCTCCACGGCTTCGTATGGCAAACCGGAATACAGCAAGACTACTAAAAAAACTTGCACTTACTGCCATGAGAAGAACGTCCCCAACGATAAGGACGCCATGAATAAGAACTTGACCGACGCCGGCAAGTATTACGGGAAGAATAAGTCCCTGGACGGCTACGTCGAGAAGAAGAAGTAACTGCCGATGGAAGGCGGAGGCGTGGAGTCGGGCATGATGCAAACCGTTCAGCTTTCGATGGGTGACGGCCAGTACGCCGCGACGGTTCGGGAAGCCCTGACCCGTAGCTGCGCCTGGCACGTCCAGCCCGTCGATCGCCCCGACCTCTCACAGCATTGTGTGTTGGTCCTGGACGAACAGGCATTCAGACGGCTGCCCCTCCCCCTCTCCAACCCCGAACGGGTTGTCCTGATCACCCGCCACGATCTGCAAGATCCTCAATTCCTTGCCCAGGCTTGGGAAGCCGGAATTGTCTCCGTTGTCTCGGAGCAAGATCCCCTGAGTACCGTTCTGCTGGCCATCATGGCTGCTGCCTTGCGTATCGCAAAACCCCACAGTTCGGAGGTCGCAGGCGAAATAACCCATACAATCAGTGCAGAGACTGCGTCAATAGCCCCAATCCATCGGCATTGCGGCCCAAAGCGTTGCAAAACCCCATAGTTTGGTTTGCCGCCCGCTTGGACTTCGGCGTGCACTGCTCTTTGTTCAGGCGAAAGGAGATTCAGATATGGATCGCTCATTAGCAGAACTTGAGGTTCTGGTCCGCAACCGGATCTGCAGCGTTTGTACGGAACGCACCGTAGAGGGGCAGTGCGGCCTGGAACAACCCTCCAGTTGCGCCCTGTTCCGTCTGTTTCCCCAAGTAGCCCAAGCCATCCAGTCTGTCCACAGCGACGATATCCAGCAGTACATCGAAGCCATTCGCCGCAACGTCTGCTCGGTTTGCGCCGAACAGTCTCACGACGGCTCCTGCGAAACCCGCCAGCAGGTCCGCTGCGCCCTGGATGCCTATTTGCTTTTGGTTGTGGATGCCATCGAGGAAGCCACCGGGAAAACTTTCGATAAGCACGGCTTGGGCGGTGCGGGTAGCGGAATCACCGCCCGCCCAAGGCCGCAAATTTCAACCGTGATCTGAACTAAATTTGATCTGAATCTGGAGATAATCTCATGAATATCAGTTTGCTTCCGTTCCTGTATTTCTGGATCGTTCTGGCTCTCGCCGTCATCGGACTGTTGGTGTGGCGCAAGGTGGTTGCGAGCCATGAAGACGACAACCTGCACGTGCTCGACGGCGGCGGCGCCGATCAAACCGTGGTTGCCCACAAGCTCGACCAGATCGACAAGTGGGGCAAAATTCTCACCGTGATCGCCTTGGTTTACGGTGTCATTCTGGGCGCTGCCTACGCGTATCAGGCCTGGATTCAGACATCCCAATCCGGAGTGTAACCGTCATGGGAAGCCGGGCACTTCGAACCATCAGCCAAGCGCTCGGTTCTGCCCTATTCGGCCTCGTCCTCAGCCTGGCCGGCGTCCATGCCCATGCGGCGGAGCCGCCCGGCGCGGACTGCGCTTCGTGCCACGACCAGGCCCAGAAGCTCGAAAAGAGCGCCCACGCCGGGTTGCCCTGCGACACTTGCCACGAATCCCACGACCAGTATCCTCACCCCGCCAACATCCCCAAACCCCAGTGCACCACCTGCCACCAGGACCAGGCCGGCGACTATGCCCTCGGCGTTCACGGCCAGGCCCGCAAGCACGGCAATGAAGGCGCCCCCGATTGCGCCATGTGCCACGGCAGCGCCCACGAGCTGCTGCACCCACAGTCGCAGGAGTTCCGCACCGCCGTCCCCGACACCTGCGGCATGTGCCACGGCGAAGTCGTCGATCAGTACCGCACCAGCGTACATGGCCAAGCCCTCGCCCGGGGCGTCACCCAGGCGCCCATCTGCAACGATTGCCACGGCGAACACAAGATCCTCAAGCCCGGCAACGCCGCCTCCATGGTCAACGCCGCGCACATCCGCGATACCTGCGGAAGTTGCCACGGAAACGTGCGGCTGACGAGCTCCTTCGGGCTGCCCTCCGACCGCGTGGTCAGCTTTGACGCTTCCTATCACGGCCTCGCCGGCAAGGCCGGCTCCCAAACCGTGGCCAACTGCTCGAGCTGCCACGGCGTGCACAACATCCTGCCGTCATCCGATCCCAAGTCGACCATTAATCCGAAGAATCTGCCCAAAACTTGCGGGCAGTGCCACGCCGGCGCCGGTACCCGTTTCGCCATCAGCCAGGTGCACCTCACGGTAAACTCCGAAACCGCGGCGCTGCGCTGGGTGCGTCAGTTCTACCTGCTGCTGATCCCCGTCACCATCGGCCTCATGATGCTTCACCAGGGCGGCGATTGGATCCGCAAGCTGGTCAAACTGCGTTTTCAAGTTCGCATTGCGCAACCCGGATGGATGGCCGCAGCCGGCCAAGGCGAGCTACGCATGTTGCCCTTCGAACGCGTCCAGCACGCCGTCATGGCGCTCTCGTTCCTCACTCTGATCTGGACCGGTTTCGCCCTGAAATATCCCGACACCTGGTGGGCGCGTCCCCTGCTGATGATGGAAGGCAGGTACGCCGTGCGCAGCCTGATCCATCGCATCGCCGCCGCCGTGTTCACGGCCGTCGCCGTCACGCACCTTGTCTCGCTGATCGTCAACCGCAAGCTGCGCCATCACTGGAAAGAGATGCTGCCCAAAATGGATGACCCGCGCGAGGCGCTGGCGGGCTTCGCCTACAACCTCGGCTTGGGTTCCGAGCTCCCGCCCCGTTCGCCGCACAGTTACATCGAGAAGGCCGAATATTGGGCCGTGGTCTGGGGCGCAGTCGTCATGATTGCTTCCGGGGCGTTCCTTTGGGCCAACAGCATGGTCCTGAGATTCCTGCCCAAGAGCTGGCTCGACGTCGCTACTTCGGTTCACCTGTACGAGGCTATCCTCGCCACCCTGGCGATCGTGGTGTGGCACTTCTACTCCGTCATCTTCGATCCCGACGTCTACCCGCTCAATACCGCTTTCCTGACTGGATTTAGTGTAAAAAAGAAGGAGCACGCACGAGAGCGCGAGCCGGCGAAGACCGCGGGAGACTGATACCCACAGCATGACACCCAATCCATCCGATATAAGTCGCCGGGGCTGGTTGTCCCCGTTCGTCTACCTGTCTAACAACTGGGTCAGCCTCGCCGGCGTGGTCATCGTGACCACCACCGTAGTCTTCTGGCTCTTCCTGCTGCCCACCACCCTGAAGGGCGAAGCCGCCAGCCCCTACATCGGTATCCTGGTGTTTCTAGGCCTGCCCGCGCCTTTCTTCACGGGCCTGATCATGGTTCCGCTGGGCATCTGGCTGAAGCGCAAACGCGAGGGCCGCAAAGGCATTTATCCGCCCGGCTTCCCGCCTCTCAACTGGCACAACCCCGAACTGCGCAAGCTGGTCTACTTCGTCACCTCGACCACCCTGCTCAACCTCGCGATCGCCAGCCAGTTCGCCTACGGCGCGGTCAATTACATGGATTCCGTGACCTTCTGCGGCCAGACCTGCCACACCGTCATGCAGCCCGAATTCACCGCCTATGTGAATTCTCCGCACTCCAACGTGGAGTGCGTGAAGTGCCACATCGGCCCCGGCGCCGGCTGGTTCGTGAAAAGCAAGCTCTCCGGCGTGGGCCAGGTATTCGCCGTCACGTTCCACACGTATCCCGAGCCCATCCCCACCCCGGTCACCAACCTGCGTCCCGCCCGCGAAACCTGCGAGCAATGCCACTGGCCGCAGAAGTACGGCGAAGACCGCGTGAAAGTCATTTCCAAATACGCCGACGATGAAACCAACAGCGTCACCAAGACGGTCCTGCTGATGAGGATTGGCGGCGGAAATAACGGCATTGGCATCCACGGCACCCACCTCGGCCCCGGAGTCGTGATCAGCTACCATTCCGATGAAGCCCGCCAGACCATCCCCTGGGTGAAATACGAAGACAACGGCAAGAGTACCGTCTACGCCACTTCCGACTCCAAGGCTGAGCCCCCAGGGTCCCCCCGCACCATGGACTGCATGGATTGCCACAACCGCCCCGCCCACAGCTACGACCTCCCCGACCGCGCCGTAGACAATGCCATGCACGACGGCTTGATTTCCACTTCCCTCCCGTTCGCCAAAAAGCAATCCGTCGAAATCCTCAAAGCGCCCTACCTGTCGCGCGAAGAAGCCGAGCAGAAGATCCCCGCCGCGTTCGCCCAGTTTTATCAGCAGACCTACCCCGCCATCTGGAGCGCCCGCCAGCCGGAAGTCGCATTGGCGGCCAAAGAACTGGTTGCCATCTATGACCGCAACATCTTCCCCGAAATGAAGGTCAACTGGGGCTCGTACCCCGTTAATATCGGTCACACCGATTACCCCGGCTGCTTCCGTTGCCACGACGGCTCGCACGCCCCCACCACCGGGGACGCCATCACTCAGGACTGCAACGCTTGCCACAACATCCTGGCCATGGATGAAGCCAACCCGAAGATACTCACGGATCTCGGTATTGTAGAAAGCAAGTCCGCCCAAAAGTAGCTGGAATTTTCAACAACAGAATCTTCGTACATTGACGAAAAATTCTACAGATGTTATACAGAGAATAGGATCTGAATTTCTGTTATGGTTCATCGAATGGCCATCCCGAGGCGCTTCCTGGTAGCAGTTGGACTTCTGGCCGCGGCCCTTCCGGCGCAGCAGTCCAAGCCGCTCCCCGGCTCCGACGATTGCCTCGGCTGTCATGAAACCGGGCAGCGGGTGGGCAAACGGCAGCCCGGCGTCCCTCCGCCATTCGACGCCGCCGCACTCAAAGCTTCCCCGCACGCGGACCTGGAATGCGCCGCCTGCCACGCCGAGCTCGCCAAGAAAGAATTCCCCCATCCCGAAAAGCTGGCCAAAGTGGACTGCGGCGCGTGCCACCCCGACGAGCAGACCCAATACACCGCCAGCCTTCACGGGAAGGCGTCGGCGCGCGGCGACAGCACCGCGCCCGGCTGCAAAACCTGCCACGGGACGCACAAAATCCTGCTCCCGTCGAACCCCAAATCTCCCACCTCCACCATGGAGATCCCCGGCCTCTGCGGCGGCTGCCACCAAGAAGGCACCGACGTCAGCAAGACCCACGACATCCCCCAGGCCAACATCCTCCCAAACTACACCGACAGTATCCACGGCCAGGCACTTTTCACTAAAGGCCTCACCGTCGCCGCCGTCTGCACCAGTTGCCACACCGCGCACTTCGTGCTGCCGCACACCGACCCGCGCTCGTCCATCGCCAAACTCAACGTCGCCAAGACCTGCACCAAGTGCCACGGCCGGATTGAAGACGTGCACCGCAAAGTAATTAACGGCCAGCTCTGGGAATCCGCTCCGAACATGATTCCGGCCTGCGTGGATTGCCACGAACCGCACAAAGTGCGCAAGGTCTTCTACACCGAGGGCATGGCGGACAGAGACTGCCAGAGCTGCCACGGCAATCCCAGCCTCAAGGTGACCCGCGGCTCGAGGACCGTCTCGCTGTTCGTCGACAAAGCTGAGCTGGACACCTCCATCCACCACAGCCCGCCCAGCCACCCGGGAACGCCCATCGCTTGCGTGCAGTGCCATACCGGCGGCACGCCGGCCCACAAACGGCCTTGCGATACCATTTCAGCGAAGGTCGATTGTTCCATCTGCCACCCGACTCAGGTCAACGACTATCACGAGAGCACCCACGGCACGCTGGCGGCCCAAGGCAGCCACGACGCTCCCACCTGCCAGGATTGCCACAGCCCGCACCACACCCTGGCCAAGAACGACTCGGCTTCACCGACCTTTTCGCGCAACGTCCCCGCGCTCTGCGCTCAGTGCCACCAGACCGGCCACAAAGCCGCCCTGCGGTACACCGGCAAGCAGCAGAACATCATCGAGAATTACACCGAGAGCATCCACGGCAAGGGCCTGCTGCAGTCGGGGTTGACGGTCACCGCGGCCTGCACCGCCTGCCACACCGCGCACCACGAACTGCCCTCGAGCGACCCGCGCTCCAGCGTCTATCGCTCCAACATCGCCACCACGTGTGCGCAATGCCATCGCGGCATCTACGAACAATTCACCGCCAGCGTGCACAGCCCCAACGTGACCAAGTCCGGGAAACCACTCCCGGTGTGCGCCGATTGCCATTCGGCCCACAGCATCGAGCGCACCGACCGGACCGATTTTCGGCTGAACATCATGGAGCAGTGCGGCCGCTGCCATCGGCAGATTACCGAGGCCTACTTCGAGACCTTCCACGGCAAGGTTTCCAAGCTGGGCTACCTGCAGACCGCCAAGTGCTACGACTGCCACGGCTCGCACGACATCCTGCCCGTCACCGACCCGCGCTCCCGCCTGAGCCGCAACAACATCGTCAACACCTGCGGCAAGTGCCACATGGGCTCGCACCGCCAGTTCGCCGGATACCTCACGCACGCCACCCACCACGACCCGCAAAAGTATCCGTTCCTCTTCTACACCTTCTGGGGCATGACCATCCTCCTGGTAGGCACGCTGGTAATCTCCGGCACCCACACGCTGGCCTGGCTGCCGCGCTCGCTGCAATACCGCAAAGAAGCCAGGAGCGGCCACGACGAAAACGGCCTTTACGTGCGCCGCTTCCGCCCGCTCCACCGCAACCTCCACCTGATGGTGATCGGGAGCTTCCTCGGTCTGGCCCTCACCGGCATGACGCTCAAGTTCTCCTACGCCCCCTGGGCCAAGTTCCTGGCCCGCCTGCTGGGAGGCTTCGAAGCCGCGGGACTCATCCACCGATTCTGCGCTGTCCTCACTTTTACGTATTTCGGCCTGCACATCTACGACCTGATGAAGCAGCACCGCAAGAGCGGCAAATCCTGGCTGAAGTACATCACCAGCTCCGAGAGCATGTTGCTCAACGGCCGCGACTGGCGCGAGTTCATCGGCTCCATGAAGTGGTTCCTGGGCCGCGGCGAGCGCCCGCCGTACGGCCGCTGGACTTACTGGGAAAAATTCGATTACTTCGCGGTCTTCTGGGGCGTGGCCATCATCGGCGGCACCGGTCTGATGCTCTGGTTCCCCGAAGCTTTCACCCGTATCTTCCCCGGCTGGATGGTGAACGTCGCCACCACCATCCACAGCGACGAAGCCCTGCTGGCGGTCAGTTTCATCTTCGTGATTCACTTCTTCAACACCCACTTCCGCCCCGAAAAGTTCCCCATCGACACGGTGATTTTCACCACCGGCATGCCGCTCGAGGAATTCAAGCGCGACCGCCCGCGCGAGTATCAGGAGATGGTGGACGCCGGCCAGTTGGAAGAGAACCTGATGCCCGCCCCGCCTGAGCGTTCGCAGCGCTTCTGGCGCCGTCTGGGCTTCACCGCGCTGGGCCTGGGTATGGTGATGATTGGGCTGATCCTGTACGCCATGATCTTCGCGTACCGCTAGGCAAAGTGGGCCAGACCAACTGGTAGCGCCGGCGGTCTTGCCGCCGGTGTCTGGGCAGAGAACGGCTCTTATTGGCCTTTCTGTACCCCCTTCCGCCGGGCAATCTCGGCGCGAATGTGGCCGGCCTCAGGCGCCGAAAAGAGCAACCCGCCCGCGCTTGCCTGTACGATGTGGCTCCGCCCGAATTGAGAGCACATGACTCCCATCGGCGCGTGGCCCACTCCCAGCAGGTGACCATCTCGTGAGCCAGGGCCGCTCCCAGGATCTCGGACTCTTCCACGCGGAAGCTTGCCGCCAGGTTCCTCAGCGCCGGGTAGTAAACACCCGCCACGCTGTCATCCGTTCCGGGATCCTGGCTGAGTGCGGTGAATCCGAGCATCTCCCCCACAGCCGCCGCTGGCTTCCAGGTAGCGACGTGCAACCAGAAATCGGTGGCTCCGAGGCCGGAAGCGCAGGGGCCGGATTGCCAACCCGCGGATCCCGCCGAACAATCCTGCCAGGTGAGCGAAGCCCCGGCTTTCCCCAGAATGTAGCAGCTTCCTTTTCACCTTCCACCAGCTTCCCACTAGGCTACTGGGCTTCTGTTTGCCTGACTCTACTTCTCCAGCGCCAGCCCCGATTCCTTCAACGCCCGCCAGCCGCCATCGAGGGAGATCGCACCCGTGTAGCCCATCTTCTGCAAATTATCCGCCACCAGCGCTGAACGGTATCCCCCGCCGCAATACAGCACCAGCGTAGTCGCCTTGTCCGGATACGCGGTCTCGATATCGCGCTCGATGATCCCGCGGCTCAGATGCACCGCGCCGGCCACGTGCCCGTTGGCCCACTCGTTGTCTTCGCGCGTGTCTACCAATACGTGCTTCTCGCCCGCCGCCGCCATCTTCTTGTAGCCGTCGATATCGATGTGCTTCACGCGCGCTTTGGCGTCGTCCACCAGTTTCAGAAATCCCGGATTATGTTTCATCGCCTCTCCCCAAATTGTGGGGCAGCCAATCCTGGCTGCCGCCGGCTTTCAGCCGGCGCCCGACCGGCCAGGAGGCCGGTCCCACTTCTATTCCACGCGCGCAATCTTCGCCCCCACTCGCGCCAGCTTCGCCTCGATCTTCTCATAGCCCCGGTCGATGTGGTACACCCGGTCGATCACCGTTTCGCCGCGCGCCACCAGCGCGCCCAGCACCAGCGAAGCGCTGGCGCGCAGGTCTGACGCGATCACCCCGGCGCCCGTCAGCTCGCGCGGCCCCGCCACAATCGCCTGTTTGCCGTCCAGCCGGATATTCGCGCCCATGCGCGCCAGCTCCTGCGCGTGCATGAAGCGGTTCTCAAAAATCGTCTCCACGATGATGGCGATCCCGTCCCCTTGCGTCATCAGCGCCATGTACTGCGCCTGCAAGTCGGTGGCGAACCCGGGATACTCTTCCGTGGTCATGTCCACCGAGCGCAGCCGCCCGCCGGCCCGCACCCGCAAACTGCTCGCGTCCGGCTGTGTTACGCCCAGGCCAGTCTGTTGCAGCTTGGACACAAGTGCGCCCATGTGTTCCGGCACGCAGCCGGTCACCGTCAGATCGCCGCCCGTAATGGCTCCCGCCAGCAGGAAAGTTCCCGCCTCGATGCGGTCCGCGATGATCGTGTGCTCCGCTCCGTGCAGCCGCTCTACGCCCTCCACCTTGATCGTCGATGTGCCCGCGCCTTCAATCCGCGCGCCCATCTTGACCAGCAACTCCGCCAGGTCGGCCACTTCCGGCTCGCGCGCCGCGTTGCGCAACACCGTTTCGCCCTTGGCCAGCACGGCGGCCATCATCAGGTCTTCGGTCCCCGTGACCGTGATGCGGTCGAAGTGGACCACCGCGCCACGCAACCCTTCCGGCGCCACGGCCTCGATATAGCCGTGCGACTGGTTGATGCGCGCGCCCAGGTGTTCCAAGCCGAAAATGTGCAGGTTGATGGGCCGCGCCCCGATGGCGCAGCCTCCCGGCAGCGAAACCCGCGCCCGGCCGCAGCGCGCCACCAGCGGCCCCAGCGCCAGGCTGGAGGCGCGCATGGTCTTCACCAGCTCGTATGGCGCTTCCGCGCAAATGATCGTTGGCGTCTCCAGCCGAACCGTCTCGCCATCCACGTCCACCTTGGAGCCGATGTCCACCAGCAGCCGCTGCATGGTGCGGATATCCCGCACCGCCGGAACGCGCCGCAGCGTCACCGGTTCTTCGGTGAGCAGCGCCGCGGCCAGCGCCGGCAGCGCCGAATTCTTCGACCCGCTCACAGGGACTTCTCCTTCGAGCGCGGTCCCGCCCTTGATTACGAACTTATCCATTCAGAGCCTTGGAAACCCTTCCCTTCGCCGCGGCCAGGCGCCGTTCCGCATCCTCGCGGCCCACGCCGCCCTTCGCCATCACGATCGCCACGCGCACGCTTCCGCCGGCCTCCGCCAGCCACTCGCCCGCCCGCTCCACCGAAACCCCGGCCGCCTGGGCCACAATCCGCCGCGCGCGGTCGCGCAGCTTCTGGTTCTTGGGCTGAACGTTCACCATCAGGTTGCCGTAAACGTAACCTAACCGCACGAACGCCCCGGTAGAGAGCATGTTGAGTACCAGCTTCTGCGCCGTCCCCGCTTTCATTCGGGTGGACCCGGCCACCACCTCGGGCCCCACCAGCGGCGTAATGGCAATCTCAACGGCGCGCGCCAGTTCGGAATCCGGCGTGCAACTGATCCCCACCGTCAGCGCCCCCATCCGCCGCGCCTTGCCCACCGCTCCCAGCACATACGGCGTGCGCCCGCTGGCCGCAATCCCCACCAGCACATCGCTCGCCGTGAATCCCCGGATTTCCAGGTCGCGCGCGCCCGTCGCCGGATCGTCCTCCGTGGTTTCCGTGGCCTGGCTCAGCGCCGCTTCCCCGCCCGCGATGATCCCCTGCACCATCTCCGGCGGAACGTTGAACGTCGGCGGGCACTCCGAGGCGTCCAGCACTCCCAGCCGCCCGCTGGTCCCCGCGCCGAGATAAAACAGCCGCCCGCCGCGTTCGAAGGCCGCCACAATCGCATCCACCGCCCGCGCAATCGCCGGAATCTCGCGCTCCACCGCGTCGGCCACCTGGCGGTCTTCCGCATTCATAATGCGCAGAACGCTTTCCGTGCTCAGCGTGTCGATGGACGCCGATGCCGGGTTGGTTTGTTCCGTCAAAAGTTTTTCCAGCCCGGCCATCGTCCTATCTTAACCCGCTCTTCTCACAGACATTCGGTGGTGACGAGGTGGCGCACGCACTCGTGCGCGCACCACTATAAGAGCAGCAACGTTTGGGTTTGGCTTCTAGCGCACTACTGGAGCGTCACTGCATCATCTCGCTCAGCACGCGGCCGATGGAGCCGCTCGGCTGCGCCACACCCAGCAGCGCGGCGAGCGTGGGGGCGATGTCGTTGGGCGCGATTCTTTCGGCATACGTGCCGGGCTTGATGCCGGGCCCCAGGAACAGCACCGGGACGTGCGTATCGTAGTCGTATGGGGTGCCGTGGAATGCGTCGGTCGCGTAAAACGTATAGTAGGGCTCGGGCAGGATAAACAGGTTGCCGGAGCGCGGCGCGTAATACTGCACGCTAAAGGCGCGGCCGATGGCATCCTGCTGCACGTTGCCGGTGCGCAGGTCCTCTGAGGTGTAGACCCGGGCGATGTGGTCCTGGGCGCGGGCAGCGGCGGCCGCGACGCGTTCCACCTCGGCCAGGTCGAGCTTCAGGGAGGCCACCAGTTTGAGATTGAGGTAGGGCATATCGACCGCGCTGGGAAGCAGCCACTCGCCGGGCCCGAAGCGGAGGCTGAGCCCGTCAGTGATGGCTTTCTTGACGCGATCCGCGGAAAGCCGGCCGCCGGGCATGTGGCGGGCCCGGTTGACTTCCGGCATCGGCGAAACACCGTGGTCGGCGATGAGCACGATCAAGGTATTGCCCGCGCCCACGCGCTGCTCGACGGCATCGAAGAGCTTGCCCAACAGCCGGTCGGTGCGAATGGAAAGGTCGCGAACGGCCGGGTCGTCCGGGCCGACGTCGTGGCCCACGTAATCGTTGGAGGAGAAACTGACGGTCAGGAGGTCCACGCCGGCATGATGTCCGAGATCCTCATTGCCGAGAGCCCGCTCGGCGAACTCCTCGATCATCTCATTGCCCCACGGGGTGGCCTCCAGACTGCCGCAGTAGCGGACAGCCGTGCCGCGCACCATGGTGCAGAAGGGCTGGGCGGACTCGTCCTTGGCGTCAAAAGGCAGCCACTTGGCACTCAGGTAACTTTGGTAGGTTTTCTCGTCGTTCAAGCGTTTCACCCAGGGTGGCAGCTCGGCCCGGTAATAGGAACTGGTAATCCAATGGTTGCTGTCCGGATCGTACCAATAAGCGGCGTCGGCCATGTGGCCGGAGGGCAGGATGGCGCTGCGGTCTTTGATGGAGACGCCGATCACCTGGGAGCCCGGAATGCTCATCTTTACCTCGTCGCCCACGGTGCTCACCAGCAGGCGGCGGGGAGAACTGCCGGAAGCGCCGGGCAGGCCGCCGACGGCTTTAGTTTCCGGATCGGAAACGCTGGTCACGGTCTGGCCGCTGGCGCGGTCGTACCACTGGTTGCCGATGATGCCGCTTTCCGATGGGGTGGCGCCAGTCAGGAAGGTGGCATGGCCCACCGCGGTGACGGTGGCGGCATGCAGGAAGTGGGCATCGGTGAAGACCGCGCCGCGATCCAGCAGGCGAGCCAGGCCGCCATGGTAATCGGCACGGAAGCGAAGCAGGTAATCGTAGCGGAACTGGTCGATGACGATCGCCAGCACCAGGCGGGGTTTCTTGGGGTTAGAGGCCTGCGGCGCCGCCAGGGCCGCCGCTACCGCCAGCAAACAAAGAAGATTGCGCCTGCGGAGCATAAACTAATAGGATGACACAGGCCGCCCGAGATTCGATGAGCGCTGCGTTACGAGTTGCGGCGCCATGCAGGGGTGGGCGCGAATTGCCGATAGTAAGGATGGTTCCGCTTGTGAACCGTGCGTGGGTCCACTACAATCGAAACGGGTGGATGCCCGCCCGTTGGGTGGAACGCCGATTGGGTCCGGCGCATCCACTGGTGTAAGAGGGAGTACTCCGTGGAAGAGCCATTGAAGCGCCTGATGCAGGAATTAGGGAACGCGATTAACGATTCCCTATCCGAGTCCGACCGGATCGCGGAGGCGATCGGCGAGATCAAGAAGGCCGGTTACGATGTATTTCTGGTCTTGGAGGCGACCATCGGTTTCAATCGCCGCGACGAGAACCACGAAAGCGGCGAGGGTGAGGACGAGGAGCTAGAGGCGACCGAACAAGAGCCCAAGCGGACCTTCGAAGCCACCGGCAAAATCAAACTCACCACTCAGGACCATCGTTTCCTGCGAGCGCTCAAGATCGCAGTGGATGACGACAGCCGCTGACCGCCCTCGCGCGGTTCAGGCTAAGTGCACCGTTTCATAAATACACTCTCGTATTCCGCAAAGACCGCAAGCGGGCGAGGGCAAGCTAAAGCATGCCCCGCCACCGAGGAAATCAGGCTGCTTGCTGGGGTATGGGTTAGCTTGCCCGCCTTCCTTACCCGTTCCCATCGAGCGGTCCGGCAATATGCGAGCGTACTTCTGAAATCGGAGCTAAGGCTTTGTCAGGAATCGACATTGCCAGATGCAGTGGTTATTTGCTGACAGGCTAAGCTGAGAGTTCCCGGTAGATATCCCAGGTTTCGCGAACGGCCTTTTCCCAGGTGAAGAGGCGCGCCCGCGCCGTCCCGCGTTGCGCCAATTCCCGACGCAAGTCTTCCCTCTCCGTCAAGTCGCGCAGGGCTTGGCCGATGGCGGCGGTGTCGGTGGGATCCACCAGAAGGGCGGCGTCGCCAGCCACCTCCGGCAGCGCCGAAGTGCGAGAAGTAAGCACGGCGGCGCCGGCGGCCATGGCTTCCAGCACCGGCATGCCGAAGCCTTCGTCGAGCGAGGGGAAAGCGAAGACCCCGGCCGCGGCGTAATGGGCGGCGAGATCCGCGGGCGAGACGTAGCCGAGTATACTGACGCGGCCGCGCGCCGGACTGCGGTCAATGCGCGCGAGGATCTCCGCCGAGCCGTAGCCGGCGGAACCGGCCAGCACCAGTTTCCAGGAGGGATCGACGCTCTCAAAGGCTTCCACCAGGCGGGCGATGTTCTTGCGCTTCTGAATGGCGCCCACGTTGAGGATGACCTTGGCTCGCGCCGCCGGCGGATAGGCCAGCCCGCGCACGCCGTGATGCACCACGCGGACCTTGGAGGGCTCGACCGCGAGCAGCGAAACGACCTGGCTTTTGGTGAATTCCGAGACGGCGATGACGACATCGGCGCGCGCGGCGGCATCGCGAGCCTGGGCGGTGAAGCGCTCGCGGAATTCGGGCGTGGAGTACTCACCGGTCATCACGAACAGGTCGTGGAAGGTGGCCACCGCGCGGCGCATGGGGAGGCGCGGCAGGCGTTGGTTCAGGCCGTGGAACAGGCCGGCCGAGCGCGGGCCCCACGGTTCCGCTAACAGCCGGCGCCGCGCGTTCGAGGGCAGTTCCTCCGACCAGGAGCGGAAGTAGCGGTGCGGCCGGTAACAGAAATCGAAGTGGATTTCCGGATGGGCCGCGGCCGCCCCGAGCAGGATCTCGCGGGAGTACAGCCCGACCCCGGAAAGCGCCGCGCCCATGCTATACGTTGCGTCGAGTGCGATTCTCAATCGAATCCGTATTCTTTCATCTTTCGATACAAAGTGGTACGGCCGATGCTGAGCAGGCGGGCGGCCCGGGTGCGGTCTCCGTTGGTGGCGGCGAGCGCGCGTGAGATGGCCTGGCGCTCGGATTCGGGCAGCGAGATGACGGGAGATTTGGGGGCCAGTTCGATTTGCGGCAGCCCGCCGGCATATCCGGATCCAATGGCGGCGGAAAGCTGCCGCAAACCGGATGCCGCCAGGTGACATTGCAGCGCCGAGGGCATGTCGGCGCTCTGTACGACGCCTTCCGATTGCAAGGCCGCCATGCGGTCCAGGCAGTGCTTCAACTCGCGCACGTTGCCGGGCCAATCGTAGGACTGGAGGGTCGCCAGGATTTCCGGGCTGGGCGAGAAGCCTGAACCGTCGAGAAAATGCTCTACCAGCAGCGGAATGTCTTCCTTGTGATCACGCAGCGGCGGCAGGTGAACGATGAAGACATTGAGGCGGTAGAAAAGATCTTCGCGGAAGCGGCCGGCGGCCACTTCGGCGCGCAGCGCGCGGTGGGTGGCGGCAATGATGCGGAGATCGATCTTGCGCCACTCGAGCGCGCCCACGGCGCGGAACTCGCGCTCCTGGAGGAGGCGCAGGAGCTTGACCTGCATTTCGAGCGGGAGGTCGCCGATTTCGTCGAAGAAGGCGGTGCCGCCGGCGGCCACTTCGACCAGGCCCTTTTTGTTCTCGACGGCGCCGCTGAAGGCGCCCTTGGCGTGGCCGAACAGATCGCTTTCGACCAGCGTCCCGACCAGCGAGCCGCAATCGATGGGAACGAACTGGCCGCGCGGGTTGGCCTGATAGATGGCGCGCGCCACCACCTCTTTGCCGGTGCCGCTTTCGCCCAGCAGCAGCACGGGCAGGCGGTTGCGCGAAGCCTTTTCGATGAGCCGGCGGACCGCGCCGATCTCCGGCGACCGGCCTACCAATCCGAAGGCCGGCGGCGGCGCGGAACGATTCATGAAGATTCTACTCGGAATCTAGTCGGACGACGAAGGCATTCCTCTCACCAGATTCCTTGCGGATTCTGGAGGAAAGGGCGCGGGCGGCATCGGGGGTGGGCTCGGCGCCCACCATGACCCGCCAGACGCCGGGGTTCTCGGGGCGCTCCACAAGGCGGGCGGTGCCATAGCGGGCGGCCATCTGGGCGCGGACGCGCTCGGCGTTTTTGGGGTCGTGGAAAGCGCCGATCTGCACGGCGAAGAAGGCCGGGGGCACGTTTTCCGGCGTGCGGATCACTTCGAGCCGCACGTTCGCGATGCCGGGCCCGATGAGGGAGATGGCCTGGGCGGCGGCATGCGAGAGATCGATGATTCGTCCATCGACGAAGGGGCCGCGGTCGATGATGCGGACTTCGACATTCTTGTGGTTGTCGAGATCGTAGACGCGCACCCAAGTGTCGAAGGGGAGGGTGCGGTGGGCGGCGACCATCTGTTCCATGTCGTAAATTTCGCCATCGGCTGCGGCACGGCCATGATAGGGATGACCGTACCAGCTCGCTACTCCGGCTTCGCTGTAGCCGGGCGCGGGAACGGGCGCAGCGGCAGCGGGTGTTGGAGGCGCGGTGGGCCGCGACGCTGGGGCACCGGCGGCGGGCGAGGCGGGTGGCGAAGGGATCTGCCGCGTGTATTTCTTGTGCGCGCAACCCGATAAAAACAGAACGGTTACGAGCAGCGCGAGAGCATTTCTCATGCTTGGTTTCGATTATGCCATGAGTTGGCCGCGGCGCACCAATAAAGATCTTCGGCGGTTGCGCCGATATGCGGGGTGTATGGAGGATAGGCGATCGGAAGTTCGGATGTTGTGTGCCGATATGGTGGCAGTCTCCTGGATGGACAAGGCCGGCAGGAAGCGCACGGCAACCGCGTTGCTGGAGGATATTTCGGTCTGTGGGGCGTGCCTGCAATTCGAGTCGGCGGTGCCGCTGGGAGTGATGCTCCACTGGAGCTGTCCCAACCAGGAGTTCGCCGGTAGAGTCCGCTACTGCGTGTATCGGGAGATTGGGTACTTCGTCGGGGTGGAATTCGACCCCCGGTCGCGATGGTCGAAGAAAGGATACAAGCCGCAGCACTTATTGGATCTGCAGAAGCTGGTTGACCGGGCGAAGGGCAGGGGCTAGCCGGGGCTTGGCCAACGGCATCGAACCGGTGGCGGCGGAGAAAGCCACTCGCGAAGCGGCGCCGAAGCTCGAAATCACGGCGAATGCCGCCGCCAAATCCTGAGCGGCGCAGGGAAAGCGCAGGATCTTCCGCCGGCAGAGATCCAGGCGAACGCGCGAAAAAAAGGAGCAGCCGGTCTCAACGAATCGGCGAGCGCCGGCGTAATAATCATGGGGAGGGATTCAAACGATGATCCGGGCGGTCTTGGCCATTCTTGTGGCCAGCGCGGCTTTCGGGCAGACCGCGCCGGCCCCGCCGGTGTTCGAAGTGGCCTCGGTCAAGCCCGCGAGCCAGCCTCAGCAAGGTCTGGATTTCCGCGTATATCCGGGAGGGCGGCTCCACATCACGAACCTGACTTTAAACGTGATCTTGCAGCAGGCGTACGACGTCAAGGGCTATCAGATGGCGGGCGGGCCTGCATGGATGGATACCGACCGGTTTGACGTCGAAGCCAAGGCGGAAGGCGATCCCACGAAAGCTCAGATAATGGCCATGCTGCAGGCGCTGTTGGCGGACCGGTTCCAACTGAAGGTTCGCCGCGAGTCGAGAGAAGGGAACGTGTACGCCCTCGTCGTGGCTAAAGGCGGCCCCAAGCTCAAACCTCCAACCGGTGATCGAAGCTACCTGAGCCTCCATCGAAACGATCCGCCAACGCAGACGGGGGTGCACTACAGCCTCGCCGGCAAGAAGGCGACGCTGGCGCTCATTGCCGAGAACCTGGGCCGGGAAGTTGGCCGTCCAGTGCTCGACCGGACAGGGATACAGGGGGAGTTCGATTTCCAGGTGGACTATGCGATCGACGATAACCCCGAATCCGGACCTTCCATTTTCGCCGCCATCCAGGAGCAACTCGGCCTCAAGCTGGAGGCGACCAAGGGCCCGGTGGAGACGCTGGTGATCGAACATGCGGAGAAGCCGTCGGGCAACTAACGATCGCGCTGCTGCGCCGTGTTCCAGAGATTCTTGTCCTGGTCCCGTCCTTCCCGTCCTGGTCCGGTTTGACCGGTGACGCGCAGTAGGCTATGCTAGGGCAATCCTGCGACTGCGACAATCCCACCAATCTGAATCCCCTCCTGGAGGATGAATGAGTCCGCACGAAGTGTTGGAATTTGCCAAGAAAAACGATGCTAAGCAACTCGATTTGAGGTTCACCGACATCCCGAGTTTGCAGCATCATGTTTCCTACCCGGTCAGCGAGCTGGACGAAAGCAGCTTTGAAGAAGGCTTCGGCATGGATGGATCGAGTATCCGCGGTTGGGCGGCGATCCACGAAAGCGACATGCTCCTGATCCCCGATCCGCACACCGCCTTCATGGATCCCTTCGCGGAGATCCCCACGCTGGTGATGTACGGCGACGTCAAGGACCCGATCACCAAGCAGCGATACGAGCGCGACCCGCGCTGGATCGCGCAGAAGGCCGAACTCTACCTGAAGAATAGCGGCGTGGCCGACGCGGCCTACTTCGGCGCGGAAGCGGAGTTCTTCATTTTCGATAACGTCAGTTTCGACCAGAATCAGCATTGCGGTTTTTACTTTATCGACGCTGAGGAAGGGCGTTGGAACTCGGGGCGGCGCGAGAACAACCTGGGCTACCGCCCGCGCTACAAGGAAGGCTACTTCCCGGTGCCGCCGACCGACCACTACCAGGATCTGCGCAGCGAAATGGTGCAGACCATGATCAAGTGCGGGTTGCACATCGAGTGCCATCACCACGAAGTGGCCACCGGCGGCCAGTGCGAGATCGATCAACGGTTCGACAAGCTGGTAAAGTCGGCGGACAACATGATGCTCTATAAGTACATCATCCGCAATGTGGCCAACCAGTACGGCAAGACCGTGACCTTCATGCCCAAACCGCTGTTCCAGGATAACGGCAGCGGCATGCACTGCCACCAGAGTCTGTGGAAAGACGGCAAGCCTCTGTTCGGGGGCGACGGCTATGCGGGGCTGAGCCAGTTGGCGCTCAATTACATCGGCGGTCTCCTGAAACACGCGCGGGCGCTGGCGGCGATCATCGCCCCCACCACCAACAGTTACAAGCGGCTGGTGCCAGGTTACGAGGCGCCGGTGAACCTGGCGTATTCGCGGCGCAACCGCTCGGCGGCCTGCCGCATCCCGATGTATTCGGCCAGCCCCAAGGCTAAGCGCGTGGAGTTCCGGCCGCCCGATCCGGCGGCCAATCCTTACCTGGCGTTCGCCGCCATGCTGATGGCGGGGATGGACGGAGTCATCAACAAGATCCACCCCGGCGAACCTCTGGACAAGGATATCTACGACCTCTCCCCGGAGGAAATGAAAAGCGTGCCCTCCATGCCGGGTTCGCTCGACGAAGCGCTGCATTGTCTGGAAGAGGATCATGGGTTCCTGATGCGGGGCGACGTGTTCACCGAAGAGCTGATCGAAACTTACATCGAATACAAGCGCAAGAACGAAGCGGAGGCGGTGAGATTGCGTCCGCACCCCTACGAATTTGCGTTGTATTACGACATCTAACCAAGGGCTTCGCTCTTGAAATCCCTGCGGGATTTGGAAGTCAGGAGCGAAGTGCCCGATAGCCGGGGCCATATGGGAGAGGAGCTGGGGGTTTGCCGAAGGTGTTGGCGGTTTATGGCAGACTGATAAAGCGCAGGTAGAGGAAGTAGGCCGATTCATCCGACGGTCAGCGGGACGCGAGTGCTGTGGGTGCGCGACACAGGGTGGGCAATTAACGAATCCCGGCGGCTCCCAGTAGTCGCCAAATTGCAGGAATCGGGCATGTGCGGCGCCTTTACTCTGCGTGTAATAGACCGCTCAGAATTGAGGACACAAACAAAGAACCAGAGCGAGTTGCCCCTTCGGTGTCGCGCAGCCGCCTCGACTTCTGACTCCCCATTTGTGCTAGTGTAATGATTTCATCGCAACACTGGAGGACAAATGATGGAGGCCCTTGGCCTGATTGAAACAAAAGGTTTGGTAGGCGCCATCGAAGCCGCCGATGCCATGGTCAAGACCGCCAACGTGATCCTGACCGGCAAGGAATTTGTCGGTGCCGGCCTGGTCTGTATCACCGTCCGCGGCGATGTCGGCGCGGTCAAAGCTGCTACGGACGCGGGTGCGGCCGCGGCCCGGCGCGTCGGTGAGCTCATCAGCGTCCACGTCATCCCCCGCCCTCACGACGAGGTCGAAAAGATCCTGCCCACCGGCGGCCTGAAGAAGTAACGTCCGATGCTCGCGGACAAAGACCTTCTCTCGATCCAGGAGGTCCGCACCAAGGTCGAGAAGGCATTCGCAGCTTGGCAGAAGTACCGCACGTTCTCCCAGGAACGGGTCGATGCGATTGTCGAACGCATGGCTGCCGCCGCGCGCTCGAACGCCAAACACCTCGCCGACCTGGCCGTGGAAGAGACCGGCTACGGCAATGCCAAAGATAAGTACATCAAAAACCTGCTCACCTCCGACTGGCTCCCGCGCCGCATGCGCGGCATGAAAACCGTTGGCATCATCCGCGAGATCCCCGAAGAGAAGATCGTCGAGATCGGCACTCCCGTGGGCATCGTGGCGGCCATCCTGCCCACCACCAATCCCACGTCCACCGCCATCTACAAGATACTCATCTCGCTCAAGGCTGGCAACGCCGTCGTCATCAGCCCGCATCCGCGCGCGCACAGATGCACCTGCGCCACCGCCGCGATCCTCTATAAAGCCGCCGTCGAAGCCGGCGCGCCCGAAGACCTGATCCAGTGCGTCGATAACGCCACCCTCGAAGGCACCAACGCGCTCATGCGCCACGAACTCACCAGCGTGATCCTCTCCACCGGCGGCGCGGGCATCGTCAAAGCGGCGTATTCCAGCGGCAAGCCGGCCTTCGGCGTGGGCCCCGGCAACGTTCCCGTGCTGGTGGATACTTCGGCCGACCTCGAAGACGCCATTCCCAAAATCGTGGCCGGCAAGTCTTTCGATTACGGCACCGTCTGCTCCAGCGAACAGGCCATCGTCGCCGAAGCCCCCCTGCGCGACCGCATCCTCGCCCTGCTCAAAGCGCAGAAGGCCTACATCGCAACCGATGCGCAGCGCGACGCGCTCGGCAAACTGCTCATCATGCCGAACTGGACCGTCAACCCGCTGTGCGTGGGACAGGCGCCCGCCAAGATCGCCAAGATGGCCGGCTTCGAAGTGCCGCCCGACACCTCCATCATCTGCGCCGAAGTGGCCGGCGTGGGCAAGCAGCATCCGCTCTCCGCCGAAAAACTCTCGCCGGTGCTGTCGCTATACTTCGTTCCCGATTTCAACACCGCCGCCGACACCTGCTACGCGTTGCTGAAATTTGGCGGCATGGGCCACACCGCCGTCATCTATTCGAAGAACGACGCCCGCACGCGCGAGTACGCGCTGCGCATGCCGGCCATGCGCGTGCTGGTCAACACACCCGCGCCGCAAGGCTCCACCGGCATCACCACCAACGTCTTTCCCTCCATGACGCTGGGTTGCGGCGCCGCCGCCGGCAACAGCACTTCCGACAACGTCGGCCCGCAGCACCTCATCAACATCAAGCGCCTGGCCTACGTGGTTCGCAAACCCGAAGAGGCCTTCGAGATGCCGCTCGATTACAACGCCGCGCCCGACAGCGCCGCCGCCGCTCTGCCCATCGATCGCGGCACGGTGGTCGCCGCCGTCGAGCGTTATCTGGCTTCCCGCGGAGCTTCCGTTCAGGGAGGAGCCGCCGTCCAGGGCGGACCTTCTTGCGCCTGCGAAACCAGCCACCCCGCGCCGGCGCGCTCCGTGGCGCCGAATGCGGCCGCCGATGTCGTGGACCGCTTCCTGGCCCGCCGCGCCAACGCCACGCCCGGCTGACTGGCCACGGAGTGCCCCATCAGTCCGGCGCCGCCGTCCGCTCCGCCGCCGCAGCCCGTCAAAGTCGTCTGTGAAGACGATGTGCGTGACGCCATCCGCGAGAAGCGCAAAATCTATATCGGGCCGAAGACGGTTGTTACACCGTCCGCCCGCGACCTGGCCGGCGCCTCTGATATTCTGGTGCTGGCGAAGGCCTGAGGCATCGACAAAGTGGATTTGAATCTCAACACTCTCAAACGCGAAATCCTGGAGTATCTCGAATCGTCCGGCCTGACCGTGTTTTACGGCCATGCCGGTGGGCTGGAAGGTCCCGCCATGGTGCTTTGGGACGTGGAGCATTATCCCGATTACCGCAAGTTCCTCGAAACCGCGCGCACCGTGGGCGCCCAGTTGATGGTCTTCGCTTCCCGCGAATTCGACGCCTCCGACCTCGACGAACTCGCGTCGCACCTCGACGAAATGGGCCTCGGTCGCGACGAGCGGCGCGAATACGATTCCCGCCTGCGCGATCTTCGCATCTACCAGGGCGTCACCTGCTCGCTCGAACTGGCCTTCGATCACAACTCCCGCTTCTACGTCTTCGAACTGCAGCCCGATTGGTACGAGGACTTCCTCAACCTCGAAGACGAGATTATGTCCCGCTTCACCGCCGAAGAGGGCGTGGAGCCCGACGAACCGCTCGGCGGCTATTTCTCCAAGAATTAGGCTAGCAAGTTGATGAAAAAGGGTTGGCCGCCGTCCGATGTGGGACAGCCTGTTCAGGCTGCGGACCCGCTTTCCAGCGGGTCCAGCCGGCTGAAAGCCGGCTGCGGGCAGGATTGCCCGCCCCGCAATTGTTGTCAGTTCTTTCAGGAGACAGGACACTAAGTGGCTCGCTGGCTGCTTCCCAATCCCGATCCGCAGGCCGCCGGCTCTCTCGCCGCCGCTCTCGGCATCTCCGCTGCTACGGCCCGAGTGCTGGTGCGCCGCTCCCTCGCGTCGCCCGATGACGCCCGCCGCTTTCTCCATCCCTCGCTCGACCAGCTTCACGACCCGCTCGCTCTCCGCGACATGCCCGAAGCCGTCGCGCGTCTCACAGGGGCCATCTACGCTCACGAAAAAATTCTTATCTACGGCGACTACGACGTCGACGGCACCATGTCCGTGGTCCTGCTCATCACCGCCATCCGGCTTTGCGGCGGCGACGTCCGCTACCACGTTCCGCACCGGCTGAATGAAGGCTATGGCATGCGGACGGAAGTCGTTGCCGCCGCCGCCGCCCAGGGCGTCACCCTCATCGTCAGCGTCGATACCGGCATCCGCGCCGCCGAAGTGGTGCGGCGCGCCGCCCAACTCTCCATCGATGTCATCGTCACCGACCATCACCTGCCCGACGTCGATCTGCCTCCCGCCCTGGCCGTCGTCAACCCCAATCGCCCCGACTGCTCCTATCCCGAAAAAAACCTCTGCGGCGCCGGCGTGGCCTTCAAACTCGCTCAGGCACTGCTCACCGCGATGGGCTGGCCGGAAGACAGAGTGCGCCGCATCGCCGAGTCGTTCCTCAAGCTCGTTGCCATCGCCACCGTGGCCGATGTCGTCCCGCTCAGCGGCGAAAACCGCATCATGGTGAAGCACGGCCTCGATGGCCTGCGCAACGTCCGCAACGTCGGCCTCCGCGCGCTGCTTGAAGTCGCTGGCTTCCCTCCAAACACTGCGCCCAATGCCCGCCAGGTGGCCTTTCAGGTCGCGCCGCGCATCAATGCCGCCGGACGCATGGACACCGCGCAGGCCGTCATCGATCTATTCCTCACCGCCGATCCCGCCCACGCCCGCGCACTCGCCCAACAACTCCACGACCAGAACGCCGAGCGCCGCCAGGTGGAAACCTCGATCCTCGAAGCCTGCGAACGTTTGCCCATGGACGCATCCACTTCCGCCCTGGTTTACTATGCGGAAGACTGGCACCGCGGCGTCCTCGGCATTGTGGCCAGCCGCCTCATCGAGCGCTTTCACCGCCCCGTCTTTGTGCTCGCCCGCAATGCCGAAGATGGCCTCGCGCAGGGCTCCGGCCGCAGCATCTCGGCCTTCCACTTGCTCAATGCCCTCGAATCCATGCGCGATCTCTTCGTGAAATTCGGCGGCCACGAATTCGCCGCCGGCGTCACGCTCGATGCCGCGCGCGTCGAGGAGTTCCGCGCTCGTTTCAACGCCTACGCCGCCACCCGCCTGCGCCCCGAAGATTTCGAGCCGACCCTGGACATCGACGCCATCCTCGACCTGCACGAGATCACCGATCCCGTCACCGAGGAGCTATTCGCCCTGGCGCCCTTCGGCCACGGCAATCCGCCTCCGCTATTCGCCGCTCTCGATGTCGAAGTCGCCGCCCCGCCGGTTGTGATGAAGGAAAAGCATCTCCGCGTCACAGTTCGCCGGGACGGCCGCACATTGAAGCTCAAAGCCTGGAACTTCGCCCAGCGTGCCGCCGAATTCTCACCCGGCGCCCGCATCGACATTGCCTTCGCGCTCGAAGAAGACGCCTACTCCGCCTCGCGCGGCTATGCCCCCTGGGCCGCGATTCTGCGTGACGCGCGGCCGAAGAGCCAGTAATTCCCTGGGCCCGATGCTGTTCACCCAACTCGTCCAGTAGCAGCCCAGTCGCTTGCCCGCCGAGCTCAAGGAATGGGATTTGTCGAAGGACTTGTCTCCAGCTCCAGTACGGGACCTGTGACTCGGACGCTGGCCACTTTCCGACAAGCCGTCATCGCTCCGAGCACCTCCCGTAAACCGCCGCAAGCGCTTTTACTGGGAGTGGCCTTTGGGGAGCGCCGTAAGCTCGACCTACCCGCTGAATGCGGATCTGTGGGATGGACCGTTTGCAGCCAAGGGGATCCTTCCATAGTTCGGGCCTCCAGGTCGTGCTGTGGGGTGGGTCCCAGCTGGCCCCAGAAACCACAGCTAAAGCAGTACTCGACATTGCCGTATGTGCGGCTCCTGGCGACTCACGCGGGCAGGCGTAAACCGCAGGGCCACTCGTCCTCCGGTCGCGCAACGACAACGATCATGGAGCATTTTGCTCCACGCCGAGTCGCGACGGACTGGTGGTCGACCAGTGAAACGGAGCACTTCCCGCAAAAGACGGGAGAAGTCCCTGCGTCGCTTCTCACCACCTCGTCAACCGACACCTCGTCAACCGCCCCTTGACTTTGCCGTAGCCATCTGATTTGGTGAATGCATTATATAGTTCGACTCATGAATTTATGAAAAAACCAATGGAGATATTCCCTCCGCTCGCGCTCGCCCTGGTTTCCTGCTTCACGCTCGGCGCGGTGGCACAGCAGGGGCCCGGCCGCCCGCAGGACAAAACCAACGCGCGGACTGGGGCTGCACCGACGGGCCAGTCTGGGGCCGAGACTCGAGCCAACCCCTCCGGCGCATTCGTCACGAAGCGCTATCGGAATTTATTTCTGGAAGCCGGCCATTCCCAAAAAGAGATCTCCCAGAAAATCGATGCCGCTTTCCAGCAGTTGTTCCATGGCGACCCGGAAACGCAAACGGTCTACTATCCCGCCGGGCAGAATGCAAACGGACCACTCGCGTATCTTACCGACATCAACAATAGGGACGTACGTTCGGAAGGCATGTCGTACGGCATGATGATCGCCGTTCAGGTCAATAAGAAAGCCGAGTTCGATGCCCTCTGGAACTGGTCTGAGACCTTCATGTACCACGATTCGCCCAGCCACCCTGGCTACGGCTTCTTCTCCTGGTCGATGAAAACCAATGGCACGCCGAACGATGAATCGCCGGCGCCCGATGGGGAGGAGTATTGGACCATGGCCCTGTATTTCGCCTCGGGACGCTGGGGCGATGGCACGGGCATCTATAATTACCGGGCCGAAGCGGACCGGCTCTTGGACAGCATGAAAAACCGCGCCGTGATCACCGGCCAAACCGTGAGAGGGCCCGAGACCGACGGGCCGGAATTCAACGCCGAACACAAGATGGTACGCTTCACGCCGAATAACCGGAGACCCGATCACACGGACCCTTCCTACCACTTGCCGGCATTTTATGAGCTGTGGGCGCGGTGGGGCCCGGTGGCCGACCGGCCGTTCTGGGCTGAAGCAGCTTCGGTGAGCCGCGACTTCTTCCAGAAGGTCACCAACCCCACGACCGGCCTCGCTCCGAACTACGCGAATTTCGACGGCACGCCGGTTGCGGGTTTCGGCAGAGGCGCCAGTTTCGGACCTGATGCCTGGCGCACGGAGGCAAACTGGTCCGTGGATTGGTCCTGGTGGGCTGCCGATCCCAGGGAGCGGCAATTGAGTGACCGGATCCAGGCTTTCTTCGAGTCTAAGGGTGTGGACACGTATGGAAACCAATTCACGCTGGATGGCAACCAGTCGGTGAATACCCACTCAACCGCATTGGTCGCCACGAACGCCGTGGCCAGTCTGGCCGCCACCGAACCGCGCGCGGCAAAGTTCGTCGAAGCCCTGTGGAATGCAGCGATCCCATTTGGGCAATACCGATACTACGATGGCATGTGGTATTTGATGGGCCTGCTACACTGCAGCGGCGAGTTCCGAATCTGGCCCCCCAAATAGGGCCGGTTGCCGCGCGCGCGATGCCATCTCGCGTCCCGGCAGGTTTTGCTTCGGACTGGGCATTACGGCCGTATACGGTACACTGTTTGTATTCCACGTTGCGTTCGGCCTGCTCAGGGCGTTGGTCACTGTATGCGGCTCGCGTGGGATCGGCCTCTCCATGAACGCTTTCCTGAAAAGCTGGGCGGCGGCCGAAACGATAACGAGGGGAGTGGAACTGGAGCATGCAGAAAATGGAGCAGATGTTTTCTGCCTGGAGTGGAGCAGAACCACAAAACCCGATAGTCTGCCCGTTACGCATATTCCCGCCGGCAGCGGGGTCCGCATGGGCCGGCCATCCGGTCACCATCGAGCGTCATCTTGCCGAGGGCTTCGTCGGGATGATCCTGAAAGCACAATCCTGAAAGCGCTGCATGATTAGCGTGAAAGATGTATGATGGCCGTGCTTGGTCACCGCACCGCCCTGCGTTAGTCCGAAGTGGTTGCCAACTCGCCACCGCCGCGTGCCGAAATGCTTCCCTAGGGAAGCTATGGAGATCTCAACGTATGCTCACCAAGACCGAGATTCTGCGAGTGCTTTCACTCGCGGCCCTTTGCGTTTTGCTTGTCCCGCCAACTGCTTCGCAAGCCCAGCCCGCCAACGCCGTTGAAATCCAAATCAAAGCGGACCAGGTCGCCTCGCACGTCAGCCCGCTGCTCTACGGGCTGATGACGGAGGAGATCAATTATTCCTACGATGGCGGACTTTACGCGGAACTGGTTCGCAATCGCAACTTCAAGGAGGATGCCAAAGACCCCGTACATTGGCAACTCGTGCAGGAGCATGGCGGCGCCGGATCGATGTCCCTCGACACCAGCCAGTCTTTCAATGAAGCCATCCCTGCCAGCTTGAAGCTGACCGTGACCCAGGCTTCCGGAGATCAACGCGCGGGAGTCGCCAACGAGGGATTTTGGGGCATTCCGGTGAGACCGAATACGTCCTATCATGCTTCGTTTTACGCCAAGGCCGGCCCCGGGTTTGCCGGGTCACTCACTGTCGCCATCGTCAGCAACGATGGCGCGACCGTTCACGCGAGTGCGCCAGTTGCGCGGATCACCCAGGATTGGAAGAAATACGAAGTGACCTTGACCACCGGCAACGCCAAGCCGTCCGCGGAAAACCGCCTGATCATTTCGGCCGGCAGCGCCGGTACCGTCTGGTTCAACATGGTTTCGCTCTTTCCGCCGACCTTTAACAACCGGCCCACCGGCAACCGGAAAGACATCATGCAACTCCTTGCCGACATGAAGCCGGCATTCCTCCGTTTTCCGGGCGGCAATTACCTGGAAGGGAACACGGTGAACACGCGCTTCGATTGGAAAAAGACCATCGGCGATATCTCGCAGCGGCCGGGGCACATGGACGATGCCTGGAGGTACTGGTCGTCCGACGGCATGGGGTTGCTGGAATTCCTGGAGTGGTGCGAAGACCTGCATATGCAGCCCGTGCTCGGAGTTTATGCCGGTTACTCGCTACGGAACGGGGCGCGATTCACGTCATTTCCGGAACTGCAGCCCTTCGTGAAGGAAGCACTCGATGAGATCGAATACGTGACGGGCGATGCCAGCACCACCTGGGGCGCACAACGGGCGAAAGACGGACACCCGGCGCCGTTCCCGCTCGAATATGTCGAGATCGGGAACGAGGATAATGCCGACCGGCAAGTGGGGAGTTACGAGACGCGGTTCGCGCAATTCTTTGATGCGATCAAGGCGAAGTATCCCCAGCTCAAGCTCATCGCCACCACCGAGGTGACGACGCGCGCGGCGGACGTGATCGACGAACATTACTACCGGCGCTCGGAAGAAGAGATGGAATTCCACGCCAACGATTACGACACCCGCCGCCGGACCGGACAACGGGTTTTCGTCGGCGAATGGGCCGCGCGCGTGGGCGACCCGACTCCGACCTTGGGCGCTGCCCTGGGCGATGCGGCCTGGATGACGGGCATGGAGCGGAACTCGGACCTCATAGTGATGGCCTCCTATGCGCCGCTTTTCGTCAACGTAAACAAGGGCGGCATGCAGTGGGTCACCGACATGATCGGCTACGACACGCTGTCCAGCTACGGCTCTCCCACGTATTACGCGCAAAAGATGTTCAGCCTGTATCACGGCGACGATGTGGTCTCGATGACGGCGTCGGGCGTCCCCACGAAGGAATGGCAGCCGCCGGCCGGGCGGGGTGGATTCGTCCCTCCGCCGCAACAAGCGGCGGCCGCCAGAGGTGGAGCGCCACAAGCGCCACCAACGCAAGGGCAGCCGCCGCAAGGCGGGGCCGGACGCGGAGGCAGGGGGCCAGCGGGGCCGCAACAACCGCCGATGCCGATCCAGGTGCCCTTGGTGTTCTTCGATGCGACCCGTGACAGCGAGACCGGAACGATTTACGTGAAGGTCGTAAACCGGGGCGCCACGCCGCAATCCGTGCATATCGCATTGAGCGGAGTCACTGCCGTCGAGCCCAGCGGACAGGCCATCACAATGAGCGGGAACGGCCCGACTGACACGAATTCGATTAGAGACCCGGTCCGAATCGTGCCAGTCACAACGAAGGTGGACGGGCTGAGCACGAGTTTCACGCGCACATTCCCTCCATACTCCATTAGCGTTCTAGAGGTAAAAGCGAAATAAGGCCTCCGCTCCCTGCCGGTCGCGGCTCGGTGTGAGGCGTTTGTTGGACGTTTGGAGCTGCCAGGAACCCCGAGGTTCTTTGGAGCTCGATTTGCGTTCGGCCGCCTATTCCACAATTCTGCGAGAATCGGCATGAAGTTTGTTGATCCGTGGCATCGACGTTGTCACACTGGGAAGGGACCGCCCTCGTATGGATTCGGGGCGGCAGAGTTGGCATCAACATGTTCCGCCATTTCCATCCTCACCAGGCTTCGCCGCCTCGTCTATGGCGCACAAAAATGATCAGCCTGGCGGGTGCAATCCTGCTGGCCGGCAACGCCTTGGCTCAAGGCCTGACACAAGCGGAGGCGAGTCGCGCCGTCGGGGACTCACCGGATGTCGAACTGAGCCTTGCAACGGACCTGCGCCCGGATTTGACTCACGAAGCCATACGGACTGCGATGCGCAAGGTTGCCGACTGGCAACTCGAGCGTGTACGTCCGTATTTCAATAACGAGTGGACCCTGGCCGCTCTTTATGACGGATTCATGGCCGCGTCTGCAACCCTTGGCGAACCAGAATATGAACAGGCTATGTGGGAGATGGGCGCGCTGCTGCATTGGCAACTCGGGAAGCGCCCGGAGCACGCCGATGACGTAGCCGTCGGCCAGACCTACCTCGAGTTGTATCTGAAGCGCCGGGACCCACAGATCCTCCAGCCCCTGATCGACAGGTTTGCCCACCAGATGACGCTGAACGACGACCCGGCAAAACCGATCTGGTGGTGGTGCGACGCGCTGTTCATGGCGCCGCCAACTCTGGCGCGCCTCTACAAGGCGACGGGAAAAGTGGAATACCTGGATTATCTGGATCGCGAATGGTGGACCACTTCCGCGCTTCTATACGATCCGCAGGAGCATCTCTATTTTCGCGACTCCAGCTACTTCGACAAGCGCGAAGCCAATGGACGGAAGGTCTTCTGGCTGCGGGGAAACGGCTGGGTGATGGGCGGGCTGGCGCGGGTTCTGGACTACATGCCGGCGCATTATCGAACCCGATCCAAATACGTCACGCGATTCCGCGAAATGGCTGCCGCCGTGGTCAAACTGCAGGGCGACGACGGTTTATGGCGGTCGGGCCTGTTGGATCCGCAGGCCTACGCGCTGCCCGAAGTGTCCGGTTCGGCGTTTTTGACCTATGGGCTTGCCTGGGGCGTGAATCGGCGCATCCTCGATCGTAAAGCATATCTGCCGGTGGTGAAGAAGGCGTGGGCTGGTTTGCTCGCGCACGTGTATTCGGACGGACGCCTGGGTTCGATCCAACCGGTGGGCGCGGCCCCGGGTCAGTTCAAGCCGACTTCCAGCTACGTGTACGGAGTTGGGGCGTTTCTGCTGGCGGGATCGGAGGTCGACCGCCTGGCGAATTCGATTCGGCGGTGAAAGTAGGGAAATGCCTCCGGGATTTCCGTAAAAGATCAAAAGAGGTGAAGTCCACATGACCCTGAACAGGCGTAGATTCCTGGGCGCCGCCCATCTGTTCGCCATCGGCCCCGGAAGGGAATTCCTCATGCAGAGCGCCGGATCCGGGACATGGTCTACCGCTATCGCATTGTTCCGATCGAATGCACCGCAAAGGACATGATTGCAGCGCCTGTCATCGCCGCGAAATGAGCCCGATACAACGCTTATGACTTATCGCTAGCCTGTTCAGCGCGGGTCGGCGCGTCGCCGGGCGATTTCCAAGGGAGCGTTGCTGTGAACCGGCTTGCCCCTGGCATCCAGCACCCTTAGTTTTCCGTCGGCTTCTGCTTCACGTGATCGATGACCAGGACGGGTATCGGGCGCTTTTGCATCTCCAGCTTCAGCCCGAGTTGCTTGGTCAGGGCGTCGAAAAGTGAGAGGGCGCCACTCGGGCCCGATGCCTCAGTGATGCCGCCCGCTGTTGGCGCACCGTCGTCTCCGCCCCGGCCTCCAGCCAATTGGAGCGCACCGGCCGGACTAAAACTGAAGGTGAAGTCCCAACCGCTCTGTGGACTGGCCGAATGCCAGCCAGCAACCGCAGTTCATCAAGATGGTCCCCAGGATCGCTCGTTTCACAGACGCACCCTCCCTCGATTCTAAGGATATGACGAAGCACTGGTCTTCGGCGTTTGGGCCGTTTTCCAGCAACCGCCTGCCGAAGGCCCGCCAGTCCGCGCCGCGAGCGTTGTGAGCGAATGTCGGAACGCTCGATGATTTCCGGTGCGCCTACTCGTAACGCAACGCTTCCACGGGGTCGAGACGGGCGGCGCGGTTGGCGGGCCAGATGCCGAAGAACAGGCCCACCCCGACCGATACCAATACTCCCGTGACGGCGGTCCACAGCGGCACGGCGGTCGGCAGGTTGGGGAAAATCAGTCCGGCGGCGCACGAAATCAGCCAGCCGATGGTCAGCCCGATGATGCCGCCCAGCACGGTCAGCACCACGGCCTCCATCAGGAATTGCACCACGATGTCGCTGCGGCGCGCGCCCACGGCTTTGCGGATGCCGATTTCGCGCGTGCGCTCCGTGACGCTCACCAGCATGATGTTCATGACGCCGATGCCGCCCACCAGCAGGCCGATCGAACTGAGCACCACCATCACCAACGCCACCGTGCCGGTCACTTCGCGGAACCGCTCGATCATCGATTCGGAGGTGGAGATCGAGAAGTTATCGGGCGCGTTGAACGGCACGCGGCGCTCCAGCCGCAGCACGGCGCGGACTTCATCCTGCGCCTGGTCCAGCATGCCGGGGTAGGCCACCACCACCAGCATGTGCTCCTTGAGGCTGGGGAACATTTTGCGCATGGTGAAGTAGGGGAGCAGGACGCGCAGGTCCTTCTGGCCGGGCAGCGAAGCGGCGGCGCGGTTCATGACGCCGACCACTTGAAGCGAGTGGCCGTCCACCTGGAACCACTTATCGATGGGGTCGGCGTTCTCGAACAACTGCCTCCCGACGTCTTCCCCGATGACCGCGATGGGCATGTGATGGGCGCTCTCCTGATCGGAGAAAAAGCGGCCGGCCTTCATGGTGGTGCCGCCGGCGGCGTAGCCTTCCTCGGTGCCGGCCAGCTCAATGTTATAGAGGTCGTTGCCTTTGTAGCGGGCACGATGAACATCGTTGACGGAGATCACCATGGCGAAAAGATAGGGGCTGACGTGCTCCACCGACGGGCAGCGCGCTTGAACGGCACGGGCGTTTTCGAGCGTGAGGGGTTTGCGGCGCAGGATCTCGGGCGTCCAATCGGCCATCACCGGTCCTTTAAGGACAATGATGGTGTTCGGGCCGAAGGCGCGCAGGATATTGGTGATTGCGCCGTCCAGACCGGCGATGATGGAGCCTACGCCGATCACCGCGCCCGTGCCGATGATCACGCCCAGAACGGTGAGAAACGAGCGCATCTTGTGCTCGCGGATGGTAGCCAGCGCCAGCCGGATGGCGGAAATTACCGAAGCGAGCGTCATATCTCCATCCGCAGGGCTTCGATGGGGTCGAGTTTCGCGGCGCGCTGGGCCGGGTAAATGCCGAAGAACAGCCCGACGACGGTGGAAAGGGCCAATGCCACGACCACGGCCGTGACCGGCACCGAGGTCGGCACGGGCGTCACCGTGCGGACCAGCACGGCCACGCACCACGCCACCGTCACGCCGATCAGCCCGCCGAAGGCCGCCAGCAGCGACGATTCCACCAGGAACTGGTTGAGGATGTCGCGATTGCGCGCGCCGACGGCCTTTCGAATGCCGATTTCGCGAGTGCGCTCCGTCACCACCGCCAGCATGATATTCATGATGACGACTCCGCCCACCACCATGAACACGGACACCACGGCGATGGCGGTGGCGGCGATCGCGCCGGTCAACTGGTTCCAAAAATCCAACAGAGAGCCGGAAGTCAGAATGGCGAAGGTGTCCTCGGCCTTGGGACCCAGGTGGCGATAGACGCGCAGCAGCATGCGGGTCTCTTCCTGCGCCTGCGCCAGGTGGGCGTGATCCACGGCCTGGGCCGCGTAGCTGATGCCGTCATGCCGGCCCCAGATCTTGAAATAGGTTTCGATGGGGATGATGACGAACTTGTCTTGAGACTGTCCGAAGACTGAACCCTTCGCCTTGGCCACCCCGATGATGGTGAAGGGAATGCCTTGAACGGCCAGCGAGCGTCCAACGGGGTTAGAACTGGGGAAGATCTGGTCCTTGACGTCTTTGCCGATGAAAGCCACCTCGAGGCGATGATCGTTCTCGCTGTCCGATAAGAAGCGGCCGTCCACCGCCTCGTAATTGTTGATGACCCCGAGATTGGGCGACGCGCCCTGCAGATCCACGCTCTGAATGGTTTCCTTGCCGGCGTGCACCGAGACGCCGCGACCCGTGGACATGCCCATCTCCGGGGTGAGCTGCACGCGCGAGCGCAGGAATTCGAATTCCTCCCGGCTCAATTGCGGATTGCGCCGCAGGGCCTCGAGGAGTTTCTTGGTGTCGAACTCGGCCATGGGCTCGCGCTGCACAATGTACCCGTCGGCGCCCATTTCGGAGACTTTATCGGCGATGTAGGAGTTCATGCCGGAGATCACCGACATCACCAAGATCAGGGTGGTGGTGGCCAGGATGATGCCCAGCAGGGTCAGAAAGCTGCGCAGCTTACTTCCGCGGAGCGATTGGACCGCGGCCACCGCCGCTTCCCAGAATGACGCGCGCGCGCTCATCTATTGTCCATACGACGATCGGGAGGGATTGTTCCTTACAACTCCGAAGATCTATTTTATTATTCTACGGGACCTGGTGGCCTGGCGCCCGGGGGAGCCATGGTTCAGAGCTTTTCGGTCCCCACAACCTTGGCCAGGCGCCGGTCGAACGTGCCCAGCGGCAGGTGGCCGGCTTTGCGGGCCAGTTGCAGCATCAGGCAATCGGAAAAGCCGAGCGCAGGCTTCGAACGGAACAGCTCCAGTGCGGCGTGGGCAGCCTCCGCATCCAAGCCACCCTTAACTGCCGCCCTGACGGCACCTGTCCCAGCAAGAGCGTTAAGGCCCAATCGGCGTTCTCGCGGGCAGGGTGCCGGTGAGCGATTACTGAGCCGGCCGACGCAACCAGGCTATGGCGGCTTCCAGCACGGTATCCTTGCCGGCGCGAAAGTCGGCCATGCTCGGTGCCACGCCGATCTTCGGCTGAATGCCGACACCGACGAATTCACGGCCATCGGCATAGCGTTCCTGCAACGTGCAGATGCGCGCGGAACCGCCGCCGGGCAGACGGATGGAAAGCGGCTGCCCGGTGCTGCCGCCGGTCGGCTCGCCGAGAATCGTACCGGCGTTCAAGATGTCGAACGAGGACGCGAAATCCTCCGCAGCGGAAAACGTTCCGGGGCCCGTGAGCAGGACGATGCGGCCGGGATAGCCTTCGCCCGGGTTGGCGGTGACGCTCCAGGTTTGGGTCTGCCAGTCCTCACCGCGTCCCCAGGCGCGATAAGCCGGGCGATATAAGCGCGTGCGTGTGGTCGATACGTCACCGCCCCTGGTGATTAAATAGCTGAGGATCTGGGAGCCGAAACCGCTGTTGCCACCACCGTTCTCGCGGACATCCAGGATGATGGCGGGCGCTTTGCGGATCTCCGGCCAGGCCTTCTCAAAATCGGTAACGATGCCTCCGTTGCCGAAGGAGTTCAGCGCGACATAGGCGATGCGGCCATCGTCGAGCAGGCGAAACTCGAATCGTCCGCGGTGCGGCCCGGTGTCACGTTTGCCGAGCTCGGAGCCGGTGAACCGCGTCGCGGTCGCCTCGAGGGTCTTGCCCGATTCGTCGCGGAACTGGAGACGGACCTTGGAGTCACGCGGCCCGCCGAGTAGGCCGAATACGAGGGTGCGGCGCTCGCGGTCCTGCTCGGTGGAAGCCGGCTGCAAGGGTGCCACGAAGCGCGCGGCATATTCGCGCACGGGCAAGCCATCAACAGCGATCAGCTCCACGCCGCGGCGCACGCCGACGGCCGACAGCGCGTCATCGCCGAGCACCTGCGCGACCAGGACGCGGCCTTCCACCAGCGCGAGGCGGATGGCGGGCCATGAGCCGAAGTCATCCTGCAGTTCGCGGGGCGGGCTGACGCCGGTATGCGCGTCCTTCAGGAGCGCCGCGAATTCCATCATGACGCGGTAATACTCGAGGGTGCTCTTGGTGGCGCGGACACGGGGGAGAAACTCGACCATCTTGGCATCCCAATCGAGGTCCGGCAGTTTTTCGAACCAGGCGAAGTTGTACTTGGCCTCCGACCAGAAGCGCGCGAGGCCGGCGACCTTCTCATCATCGGTGAGGTTCTCCTGGTAGGGCGTGCGAAGGGCGGGTGAATCCCAGAAGCGGTTCTGGCGATCCCAGCGCGTGCGGGCGGCCGCGAGGATCTCTTTGTAGGCGGGCTCGGCGCGGATGTTGTTGAAATCGGTATCGCCCTCGAATTGCGCGGGATCGACCACGGTCTCGGCAACGATTTCGCGGAGCAGCGTCAGGGACTTCTCCTTCTGCCCGAGCAGAGAATATCCGCAGGCCAGATCGTAGCGGGCGGAGAAACGGATTTCGGGAATTCGCATCATGGCAGGCGTGGCCACGACTTCCTCAAGCAGAGAGACCGCTTTATCCCATTGCTTTTCGCTCCACAGCTTCTGCCGTTCCTTGTTGCGGGTTTCGTAGAGAGCGCGGGCTTCGGTCTCCGACATCGGGGCCTGAGCCAAGACAGGCAGCGCCCCGAGGAGAAGGAACAAACACCAGATCTTCCGGACGATCATCGTGACCTCTCCTGGAATCCGGGTTTGAGCGGCGGGAGTATCCGATTCGGACTCCAATATCCTTTATGTTAGTACGCTTGCAGAATGTTCACATTGGGTCGGCAGGGCAGTCTGAGTTATCCGGCGGTGCAGACGACAGAGCGCGGCCAAGGCCTGGCCGCACAGTAACCCGCTGGGCAAGCGTATCAGGCTCTATGACACTCCTACTACAAAGTCCTGGCGAATGGTGGTGGGCGTGGTTCCGGACATCCTGCAGAACGATTTCAGCCAGGGCGAGCCGAGAGTGTACCTGCCATACCGCCAGGAGCCACAGTTGTCGGTGTTCCTGGCTGCCCGCACTGGTGTGCCGCCCGTCACTCTTGGCCCGGCATTTCGGCGAGCGGTGCAGGATCTGGATAGTAACCTGCCGGTGTATGACCTGCGTTCGTTGGATGAACACGTGGCACTGCATCATCTGGACATGAGAATGTTTACGGTGATTTTCAGCGCTTTTGCCGGGATTGCGCTATTGCTCGCATCGATCGGTCTGTCCGCTGTTGTCGCCCACTCCGTCAGCCAGCGCACGCATGAACTCGGAGTGCGTATGGCGCTCGGGGCGTCAGCGATGCGAATCTGTGGGCTGGTGTTTGCGCGAGGCATGAGCCAACTTGCCGCCGGCCTGGCCGTAGGGGTGTTATTGGCGCTGTCTGTGACGCGTGTTCTTGGTACTCTCCTGGTCGGCACCCAGTCCGATGATCCCCTGACATTACTCTTGACCACTGCTGTGCTGTCGGCTGCCGGAGTGCTTGGTTGCGCCATACCCGCGCGCCGGGCAATGCGGGTCGATCCGCTGGCGGCATTGCGGAACGAGTAAATCGAGCTGGATGGAACCGCTCACTTGGTCGTGTGGCCTGCCAGAGGGTTCAGTGGTTGACCTGACTTAGCTTAACTACAACTGTTCGGAAGTTCAGTTGCGCATTCCGGCCCTCCGCTCCCTTACGGTCGCGGCTTCGGTGACGCCTATTGCCCCACGGACACGATCCGCGATTCGGTGGAGAATTTCCTGTAGTTGCTGTAGCTGATCTCGATGTCGCCGCGGAAGCCTTTCACCAGCAGAACCCGGGCCGAACCGGTGATGCGGACGGCCTTCGGCAGCCACACTTCGTCGTTCACCCGCGCCATTTCGAAGGTCAGCCGGTCGCCTTTCGCCAGCCGCGCCAGAATGCCGCCCCAGGAAATCGTATCCAGAGTTTCGATCTCGGCCTTTACCGCCTGGTAGTCCTTGCGGTCGATCCAAAAGCGCATTTTTACTTTGGGGAAAAAGAAGGCGCTCTTCAGTTTCGGCTTGTATCCGGCTTTCGGCGTGGCGTCAATCACCCACATCGCGCGTCCGTCCAGGGTTTCGTCCGGCAGCAGGCGCAAGTCGAAGGCATCCGGGATCTCACGCAGAGGCTCGCGCTGCTTTTCCTGCTTGCGGTGCCAGTCGGCGATGCGCTGCTGCTTTTGCGCCTCGGTTTCCCTGCTGCGCGCCTCATTGCTCTGGCGCAGTTTCTCCTCTTCTTTCTTCTGTTCCTTGGGGGCAAGCGGCTGGTCGTTCAGCGCCATCAGGCGGCGGTAGGGAGAGCCTTCCAGCAAGGTCACATCATAAGTGTGAACTTCGCGGTTCTTGAGCTTGCCCGATCCGTCCAGCTCGCGGGTTTCCTGGCGCTCCAGATAGGTGTAGTTGCGGGCAGCCTCGACGCCGGCCGAATCCGTTTGGATCGACCGCCGCACGAGTTCGCGCGCGTCCTGTCCGGCCAGGATCGCCGGAATGCAAACCACCAGAGCCAGAAAACGCATTCCCTAATTCGATGCCGCGCGGGGGCGGGCGGTTTCGGCGGGAGGCCTTCAGGGTGCGCGCCATGGAAGCGGGAGATTCATATAGATATCCGCCAATCGAGAGAATCCCAGTGCCATGTCCAAGAAATAGATGGACAGTCAGCGGGCGAGCGCTGCCTGAAAGGCGGCTGCGGCCAGGATTGGCCTCCCCGCGGGGCAGCATAGCCGCAACCAAGAGGCGGGCTGAAGCGCCGGTGAGATGCCGCCCCAAGCGCCGACAAGAATGTCGGCGTTGCAGGCTGGAAAGCCTGCTCCACGAAGGGTGACGAAATCTTATTAAACGTGGCCGGCAAACGCTCCCTGACGGTCGCGGTCTCTGATCGCACACCCGAGTCTTCATCCCAGCAGGCTGGCGAAGCGCGAGCCTGAGCGCACGATGGTCTGGTTGCGCTCGGGTCCGGTCGAGATGCAGCCCACTTCGACGCCCGTCTGCTGCTCCAGGTAGGCCAGGTAGTCGCGCGCTTTGGCTGGGAGGTCGTCGTAGTTGGACATGCCGAACGTGGAAGACCGCCAGCCGGGCCGGCACTCGTACACCGGATCGAGCACCGCGATCTCAGCCACCGTGGGCGGAATGGTGCCGATGGTTTTGCCGCCGAGCCGGTAGCCTACGCAGACCCGGATCTGGTCGAACTCGTCCAGCACGTCGAGCTTGGTCACCACGATGCTGTCGAAGCCGTTGATCGTCGCCGTGTAGCGCAGCAGCGGAACGTCGAACCAGCCGCACCGCCGCGGACGCCCGGTCACCGCGCCGAATTCCTTACCGCGCCGGCGAATCTCTTCGCCCGCGCCATCCAGCGCCTCGGTGGGAAACGGCCCGCCGCCCACGCGCGTGATGTAGGCCTTGGAAACCCCGATCACGCCATCGATGCGCGTCGGCGCCACGCCCGTGCCGGTGCAGGCTCCGCCGGCGCTGGCGTTGGAAGACGTAACGAATGGGTAGGTGCCGTGATCGATGTCGAGCATGGTGCCCTGCGCGCCTTCGAAGAGCACGCTCTTCCCGTCCGCGATCGCCTGGTTGAGCAGCCAGGCCGTGTCGCACACCATCGGCCGGATGCGTTCGGCGAAGCTTTCGTACTCGGCGCGGATCTGCTCCAGGTCGAGATATTGGTAGATTCCCAGGGCTTTGGCGATGGCGGTTTTTTCTTCCATCAGCGAATCGTATTGCGCGCGGAACATCGCCCGGTCGAGCAGGTCCGCCACGCGAATGCCACGCCGCGCGGTCTTGTCTTCATAGCAAGGCCCGATGCCGCGCGAAGTGGTGCCGATGGACACGCGGCCCGGCCGCGCTTCGGACATCTTCTCCATCACGCGGTGCATGGGAAACAGCACGTGCGCGCGGTTGCTGATGAACAGGTTGCCGGTGACGGCAACGCCGGCGGCTTCGAGCGCGTCGATTTCCGACAGCAGCGCCGCCGGATCGATCACCAGCCCATTGCCGATTACCGCCTGCTTACCGGGCCGTAAGATCCCGCTGGGGATCAACTTCAAAACGAACTTCCGCTCGCCGATAAACACGGTGTGGCCCGCATTGTGTCCGCCCTGATAGCGCGCGACCAAATCGAAGCGCTCGGAGAAAAGATCGACGATCTTCCCTTTGCCCTCATCTCCCCACTGGGAGCCTATTACGATGACGTTTCCCATTTTGACCAAACCCATTCATTCTACCGTGTTCGTGCATCCCCGGATATAAGGACCCACTCCTCCCGCAAGCCGCCCGGCTATGATACGCTTACACTTTACATGCAAATCTCCGATGTCTACCTGGATTTGGGCCAGGATGCGTTTGCAGAATTGATTCGCGGCATTTCCATAGGCAGATTGAAGACCTATCAGATGTACGAAGGCTTCAAGGTGAGAGCCCATCTGCACAAGGTCAACACTGAACTTCTTCGCAAGTCGATCCCCAAGTTTTGGGCGCGCCTGAACGAGCGCGATGAAGAATTCGGCAAGGACCTGGCGCAGGTGGTGCTGGTTTCCCATCTGGAAATGATCACGGGCGTGCTGGACTTCCTGGGGGTGCCGCACGAGAACGGATTCTTCGCGAAAAATACCGATCCGAAACCATTTTTTACCGAAGGCTGGGAAGCTCGGGTGTGCGAAAAGTTTCGGGGCGTTTTCCCCGACCCGATCCTCCTTTTTTACGTGAACCATTTGAGATGGGAATTGCTGGGCGCGACGGAACCGTTCCACCCGGCCTCCCCAAGCGCTGCCTGAGTTCGGCTGGTGGCGTGCACGTGTAAGTGGGAACCATGATAGTTCTGGCGGCGAACTGGCAAGAAGCTGAACCTGATCGCGCACAGAAAGTCCTTAATAATGAAAGACTTCACCACATAATGGTGGGTCCTGCTGGGGTGTGGGATTTTCAGGCAGCGGCTGACAGGAATGCGCCATTACACCCAATTTGCGCTGTTGGGACCTGGACAGGCTGGCCGACCATACAAGAGAGGTGTTTAACGTGAATCACTGCGACTTCCATTATTCTCATCTCCTGCCCAAAAAGCCGGGCATTCTCCCGTTGGAGGAGACCATGACGAAGCAATGCCGCCGCTGCGGCGCCGCCTTCGTCACCAGATCCCGAATCCGGAAGCGCTGTGACGCCTGCCAGACAGTGGTCTCCGCGGAAAAGCAGAAGAAGGCCAACGAGCGCCTCAAGGCCCGGCGCGCCGCCCGGCGGCTGTGCCTGCTGACCAACTAGTGCGTTGACCGGCTGACGTTGTCCTTTTTCCGGGGAAACACTCCCTCACGGTCGTGGCTCGTATCGGAGTCGTAAGCGTGAGTGAGTGATCGCGGAAAGGCACCAAACCACTCGGTCAGAGGACTAGTTCCAGCTCAGACGGCTAAGGCCTGATCCAGGTCTTCGATCAGGTCGTCCGGATGTTCCAGGCCGATCGAAAGCCGCAGGAGGTTCTGCGGCGTGCGCGTGGCGGGCCCTTCCACCGAGGCGCGGTGTTCAATGAGGCTGTGGGCGCCGCCAAGGCTGGTGGCGCGGATGAACAGGCGGCAGCCGGCCGCCACCGCCATGGCCTTCTCGCGCGTGCCGCGCACCTGGAATGACAGCATGCCGCCGAACGCCGCCATTTGGCGCGCGGCGATGGAGTGGCCGGGATGTGCCGCGAGGCCCGGATAGTGGACCTGCTCGACCATGGGGCGCCCCTGGAGCCAGCGCGCCACTTGCATGGCATTCTGCGATTGAGCGCGCACCCGGTACGGCAAAGTGTCCAGGCCGCGGAGGGTCAGCCAGCAATCGAACGGCGAGGGCACAGAGCCGCCATAGCGCTGCGACTTGCGGGCTCGTTCAAACAAATAATTCTCGTGCCGGGTGATGAGCGCGCCACCGATTACGTCGCTGTGGCCGCCAATATACTTGGTAGTCGAGTGCGCCACCATATCGATGCCGCAATCGAGCGGCCGCTGCAGCACCGGGGTGGCGAAGGTTCCATCGCACACCGTGAGCACCTGCGGCGAGGCGGCGCGCGCCAAGCCGGCGACGGCCGCGAGGTTGGTGATCTTCATGAGCGGGTTGGAGGGCGTCTCGACCCAGATCAGACGAGTGCTTGGGCGGATGGCGGCGCTCACGGCGTCGAGATCGGTCATATCGACGTAGGTGGTTTCGATCGGGAATTTGCCGAAGACCTCGCCGATGACTTTGCGCAGCCCCCAATAGACGTCGCCGGGGGCCAGGATGTGGTCGCCCGGTTCGAGTCCCTGGACCAGCGCCGTGGCGACGGCCAGCCCGGAGGAGAAGGCCAAGGCCTGCGTGCCGCCTTCGAGGTCCGCCAGGCAGACTTCGAGCGCCTGGCGATTAGGATTGTTCTCACGGGAATAGCTGTAGCCCAGCGGATATTCGCCGGCGGGACTCCGTTCAAACGTGGTGGAGAGGTGAATCGGCATGGTTACGGCGCCGGTGGCGGGGTCGATGTGGCGGCCGGCATGGACGGCGCGGGTTTCTATCTTCATTACTGCCCAGTGTAGCGTCTGTTCCCGCCCCGCTGCGTGCCATCGCGCACCCAAACCAACAGGCTGTGGATATTCACCTCTTCTTTTCTGCTAGTTAGCGGTGTGGGCTGCTGGCCCGGCAATTGCAACACGCAGGCAATATGGCATACGTCATTACCGATACCTGTACCAAGGACGAATTGTGCGTGCAAGCCTGCCCGGTTGACTGCATCCACCCGAAGCAGGATGAGAGTGGTTTTGCGGAGGCTCCGCAGCTCTACGTGAATCCGGCCGATTGCATCGATTGCGGCGCCTGCATTCCGGTGTGCCCGACGAATTCGATCTACACACTGGAGGAACTGCCGGTAGAGTCGGCGCGGTTCGCCGAGTTGAACGCAGTGCACTACAACTGAGCAAGGGGCTTCGCCCTTGATAACCCTTTTGGGATATGGGAGTCAGAAGTCAGCCTTGCCACCGGCGATGCCGGATTGAATAGGTTGTGACTGAGCGTGGCCCACGGCGGCGTTATTCTGCGAGAGAACACGACTTGCGGCTAAGGCCCTTCCTTCATTGGTGAGTATGCCCCATAGCCAGCATGGCCCAGAAAGGCGATTGAACATTGGCGAGGCTCTTGCAGCACTTCCCAAGGCCGGAATCCACGTAACGGCCAACCTGGGCTGTCGTGTTCGCAAAGGTGGAGACAAGCCGCAGGACAACTGCGAGGCGGGCCGCCACCACGAGACGAACAGTGTTCCACACCTCGCCGCTTTCTGCCATCAAGATTTCCAATTCCCGCGATAGAAACTTCCGTCTTGGGCCGCCGCGCCGCCCGGCGGAAAATGGGGGAAATGCTTCGTTTGCGTTTTTTGTGCCTGTTCACACTTCTCTGGCCGGCACCGGCCCTGTTGGCGCAGACGGTTCCGGAGCTCCAAGCCAGGATTGCCGCTCTGGAGGCCGCTACCAGATCCGCGCAAAGCGCCGGCGATAACGCCTGGATGCTGATGAGCGCGGCTCTGGTCCTGATGATGACCGGGCCGGGCCTGGCCCTTTTCTATGGCGGCCTGGTACGGCGCAAGAACGTGCTCGGCACGATGATGCAGAGCTTCATCCTGATGGCGGTGGTGACGGCGATCTGGGCGGTGGTGGGGTATAGCCTGGCATTCGGCGGCTCGTCGTGGTTGCTGGGCGATTTCCGTTTCGCGTTTCTGAATGGTGTGGGAAGCGCTCCGAACGCCGATTACGCCGGGACCATCCCGCACCAGACCTTCATGGTGTACCAGTTGATGTTCGCCATCATCACGCCGGCGCTGATCTCGGGAGCCTTCGCCGAGCGCATGAAATTCAGCGCCATGCTGTTGTTCACGGTGCTGTGGAGCCTGATGGTGTATTTCCCGATGGCCCACATGGTGTGGGGAAAGGGCGGGCTGCTCAACGCGTTCCTCGGCGGCGCGATCCCGTGTTTCGATTTCGCCGGCGGCACCGTGGTGCACATCACTTCGGGCGTGTCGGCACTGGTGTGCGCGCTCTACCTGGGTAAGCGTCTGGGGTATCCCCAGCCGAGCATGAAGCCGCACAATCTGGTGATCAGCTTTGTCGGCGCCTGCCTGTTGTGGGTGGGATGGTTCGGATTCAACGCCGGCAGCGCGCTGGCGGCCTCCGGCCTGGCGACCAGCGCCTTTGTCGCCACGCATTTCGGAGCCGCGGCCGCCACCATCGGCTGGCTGGTGGTGGAATGGATCGACAACGGCAAGCCGAGCGTGCTGGGCGGTCTCTCGGGCTCGGTGGCGGGGCTGGTGGCCATCACTCCGGCATCGGGCTTCGTAAAGCCATTCCCGGCGCTCGCGATCGGGCTGTCGGCGGGCGTGGTTTGTTACTTCATGGTCACGCGCGTGAAACGGTTCTTCGGCTACGATGACTCGCTCGACGCCTTCGGCGTGCACGGCGCCGGCGGAACCCTGGGCGCCATCCTCACCGGCGTCTTCGCCACCAGCGCGGTCAACGACGCACTCAAGGACGCGTCCGGCCGGGTTTTGCCCCTGGGCCTGGTGGATGGCAAGGCCTCCCAGGTGCTCAACCAGATGGTGGGTTGCGCCATCGCCTGGGGCCTCGGGATCGTGGGCACGCTGGTCATTCTCAAAGTGTGCGACATGACAATCGGGCTGCGCGTGGGCAAGGATCAGGAGGTCGAGGGCCTGGACGTCGCCATGCACGGCGAGGAGGGGTATATATTCGAGTCGTAGGCGGGTGAAACGGTTCCCATCCGCACCAGGATGACTCCATGAAGAAAATCGAAGCAATCATTCAGCCGTTCAAACTCGACCAAGTAAAAGAGGCGCTGAAGGGAATCGGCATTGACGGAATGACGGTCAGCGAAGTGCGCGGGCACGGGCGCCAGAAGGGCCACAAGGAGGTCTACCGCGGGCAGGAATACAACGTGGACCTGCTGCCCAAGGTCAAGTTGGAGATGGTGGTGCCGTCCAGTCGCTGCGAAGAGGTGATCAAGACCCTTACCGCGGCGGCGCGCACCGGGAAGATCGGGGACGGTAAAATCTTCGTCTACGACGTAGCCGAAGCCATCCGCATCCGCAACGACGATCGTGGAGAATCGGCCCTCTAGGAGTGGACAGTCCAGGAAGACTGTCCCACCGGGCAGCAGAGCCGCAACCAATGTGAGATAACGCCAGGCGTCGACACGAGTGTCTGACGCGGCACGCACGAGTGCGTGCGCCACGAAGCGAGGCCTTCGCAGCCGATCTAAGAAACTGAGCAGTTGTAATGCTGGGAGACGCACGGAACGTAACGTAACGCTTCACTGGGTAGCCCACACGACCAGCGGAAGCGACTGGCCGGGTGCACCGGTCGGGTTGACCACGTTGATCAGCGGAAGGCCCAGCGGACCCACGGGACCGTCGTAGAGGCTCAGGCTCATCTGGAAGGAGCCCTCCAGGGTTGCGGGAACAGATACCTTGTTGCCTGTCGCGAATGAAGTGGGAATCTGTACGTCCGCCCGGGTGAGGAAACTGTTCACCGTCACAACGTTCACCACGGCGGCGGATTGGGTATTGACGGCCGCGCCGAAGCAGAAGCAGCCGGGGCTCCCTATGCCATGCACGTAGAACGAAACCACCGAACCGAGCCTGGCTGGATTGGCGCGCGAGGCCGAGACCATGGCTTTGGGAGTGAATCCGTCCTTCAGGTAGGTGGAGTATGCGAGATTTGCCGCGGAGGAATTCGGAACAAGGGCGCTGCCGATGAGCAGTGCCAGGGTGAGAGAGAGTGCGCGATCGAGAGGCACGGCGGACTCCTGATGGCCCGATTGGGCCTTTCGGACGCAGTAATTTGATTGTACTCCGGTGGTGGGCGCGATGCCTGTGAACCGTCGCGCGAGGACAGTCCAGGAGGACCGTCCTACTCAGCCGTCGCGCGGATCACGGCGTCGGTAAATTCGCCGGTGGAAGCCTGGCCGCCCACGTCTCCGGTGAGGTGGCGTCCCTCCGCGTAAACCTGGCGGATGGCGTTCTCGATGCGCGCCGCGGCTTCGCGCTCGCCCAGGTGCGCCAGCATCAGCACGCCCGATTGCATCAGCGCCGTGGGATTCGCGAGGCCCTTTCCGGCGATATCCGGGGCCGTTCCGTGTACGGCTTCGAAGAGGGCCGTTTCGTCTCCCAGGTTGGCGCCCGGCACGATCCCCAGCCCGCCCACCAGCCCGGCTGCCAGGTCTGAAATGATGTCGCCGTACAGGTTCGGCAACACCAGCACATCGAAGGTCTCCGGCCGCATCACCAGTTGCATGCAGGCGTTGTCGACGATTAACTCCGTGTACTGCATGTCGGAATACTGCGCGGCCACTTCGCGGCAGCACTTGAGGAACAGGCCGTCGCTCAGTTTCATGATGTTGGCCTTGTGGATGGCGGTTACCTTGGCGCGCCCTTCCCTCCGCGCATATTCGAAGGCCGCGCGCGCAATCCGCATGGAGGCGTTGCGGGTGATGATCTTGAGACTCTCCACCACCCCCGGAACCACTTCGTGCTCCAGGCCGGAATACAGGTCCTCGGTGTTTTCGCGGAAGATCAAGAGATTGATCGCCACGTCGTGAAAGCGCGTCTTGAGCCCCGGCAGCATGCGCACCGGCCGGAAATTGACATACAGCCCCAGCTTTTTGCGCAACGCCACGTTGATGCTCTGGTGACCGCCCGCGATTGGCGTCGCGGTGGGACCCTTCAGGCCCACGTGGGTGGCCGCCAGCGACGAGAAAACATCGTCGGGGATCAACTGCCCCTGCTCGGCCAGCGCGCGTATTCCCGCCTGCACGCACTCCCATTCGATCTCCACACCCACGGCTTCGATGGCGCGCACGGTGGCCTCGGCCACTTCCGGTCCGATGCCATCCCCGGGAATTAGAGTTGCCTGATGAGCCATCATAGCTATTATAGGGTTGGGGTCCCGAGATGCGATTGCGCGCCGCCCAAGACCGCCTCAAAATCGAACACAGCATCATCGATGGCGTGCGCGGCATCCTGGAAGCGCTGCTCGCATCCAACCGGGATATTCGGTCCATAATTCCCGGCGTCATCCGTCCGGTGCGCGATGCCCGCGGCAAGGTGCGAGTGCGCGTCACCGTGCCCACGCAGAACGGCTGGAAGGCCATCGCTCTGAGCGCCGGCGCACGCCAGGAACTCTTCATCTCGACCGGCATGAGCAGGCCCGATCTCGAGACCGCCCTCGAAAAGGCCGGCGCGGTGGTGGGCTGAATGGCCCCGGCCCGCTTGTGTATAATCAGAAGGTTGTAACGAACCTGTAATTCATGGAGATCTACCCTTTTGCAGTCGCCCAGGCCACGCGCCTGCTGGAGCGGCTGGCATTCCAGATCAACGGGGCGGTGCATTCACCCCACGCCGGCGCCATCCATGACTTGCGCGTCGCCATCCGCCGCTTCTGCCAAGTGCTCTCCGCCTGCAAGGCCTGCTTCCCGCCGCGGCCGGTTCGCAAAATGCGCCGCCGGCTTAAGCTGATCATGAGGCTGGCAGGCGAAGTCCGCGACAGCGATGTGGCACTGCAACTGATAGCCGCCGCCGGCGCCAGTTCGCTCGAAGCGCAGTTGCGCGCGCGCCGCAAGACCGCCGCCCATAGCCTGATGGCTTCACTCAAGCACTGGACCGCCCGCAAGTCCGTTTCCAAGTGGCGCAGCGCGCTCGAAAGCGGAATCCCGCCGCGGGAGCTTCGCCAATCCAAGGCCGAAGCTTTCGCCCATCGGGAATTGCCGCGTCTGGCCGCCCGCTTCTTCCGCGAAGGCGCGCGCGCCGCCGCGCCCGAAGCCTCGGTGGGCGAACGCCACCGCTTCCGTCTGGCCGCCAAGAAATTCCGCTATACGCTGGAACTGTTTGCCGAATTCTACTCGCCCGCCGCCGCTCACTGGGTCGCTCAGGTCAAAGAGCTACAGTCTCTATTGGGCGCGATGAACGATTGCCGGGCCGTCCGTGACCTGGTAGACTCGCTCGGCGGCAACCCGAAGATCGAAGCCTCCCTGAAGAAGCGGCAGCGCCGCAAGAGCCTGGAATTCGGCCGTGTCTGGACCGCCCAGTTCGGCGGGTCCGCCGACGCCAAGCAGTGGATGCAGGCGCTGAGCCACCCGCCGCGCAAGCCGATCGGGCGCAGCTCGACGTCGCAGGCGCGCGGCGATGTGGTGTCCCGCCGCGCGTAACCGTTGAGATAACGAGCGCAAGAGCGCGACCAAGGGGCCGGGCGCGGACGGGGGGCGCCCGCCCCGCTTTGGGCCAGGATTTAGCAACGGTTAAGCGCGGGCGGCAGGCCGGAATGACAGGGTCGAAAAACCACCCTAAGCCATTGAAAACACGAGAGTCTGAAAAAGCGAAGGTCTGGCGAAGCTTGCCATTCCCGCTCATTTTTCATGAAATTTCGCGGGCCGAAGGCCCACTGTAACAGGCCAGGAGGCCTGTCCTACTCACTCGTAGCGGAGTGCGACTACCGGGTCGAGGCGCGCGGCTTTGTTGGCGGGCCAGATGCCAAAGAACAGGCCCACTCCCACCGACATCACGATCCCCGTCACCGCCGCCCAGAGCGGCACGCTGGCCGGAATCGACGGGAATAACAGACGGCTGATAAGCGAAAGAATCCAGCCGAAGACGATGCCCGCGATTCCTCCCAGCCCCGTCAGCGCCGCAGCTTCGATCAGGAACTGAATCAGCACGTCGGAGCGCCGCGCGCCAACCGCCTTGCGAATGCCAATCTCGAAGGTCCGCTCGGTCACCGACACCAGCATGATGTTCATCACCCCGATGCCGCCTACCAGCAGGCCAATCGAACTCAACACCACCATCACCAGAAACGTCATGGCGGTGATCTGCCGGAAATCGTTGACCATCTGCTCGGCGGTGGACAGCGCGAAGTTGTCCGGTTTGTTGTAGGGCACGCGCCGGTCGATACGCAGCACGGTGCGGATCTCGTCCATGGCTTGCGGCAACTTCCCCGCCTGCGCCGTCACCACGATGGCATTGTCCCGCGCGTTCGGGTACATTTTCACCAGCATTCCATAGGGCACCAGCACGCGCGTGTCGGTGTCTCCGAAGAACGAGGCCGCGGGCCGCAGCATGGTCCCAATCACCTGGAGCTCGTGGCCGTCCACCAGAATGGTCTTGCCCAACGGGTCGACGTTGGCGTAGAGGCCCTTCTCGATGTCCTGGCCGATCACGGCCACGGGCATGCGCCGGCGGCTTTCTTCGTCGGTAAAGAAACGGCCGCGGTGAATGTCCACCTGCCCGCCGCGTGCGTAGGCTTCCTCCACGCCCATCATGTTGACGTCGTAGACGTCGTTGCCTTTGTAGCGGGCGTTGTTCATCCCCGGGGCGAACATCATCGAAGAAACATCTTCTATCGATTTGCAGCGCTCGCGGATGTCGACGGCGTTCTGGTACGTCAGGTCTTTGCGGGTGCGCTCCTCGGCCGTCAGATTGTTCCTCCGCGGACCCACGGGAAACTTGAAAACGATGATGGAGTTCGGCCCGAAGCTCCTCAGTATCCCCGTAATGGAGGCATCGAACCCCGCGAGAATCGCCGCCACGCCGATGATGGTGCCGGTCCCGATGATCACGCCCAACACTGTCAGGAAGGCCCGCAACTTGTGGCCGCGGATGGTCTGCAGCGCCAGCATGAGTCCGTTCGAAAAGGTCTGGCCCGACATCTCTTACCTCTCCACCCGCAAGGCTTCGATGGGATCCAGCAGGGACGCCCGCCGCGCCGGGTAGATGCCGAAAAACAGCCCCACCGTGGCCGACAGCCCCACGCCCACGAGCACCGATGTCCAGGGCAGCGCCATTGGCACCGAAGTCAGGTTGCGCACCGCAAACGCCACCAGCCACGCCAGCACCACGCCGGCGAAGCCTCCCACGGCCGAAAGCACCGACGATTCCACCAGATATTGGTTCAGGATGTCGCGCCGCCGCGCGCCCAGGGACTTGCGAATACCGATCTCGTGAGTGCGCTCGGTCACCACCGCCAGCATGATGTTCATGATCACCACCCCGCCCACCACCATGAACACCGAGACGATCCCCACCGCCATTCCCGCGATGGTCGCCGTCAGCCGTTCCCACAGGCTCACGATCGTGTCGGAAGCGAACAGGCTGAAGTTATCGTCCTGCCCCGGCGTCAGGTGGCGGTAGGACCGCAACAGCACGCGCACTTCGTCCTCGGACTCCATCAGGTGTGGCTGGTCGATGGCCTTGGCCACCAGGCGAATCCCGGTGTGGCTGCCGTAGGTTTTGAAATAGCTCTCGATGGGGATCATCACGAAGTTGTCCTGCGAGTTGCCGAAGACGCTGCCCAGGGTTTTGGCGACGCCCACCACTTCGTACGGGTTGCCCTCCACCGCGATGGTCTTGCCCAGCGGATCCACGCCTTCAAAAAACGCCGTGCGGATGTCGTTCCCGATGAAAGCCACGGCCGCGTGACGGCGCACTTCTTCATAGGTGACGCTGCGGCCCAGATCCACCTGCACGTTGTTGATGGCTGGAATGGTGTCGGTGATTCCCTGGATGTTCACGTCCTCCTGCGATTTCCCCTTGTAGGTGACGCGCGCCTGCCGCGAGACCATCATCCCGATGTCATTCAGCAGGCGCGCCTGGGACTTCACGAACTCGTACTCCACCGGTTTGATCTCCGGGTTGCGCCTCTGCATTTCGAGAAACTTCTTGGGGTCGAAATCTCCGAAAAAGGCCATGCGGACCACGCGGAAGCCGTCCGAACCCATGTTCGAGACTTTCTCGGCGATATACACGTTCATGCCGTGAATCAGCGCGGTGACCGCAATCAGCGTGGTGGTGGCCAGGATGATCCCCAGCAACGTGAGGAAACTACGCAGCTTGTTTTTCCGCAGCGAATCCAGGGCGATTCGTCCCGCCTCCCAAAAAGAAGCGCTCAGACGGAATGATCGTGTCTTTGCCACCTGGTGTGATCTACGAAGAGAGGACGTGGTTCGTTCCGGAGAATTAACAAGGTTCTCGCAATGGAACCTGAAGAATGACAGGCCCGGAGGCCTGTCCCACTCACAACCGGCTACGCGGTTGAGATATCATTCGAATTCACCCTCAATGACCGCCAAGGACCTGAATCCCCCGGGCGCACCGCGCCGCTACCTGCCGCTTTTGCTGGTGCTGTTCGCCTGCTCGGGCTGTTCCGCCCTGATCTACGAAATCGTTTGGTACCAAGTGCTGCAACTGGTGATTGGCTCGACGGCCGTCTCGCTGGGCGTGTTGCTCGCCACGTTTATGGGCGGCCTGTGCCTGGGCAGCCTGCTGCTGCCGCGCATGGCGCGGGCCCGCGACATGCACCCCCTGCGCGTTTACGGCCTGGTGGAACTGGGCATCGGCGCTTGCGGGATCCTGGTTCTGATCCTCACGCCCCTGGTGGATAGCATCTACATCGCCGCCGTAGGGCACGGGCTTCCGGCCGTCCTCTTCCGCGCCTTGATTGCCGGCATCTGCCTGCTGCCACCCACTTTTCTGATGGGCGCTTCGCTGCCTGCCGCCGCGCGCTATATCGAATCGTCGCCGCGGGGAGTTTCCTGGCTGGGCTTTCTCTATGGCGGCAACACCGCGGGCGCCGTTTTCGGTTGCCTGCTGGCCGGCTTCTACCTGCTGCGCGTATACGACCTCACGACCGCTACGCTGCTGGCCGCCGCCATCAACGCGGTGGTTGGGCTGGTCAGCCTGGGTCTGGCTGCGCGAACGCCCGAGGCCGCGCCCGCGCCCGCAAAACGAGCCAAATTCCAGGACGCCGCCCGATTCGGCCCCTGGCCCATCTACGTGACTATCGCCATCTCCGGCGCGACCGCCCTCGGCGCCGAAGTGGTGTGGACGCGCCTGCTCGGATTACTGCTCGGCGCCACCGTCTACACTTTCTCCATCATCCTGGCGGTTTTCCTGATTGGCATCGGAATCGGCAGCGCCGCCGCCGCCGCGGCGCTGCGCAGTGGCGCGGTTCAGGGGCGGCTGGCCATCGGCTGGTGCCAGATGCTGCTGGCCGGAGCGGTCGCCTGGACCGCCTTGATGCTCTCCAGTTCGCTCCCCTACTGGCCCGTCAACCCGCTGCTCTCCACCAGCCCCGGATTTACTTTTCAAATCGATCTCGCCCGCGTCCTCTGGACGGTGTTGCCGGCCGCGCTGCTGTGGGGCGCCAGTTTTCCGCTGGCGCTGGCCGCGGTGGCTTCCCAAGTGGATGACCAGGGCAGCATGGTGGGCGGAATCTATGCCGCCAATACCGGCGGCGCGATTGTGGGCGCCCTGGTCTTCAGCCTGGTGCTGATTCCCGCAGTCGGCACGCTGGGCTGCGAACGGATTCTCATCGTGCTCTCGGCCATTGCCGCGGTCTTCGCGCTGGGCCCGCTGGTCAGGCAATCCAAGGGCTTGTCCGCCACCATGGCGCTGGCCGGGGCGCTGGCGGTGGCCGGCTGGCTCTCCGCCAATGTATCCGACGTCCCCGGTATGCTCATCGCCTACGGCCGCCGCATCATGATTTCCTCGGGCTCCTCCAAGCTGCTGTACGCCGGTGAAGGCATTAATTCTTCCATTGCCATCACCCAGTGGAACGACGGCGCCGTGCAGTTCCACGTGAGCGGCAAGGTGGAAGCCTCCACCGAGCCCTACGACATGCGCCTGCAGCGCATGCTCGGGCACATGCCAGCGTTGTTCGCCTCCAAACCGAAATCCGTTCTCGTGGTGGGTTTCGGCGCCGGCGTCACGGCCGGCTCCTTCGTGCTCTATCCCGAAATCCAGCGCATCGTCATCTGCGAGATGGAGCCCCTCATTCCGCCCACGGCCACGCAGTATTTCGCCAAAGAGAATTACCTCGTGCTGCACGACCCGCGCGTTCAGATGGTGTACGACGATGCCCGCCACTTCGTCCTCACCACCAACGAGAAGTTCGACATCATTACCTCCGACCCCATCCATCCCTGGGTCAAAGGCAGCGCCACGCTTTATTCCAAAGAGTACTTCGAACTGGTAAAGCAGCACCTCAACCCCGGCGGCATCGTCACCCAGTGGGTGCCGCTCTATGAGAGCGACGACGCTACCGTCAAGAGCGAGGTCGCCACGTTCTTCGATGTTTTCCCCAACGGCTCGGTCTGGGGCAATGACAACAACGGCACCGGATACGACACCGTCCTGCTCGGCCAGGTGGAGCCCTTGAAGATCGACGCCGACGCCATCGAGCGGCGTTTGGAGAGCCCCACTGATACTGACGCGCACATCGCCAAATCCTTGCGCGACGTCGGATTCGGCTCGGTGGTCGACCTGCTTGCCACTTATGCCGGCCAGCGCGGCGATTTGCTGCCGTGGATCGAAGGCGCCCAAATCAACCGCGACGGCAATCTGCGCCTGCAATATATGGCCGGTCTGGCGCTCAACATGAGCATGGAAGGCACCATCTACAACGAGATCCTGAGCTACCGGCGCTACCCGCAGAACATAATCGTAGCCTCGCCGCCCATCGAGCAGGCGCTCCGCGCGGCGCTGCAGGGAGCGCCTCGGTAAGCTTCAAGCTGCCGCTCACGTACGGGTGCAACGTTGCTGGGCGGGTTTATCGTGGCGGGCAAGTCCGAATTGGTGGCGGGGCAGGCTGTCCGGACTCTTTAGATGAGCAGGCTGCGACAAAAGGCCTCGACAGGCCAGGAGGCCAGGCCAGGAGGCCCATAAGCGCTAACTTAAGCATTGATGAATGTTAATATTTGCGCTACACTTTGGCCATGCAACCTCTCGACGAGGACTGGAAGTTGCTACTGGATTTATTGCCTCCGGGT
>Ga0187874_10000136_pt1 | contig 98134 bp, 82 predicted proteins | sample June2016WEW_16_1_3_FD_132993 | JGI IMG/M metagenome (GOLD analysis project Ga0187874, IMG submission 132993) | Peatland microbial communities from SPRUCE experiment site at the Marcell Experimental Forest, Minnesota, USA - June2016WEW_16_150 | ecosystem: Environmental > Terrestrial > Soil >... | reverse complement strand
GGGCATCTGCTGCGTTGGCGCTCCTCGACGATATCCCCGTATCGCCTGCGTCGCGCCGCCTTGCATCTGCCCCTGCGGCGCTCGGAACGCGGCCTATTGTACTTTCACCACGGGCTGCTAGGCGTACCACTTCTACAATCCAGTTTTGGAGGCGGCATGAGTGCCAGCATTGAAATCAATAGAGAAGAATGTACCGGCTGCAAGACCTGCGTCGAGGCTTGTTTTGTGGATGTGATCCGATGGGACGATGCCGAAGAGAAGCCGAAGGTTGCGTATGAGCGGGATTGCGTCTGGTGCTTTACCTGTGAAATCAATTGCCCGGCTCAATGTATCAACGTCATACCTCAGATGCCGGGACAGCCGGTCCAACCGTACTGAACGTTTTTACCTGGAGAACAACAGAGGAGCCACGCATGAGCGAAAAGATGAGGGACCCAATAGTCTTTAACACTGACGTGCTCATCATTGGCGGCGGTTTCGCCGGCCTTACCGTTGCAATCAGGATCAAAGAGCTGTCTCCGGAAGCAAGCGTGCTACTCGTGGAGAAACAGACAATCGGCTGGGGAGGGAAAGCGAATAAAGGGGCTGGAGTTCTGTGGGTCCTTGCGCCTGGCGACGATATTGACGCCTTTGTTGATTTTCACGTGAAGAACATCGGGATTTATCTGAACGATCAGGATCTGCTGTATGCCATGGCCCGGAAATCCTACGAAGCAGCGCAGAAGCTCGCGGATTGGGGCGTCAAGGTAATGAAAACGCCGGAGGGGGACTTGGACATCAACCACCTGCCTTTCGGCTGGTCGCTGGCAGCAGCGGACCTGGACATGATGCAGCCGCTCAGAGCAAAGGCTGCAAAACTCGGAGTCCGGCTGTTTGATAAAATTCAGGTGGTGGAGTTATTGACACAGGATGATCGTGCAACCGGCGCAGTCGGCTTCAACCTTCTCGATGGCCGCTTTGCCGTCTTCAGCTCAAAGGCCACAGTATTGGCTAACGGCGATTGCGATTTTGGTGTCATGCGAATGTGGGCCAATGCATGTGGCGAAGGGATCGCCGCAGCCTATAATGCCGGGGCGGAGATGCGGAATGCAGAGTTCGGCAATTTTTACGATGTGATCAATAAAAGTACGGGCATCCCCATCGTTTTTGGCTTTGGCTGTCTCTACAACGCGCAAGGCGAGAATATAAGCTCTAAATATATTCAAGGCCCGCAGCCGGACATCCCGATTTCCATAATCCTTGGCATGGAAAAAGAGGTCATGGAAGGTAGAGGGCCCATTTATATCGACATGGCCGACTTTGTAAAATCCTCAGAGGGTGGCGGGGGAATATTTCGATGGGAAAGACCCCATTTCAAGGCGCTTTTCGGTCGTGAGTTTGAAAAGGTACAGCAATATGGCTCGCCGCCGGGAAAAAGAATTGAAGTGTCTCTCGGGTTTACCGGTGAGTTCTCCCCCGTCAAGGTTGACCATGAAATGAAGACAACCGTTCCAGGCCTTTGGGCAATCGGAGACACGAGCTATGCAGGTTCGGCATGGGCCGGTGCAGCTGAGGCGCCGCCCGGAAGATTGAGAGGCTCCGGATTGATGAACGCTCTAATCGCATCTTTGATGGCAGCGCCATCCGTGGCCCAGTATTCAGGAACGGCCGCTCCTTCTGTGCCGGATGATCGTGAGATCGTTCGCCTGAAAGAGAAAGTATTCGCGCCTTTGAATCGCAACCACGGCTACTCGGCTTCGGAGGCCACACGGAGCATTCAGGAAGTGGTGGTGCCCGTGAAGTACAGCATGCGCAGAAATAAGGAACGGTTGGAAGAGGCTCTGTCCAAAGTGGCGGCGGTCCAGGAAAAGCTGCCCGAACTACATGCTGAAGACCCACACGGCTTGGCCAAATGTCATGAAGCTTCCTGCATCGCTCTATGCGCTGAAATCGGCCTCAGAGCAGCTCTGGCCCGCACTGAAAGCAGAGGCTGGCATTACAGGGAAGATTATCCTCTCCAGGACGACCAGAATTGGCTCAAGTGGGTCATCGTCAAAAAAATGCAGAAAAACATGGTTGTTGCTACTGAGCCCATTCCCATTGAGCGCTACAAAATCAAGCCCGGTCAGGATGCGGCTGTGCCCGATGCAGTCGTGGATCACGATGAGCTTGTCGGTATTACTCCCGAAATGATCGATTGGTGGTGGGTCAATATGGAAAAGGGATATCCCTTGTGGGAACCAAATGATCACAAATCATTCGTATGGGAAGTGCCGCCGCCCGCTGGTGGTTTTCTTGGTGCCATCCAGATAGCGGAGGAAAAAATGGGACCGCTTCCGCCAATGAAGATCCGGATTCGGTGGGACGATCCGGGCACCTGTCCCATTCCGCGTGTTTACGAGCATGCGATTGTTGCGTCCGGGATTAATCCCGATGGGGAGGTGCAAGCCATGATCCTCCACGAATACGAGAAGAGTCCCCGCGGGACCAGGATGCGCTCCACCATGCGCTTTCTCGGTCCCGTTCCTCCCGGCCTGCCTGAGATCTGGAAACTCCACGACAAGTCCGAGGTGACGACATTTCCAAGGTTCCTGCCGGATCTATACAGGTTATGGCAGGCCGTTAAGGACCCAACAATCAACAGACAATGTTCATTGAAGATAAAGAGAACTGCATAATAGGACAAAGCTCAGTAGTGGTGGAGATCGTGAAGGTGGAAGTAATCATTCTCCAGGTTCGGCTCGATTTCAAAAAAAAGAGCATTGCCCTTAGAGCATTGCCCTTGGTGTTTTTTTGCGTGCCCACCGCCATGTGCAGCCGAACGCGTTTGGTGAAAAAACTCAACCGAACTGCAAATGTCCTTCGTTTACAGCATGGACGATCGTTACTCCAGGTAGGCCCCCTTATCGGCGCTCGTTGCATACTTTGCGAAATGCGCGAGATACCCTCTGGTGATCTTCGGCTCCGGCCTTTTCCAGGATCTCAGTCTTTGCGTGATATCCTCTTCGTTCAGTTCCACGCCCAGCTTTCGCGAGGGGATGTCTATTTCGATCATGTCGCCGTCTCGAAGCACCGCAATCGGTCCTCCGTCCATTGCCTCCGGCACTATATGCCCCACGCAAGGTCCGCCTGAAGTTCCCGAAAATCGTCCATCGGTAATAATGGCAACGGATTTATCAAGCCCCATGTCTACGAGGAGCCAGGTCGCCATTACCATTTCACGCATGCCTGGTCCGCCCCTTGGGCCTTCGTACCGGATCACCATGACGTCGCCTTCTTTGACCCTGCCCGAAAGGAGCGCCTCTATGCAATCCTCCTCCTGCTCAAAAACCCTCGCAGGCCCTCGATGCGTGTGCATTTCGGGCCGGACCGCGGTCTGTTTGACGACCGCGGTTCCCAAGTTGCCCTTTAGGATGGCAATGCCCCCGTTCCTGCCCTTCGGCCTCGAAAGCGGGCGTATAATTTCCTCATCCCTGATATCCGCCATCGACAGGTTCTCGGCGAGTGTCTTGCCGCTCGCGGTGATTACCTTCGTATCAATAAGAGTCGCCATCGATTTCATCACGGCTTGGACACCGCCTGCACGTTCGAAATCTTCCATAAGGTACCTGGGATCGGAGGGTTTGATCTCCATTATCGATGGCGTCTGCTGACTGATGTTTTCAAAATCGTCAAGGGTAAAAGGATACTCGAGTTCGTGAGCGATCGCGGGGAAGTGAAGCGTGAGGTTCGTCGAGCCACTCGTCGCGCAGCAGACCTTTACGGCGTTGGTGAATGCAGCCGGACTCATGATGTCACGTGCTTTGATATCCTTCTCCAGCAACTCCATCACCTTGCGTCCCGCTTCTTCTGCAAGTTTCTCCAGTGCGGGGTCGGTCGCGCAAAGAGCAGAATTACCGGGCAGAGAAAGGCCCAATGCCTCAGCGGCAATGCACATACTGTTTGCGGTACCCATGAGACAGCATGCCCCCGGGCCCGGGCACACCGCGCCTTCCACTTCACGCAACTCCTCTTTTGAGATCTTGCCCTGTCGGTACATGACGAAATACTTACCCATGGAAGAACAGTCTAATCTTTCCCCCTTGTAACGGCCCGAAGGCATGTACCCGCCGGTGAAAACAACGGTGGGCAGGTTGCAGCGCGCGGCAGCCATGATCAGACCCGGCACGATCTTGTCGCATGTGCCGATCATGACCGCAGCATCGTAACTTGCATGCTCGATCATCATTTCAACGGAAGCAGCGATCAGGTCACGGCTGGGTAGGACGTACTTGAAGCCCACGTTACCGCTGCCCTGTCCGTCGCAGGGCGCAAGCACATTGAAGATGGTCGCCATGCCCCCTGCCTCCTGGATGCCCCGTTTTATCGCCGCTGCAATCCGGTCGAGATGATATGATCCGGGTAATATTTCATTCCACGTATTCGCGATCGCCACGAGAGGCTTCTCGAGGTCTGCGTCGGTCGCGCCCATCGACTTGAAGAAAACCCTGCGCATATAGTACTGGGGGACATCGGGACTTAACGCCTTGCTCCTGAGTTTTGCGGTCATTGTTGCCCCCTCAGATATTAGGATTAATCTTGAATATGCTGAAATCCCTTTGATTCAGCCTCTCGGCCTTCGTCTCTTTGCCTGACGCACAGGCAATAATTTCCTCGAAAACCCGTTTGCCTGCTTGGGGAATGGTTCCGCTTCCCCGAAGAATCCTGCTCACGTCGAGATCCATGTTGTCTCTCATGTTGACGAAGGTGCTGCGGTTGCCAGTGATCTTGATGACCGGGGCTATAGGCGATCCGCAAGGCGTCCCTCTGCCCGTCGTAAAGGCCACTATTTGAGCACCTCCGGCCACCATTCCGGTCAGCTGCTCGATGTCGTGTGCGGGCGTATCCATGTAAACCAGACCTTTTCTTGTGGGCTTACATGCATAAGCGATTACTTCCTGAATTTGACTGCTCCCGGCCTTGTAGATGCAACCCAGGGATTTCTCTTCAAGCGTCGTGATGCCCCCGGCGATATTGCCCGGTGACGGATTGCCCTCTCGGATGTTCTGTCCGGATGCGATTGCCCTTTGCTCCCACCATTCGACCGCCTCCAATAACTGTTTCCCAATCTCCGGCGTTCGCGCCCTCTTCGCGAGAAGATGCTCAGCTCCGATAATCTCCGGAGTTTCCGAGAGTATGACGGTCCCTCCTTCTGCGACAACCATATCACTCGCAATCCCGACAGCCGGATTTGAAGACAATCCCGAGGTGTAATCGGAACCCCCGCACTCGGTGCCAAGGATCAATTCGGCGAGCGGTATCGGCTCACGACCCAATTTGGCCGCTTCGTTCAGCATTTCCTTTACGATCTTTCTGCCGACGGCGGTGGTCTTCTTCGTGCCCCTCATTTCCTGGATTGTTATGACTTCCACGCGCTTGCCGCTCGGAGCAATCGCCTTTGCGATTTCCTTCGGTTGCAGCTCCTCGCATCCATTTCCGACGACGAGGACGGCAAAAACATTAGGGCTCGCACCAAACCCGACGAGCGTTCTCCTCACCAGCGCCTTATCTTCCCCCATCTGCCCGCAACCCAGTATATTGGGGAGATGAACGACACTTTTCAACCCTCGTGCGATATCTCGCGCGCAGCTCTGCGAGCAACCAACACTGGGAATGACAAGCACGAGGTTCCTCGTTCCCGCTCTCCCGTCAGCTCGTCGATAGCCATGGAAGTTCATGTGTTTTCTCCCTTGGACTGGCTCACCACGTTGTGTACATGGACGTGCTGCCCACGGGGAATCTCCTCCGTGCTCTTACCTATCATCTCCCCGTACTTGATTACGGCTCCTCCCCGGTCGATATGCCTCAAAGCGAATTTATGGCCTCTGGGGATATGGGAGATCAATTCTATCTTTTCTGTACGGTTTTCTATCTTAATTGAAACAGTCGTGCCTGCGGGGAGTTCATCCAACGCCGTTGCGACGTTGTCCTTCTCGTTGATAACGATTATTCCTTTCCTCGAGCGCATTACCCTCCTCCGTGGCAATTGATGGATACGATCAGTATTTTTGGAAAACTAAAACAAGCATACAGAGCGCCCCGGCTATGGAAGAAACCACCAGGCACATAAGTCCTCCTACGTAGCTGCCCCCATTAACACCGATAAAATACCCGATGACTATGGGCGACAAGGCTCCGCCGACGCTACCTACGCCGTTCATCAGTCCCGCACCAGTCCCAAGAGCCCTAGTGGGCACAAGTTGCTGGCAAAGCGACCATGTTGCGGGCAGACCAACTGCATTGAAGCCCACGGCTATAGTTATCAAATAGGCGCTGGAAAAATTATTCGTTGCATGCGCTCCCAGGTATAAGGCCAATGCCATTCCAATCATTGCAACCGCACAAAAAGGTGCCCTCCGATCCGCTATATCGCTGAAGTAGCCAAATATCACAAGACATATGCCACCGAATATGTACGGCAGCGAGGCCAATGCCCCCATCTGTGTCCATGAAAATCCCCTTGCAACCTTAAGGTATGAGGGGAGCCATGTCATAATTCCCCACCAGACAGCTGCATTGAAGAAAAAGTACGCCAAAAGCAGTAGGTAACGATAGTTGAAGACAAACGATCTGAGAGTTTCCCCAAAGGATGCGGTAGTTAGGTTTGCTTCAGCTTCCAATTCTCGTCTCAATCCGGCCTCAATATGGCTACGTTCGGATTGATTGACCCATTTGTGATCTCGCGGGTGGTCCGCAGTAAAATACCAAACCAGCAGAAACGGGATTATTGTGGCTGCGGCGAGGATGATAAAACTCATCCGCCAGCCAAACCGATTAACTTGCCAAGTAAAAAACGGCATTGCAATAGCCGGCCCAACAAACAGGCTAAACTGCCATACAGAGTTGGCTTTGCCGCGTTCGAAGGGAGGGAACCAATTCTTAACAAATTTCATTTGAACCGGGTAGTGCATCCCTTCCCCTAGACCAAGCATACCCCGTGAGGCCAACATCCAGGCGAAAGTTGGCGCAAAAGAGCCGCACAGCATTGCAGCAGCCCAGACAGGAAGGCAAGTCAATATGGCTTTACGCGATCCCAGCAGGTCGCCTAGCGGACTGAGAACAACGTTGGAAGCAGCATAGATAATAAGGAAAACACTCATCAACAAACCCATTTTTACTGTATCGTTTTTGATCCCAAGTTCGCTGAGGAAGGTCGTGTCCGCCAACAGCACTGACATGTTAATTCTGTCGAGAAAGGAAAATAAAAGAGTAATAAATAGGATGATTACCAGAAACACTCTTTGTCTGGTCGGCTTGATAGTCGCAATGGTTGCCAAACGATCCCCCATGGTTCCTGCCGATGAAAAAAATAGAAAGTCTAGACCGTCCGAGATCTGATCCTGCCAATTGAGATTACGAGTTCCACCCAGATGTTACCCTGATAGAATGAAATTTGTCACATCTTTATGACAAATATCGTGTTAGAGTCTTGATTCCAGGAGCACACTGGGCGTATACGGCTGAACGGCATGGCTGCCAGGGTAGCGTTCAACTCCAACGTACGCTCTTATGACGAGCTTGTGAAAATCGCTTCACAGGAAAGACACAGCGATCAGGAGTTAATTGAAAATTCGCAGGTACCGGCGATCACAGGCGGTTAGTTATGTGCAATCATTGCAAGAGGTGAGCATATGACATCCCCCGCTGAAATTTTGAAGTACCAGGAAGAGAATTTGCTTCTCAAGAGGCAAATAGAGGAACGGACAGGAAAAACCATCGAACAGCTATATGCGGAAAGAGCCAAGCGCGTCAGGGACGCAATTGAATTAAGAGTTCCTGACCGCGTGCCCTTCTCAGTTTTGATCGAGCCTCACGCCTATTCCGGAATTCCCAATTCGGCCGCCTACTACGACCCTGTCACGCTTAAGCGGACCATGCGACAAATGGCCGTGGATCTGAAGCCCGATATGGCTGAGGGCGGATTCCCATCCTCCGGGGCCGCTATGACCGAGATGGATATCAAAAGCGTCATATGGCCCGGCGGACCGAAACCGGATGACTATAACTACCAGTTCATCGAAGGGGAATACATGAAGGAAGATGAGTATGATATCTTCCTGAACGACCCTACAGGGTTTATGGTCCGCTGCTACCTTCCCCGCGTATATGGTGCTTTAAAGCCCCTGGCCAAACTGCCCCCCCTGGACAGCATGTTCATGGGTTTTGAAGCGCTGACACCGCTCTTTGGCGGCCAGGAGTTTCTCGAAATGGCCAAACACCTGGCTGTGGCTGGAAGGCATGTAGATGAATTCCGTAAGACTGTTGGCAATACCCCGGAAGAGCTGGCCCAACTGGGATTTCCTCCCTTCGCAAGCTTTATTCCCGGCGGTGTAGGCGGAGCGCCCTTTGATACCGTCACGAGCTTCCTGCGCGGAATGAAAGGATCGATGCTCGATATGTACCGTCAGCCTGACAAGCTGCTCAAGGCTTGTGAGGTAATACTTGAAAGGCGCATCGCTCACGCCATTCCGGCCGATCGCACTCACCGGGACTATCCTCAAAGGATTGCGATGCCGCTCTGGAGAGGGGATCCGGTCTTCATGTCCGATGCTCAGTTTAAGAAGTTTTATTGGCCCGGATTGAAGAAATCTCTGCAAACACATGTTGACCTGGGCTATGTACCTGTGCCCTTTTTCGAATCTAAGTTCGGCGACAGACTGGAATGCATGTTGGAGCTGCCCAAAGGAAAGATATTAGCTTCGATTGAAGCCGTGGATGCGGTCCGGGCAAAGGAAATTCTGGGGGGCCACACCTGTTTATTAATCCGCACTCCGAATACCAGCAAGCTGTGGTCCCTCGGCCAACTGGAATCCTTCATTAAAGATCTTGTTGATAAAAGCGGCAAGAATGGCGGCATCATACTGGTTATCAAGATGCCGGATAAGACACGAATTGAAGACATGCAGGCTATGTTGAAATCAATCAAAAATTATAGCCGCTATTAAAGCCTTCTTGGAGCAGGCAGTTTTAACAGGGAAGAGGAGATCGGCAATGACGGAGGATTAATTATGGGATCAGTTGCCCGCTGGATGAAGCAAAAATAGAAAATGTCAAAGCCATGGCCGAGGCCACGAGACAGTATGGAACTGGAAGGCAAGGTGATATAAGTAAGCCATTTTCTTGACTGGCAGCACAACACGTCATACCGGAGGGATCGAGAACATGAAGTCCCAACCTGTCTCGAACATGAGAGATGTCGTCACAAAACTCCGTGAAGTCAAAGCGGAAGCAGCTCTTGGGGGCGGTAAAGAAAAAATAGCCAAAGTGCATGGAAAGGGAAAACTCACTGCCAGGGAAAGAATCGATCTGCTGCTGGACCCGGGTAGCTTCAATGAATTCAATCTCCTCATTAAGCACCGGCTTGGCGCGGCCGGCGATGGCATCATTACCGGCCACGGCACAATCGATGGCCGCATCGTCTGCGTATTTGCGCATGATACAACTGTGTTCGGCGGATCCATGGGCTATATGCACGGCCGGAAGGTGTACAAGATTCACGAGATGGCTTTTGAAATGGGGGTTCCCATTATCGGCTTGAACGATTCACCGGGAGCCAGAGTCATAAGACCCGGCCTGGCAGGCAGCGATGACCCGTACCGCCTGAGTGATGAAAAACATGCAGGGGTTGTGTTCTTTGTAAACACACGATGTTCCGGGTCCATTCCTCAGATAAGCGCTATTCTTGGGACCTGCACCGGAGGCTCGGTTTATATGCCGGCATTGACCGACTTCATATTCATGGTCAACGGCATCTCCCATATGTTTATCACGGGTCCCAACATAATAAAGTCGGTCATGAGGGAAGAAGTCAGCATGCAAGATCTTGGTGGCACCGATGTTCATTGCAGAACAAGCGGAGTAGCCGATTTCAGAGTCAATACAGAACAGGAATGCATGCAGGGAATAAAAAGACTATTGTCATTCCTGCCGTCCAATTGGAAAGAGAAGCCTCCCCAAAAGACTTGTGTCGATGATCCTGAGAGGTTGATTCCTTCACTCGAAGATACCGTCCCCATAGACCCAAAACGGGCATACGACATGCACAAGGTCATAAAAGCCCTATCTGATGAGGACGACTTCCTTGAGGTCAAGCCGGAGTTTGCAGGAGAGATCATAACGGGATTTTCAAGGATTAGCGGACACACGGTCGGGATAGTCGCCAATCAGCCGATGGTTATGGCAGGCTGCATGACCGTGAATAGCTCGGATAAGCAGGCGCGATTCATCAGGTTTTGCGATGCCTTCAACATCCCCCTTGTGTTGCTGGTGGATACTCCGGGTTATCTGCCTGGTAAGGTTCAGGAATATACGGGCATCATCCGGCATGGAGCAAAAGTGCTCTATGCCCTGTCGGAGGCGACTGTTCCCAAAATCGCCATCCTATTGCGCAAAGTTTACGGCGGTGCAGCTCTGGGAATGGGAATACTTCCTGGATTCGGCACGGATCTCATTTATGCATGGCCGACTGCTGAAATAGGCCCCATGGGTGCAGAGCAAGCTGTGGCGCTCTTTTATGATAAGGATATCAAGAGCGCAGAAAATCCTGAAGAATTCAGAGCCGCAAAGGTTGAGGAATATACCAAGCAATACGCTGATTCCTTCGCACTCGCCTCGGATGTCACCTATGTTCAGGATATTATCGAACCACAGGAAACAAGGCGCTGTCTCGCCAAGTCACTTCGTTTGCTGGAAAGCAAAACAAGAAACCGGGTTCCCAAATGGCACGGAAATATTCCCATGTAGTACTGAGGTGAGCCTTGCAGCGGGTTTGTATTTTGAGAAACCTGCTGAAACTGATTGGAGTGAAACAATGAATTTTGAACTCAGCCAGGAGCAGAAGATGCTCAGGGATATGGCGCGCAAGTTTGCGGAACAGGAGATGTTGCCCAGCCTGCGGGAATATGAATCTGCACGCAAAGTGAATTATGCGCTTCTAAAAAAAATGGCCCCCCTCGGGTTGCGCGGAATTCACATACCAAAAGAATATGGCGGGTCCGGGCTGAGTTATTCCGACGCCGTGATTATCTGGGAACAATTGAGCCAGGCAAGCTGGACCCAGACTCTCATCTCCCTGGGAGACAGTGTGCTTGCCGGAACAATCATCATGAACGCAGCCAGCGCGGAACAGAAAGCGCGGTATCTGCTCCCGATGTGCAGGGCGGAAAGCTTTATTGCAGTTGCCGCTGTCGAACCCAATGCCGGCAGTGACGCTTCAGCTGTCGAAACCACGGCGGTTCTTGACGGCAATGAATGGGTCATAAATGGAACAAAAAATTTCATAACAGGCGGGGGCATAGCGGATGCTGCAATTATTTTAGTCCAAACAAACAAAAGCCTGGGTCCCAAAGGCATAGCCCTCATCGCTATTGACAAAAACACACCTGGCTTATCGAGCGTTGATGTTGAGTTCGTCGGCGGTCTGGCATGCAATGCGTCCAATCTTTCATTCGTGGATTGCCGGGTGCCCAGGGAAAACCTGATCGGCGATATCGGAAAGGGATTGAAAAATATTCTTACAGGCGTAAATACCGCTCGGCTTTTTATTTCAGCCGGTGCAATCGGCATGGCTCAAAGCTGTCTGGATGCATGCATAAAATACGCTAAGGAGCGCCATCAATTCGGCAGGCCCATCGCCAGCTTTCAGTTAATGCAGGAGGCAATTGCGCGAATACAGGCAGAAATAATATCTGTTAGATGGCTGTTGTACTATACAGCGGATCTGATGAGCAGAGGACTTCAGCACCAGAAAGAGCTTTCTTCAGCCAAATGGCTGGCCAGTGAACTTGCAGTGCGCGCATCAGCGGAAGCGATACGAATCCACGGTGCCTATGGCTGCACTGATGATTATCCCGTCGCACATCATTATAGAGATGCAGTCCTGACGACAATACTGGGCGGAACAACCGAAATGCATAAGCTGACTATTGGACGAGAGCTCCTTGGAATAAATGCATTGGTTTAGAATTTGTCGTCTCATCTCTTAAGCTGGTCCAATTCGGCAGGTTGGAGTGGGAAGAAGAGGATCCTGCCGTTACGATGCTCTTTTCTTACCCTTCCCTGGGCTGCGAGGTACTGAAGATAGGCAAAAGTGTGTCTCGTGTGAATGAACCTCCTGATGAGCGGCAATCCATCGAGGGGACCCCGATCAGCGAGCAGACCTTCCAACGCAAGCGTCACCTCATAAGCATCTTTCCCATTTTTTACCAGCGCGCCGCAGGCGGCCTTTAACCTCCCTTGATGATGGGCCAGCAGTTGATCGATCCTTTTTCTGTGATCCCTGATCGGGGAACCGTGTCCGGGGAGCGTAATCTTTACATCCATCTCTCTGAGCCGGGCAAGGCTCTGTAAATGATCGGCCATGGGATTAGTCCGATCCAGCAGGAACTGGATTCCTGCGGTGATCTGGTCCCCCGAGATCAGGACACTTCGACCTGGTTCATAGAGACAGCTGTGACCGATGGTATGACCTGGGGATACGAGGCAGGTGAAACGATAACTGCCTCGCACCATGACATCACCATCGGCAATGTAGTGAAAGGGCCAGGGGCGTCGTTGCCTGTACTCATTGCTGAAGAATTGGGAAGTTACACTTGTCGGGTTCTTCTCCGGGAAACCCAGCATCTCAAGAAAGACTCCCATCTCCGATTCCACTTCTCCCGAAGCGACCCGCTCGATGAATTCGGCTTCAGGCTTGTTTATGTAGATATGGGATGTCTCGCGGAGGAATCTGGAAACAGAGCTGAAGTGATCGAGATGGTGATGTGTAATGAAGAAATCGGTACATCTCAAGTCCAGACCAAGTTTTGTGATTGCCTTTTCCATTACTTCGTAGCAGTCAGGATGGGCCATACCCGGATCGACGATGAGATTCCGGTCGGCGCCGACTATCACATAGGAGTTCACGTGTCCGACTTCAGAGATTGGTATCTGGACGACAATCCTGAACAACCCCGGAGCAACTTCGCTGATCAATTCGGCTTGTCCTGACATTGAGTTCCTTCTTTGTACTAAATAACAGATCACAGTGCATTGCGTCCAACGCTTCTTTACATGTTTTGGTTTAAGCCATCTGAACTTCCCTGCAATCCGGATTGCGCATAGTATTTTTGATCATCGCCGCGACCATGCTGTTGACTTTTCTGCTCATCCTTGCTATCCCGGAGATCTCAATCGAGGTTGAGATCAAGATGAAAAATGATCGGCGCTAAGCGCTTTGGAGATTGGGGAAGTTCGCAAGCTCACTTCCGCAGTCCCAAAGATGTTTTTCGCATAAGCAGCATTTGTGAAAACTCTTCAAAAAGGAGCGATGTCGACTATGAATGGCTATCCTGCTGAATGGGCGCAGCTCACCCCAACCCAAAAACGAGAATACCGGCTTAACAGGTTTCTTAATCCAACCAACGTAAGTTTTGTCAGCCCGGAAGCTGAAAAGATTTACAAAACTAATGCTCAGAGATATGTCGATGCCTACAATGTGAAAGAGCCGGACCGCGTTCCAGTCAATTTGCCTGTAGGCGATCTCCCCAACATCCTGCACGGCGTCAAGCTGCATACAGCCATGTACGAAATCGACAAAGCAATCGATGCCTGCAGGGAATTTAACAAAAAATATTCGGACGAGTTGGAATATTATGCCATGCCCTTTGCTGCTCCGGGGAAGGCAATGGAGATCCTCGATTACAGGCTTTATGCATTTCCGGGCCATGGCCTTTCCATCGATGCGCCGAGCTATCAGTTCGTTGAAGGCGAATACATGAAGCTGGAGGAGTATGAAGACTTTTTCCGGGATCCTTCCGACTTCTGGCTGAGGAAATATCTGCCCAAAATTTTTGGCGCCTTCGAAGGGTTTCGCTATTTGCCTCCCCTGACCGACATTCTCGAGATCCCGACCGGGCAGCTCATGGCGCTGGCCCAGCCTCAAGTGCTGGAGACTTTTCAAAAATTAATCGACGCAGGCAAGGACCTCCAAAAAAGAAACGCAATCATGGCCAAATCGATGGATTCCGGCGCCGCCCATGGGTACCCATCCTGGATGGGAATGGGAGTTCTGAGTTTCGCTCCATTTGATGCGATTGGAGACACGCTCAGAGGGACAAAAAGTGTCATGATGGATATGTTCCGCAACGGCGACAAGCTTCTCAGAGCTGTTGACATCATGACGGATATCATTATCCATTCGGTTCTGCACAATCCGATGGTTTACAATGCCGTCACGGTCGGGTTCCCTCTGCATAAAGGCGCCGACGGATGGATGTCTCCAAAACAATATGAAAAATTCTATTGGCCATCTTTGAAAAGAGTCATGGACGCGTTCATCAACGAAGGTCTAATTTGCCAGATGTTTGCCGAGGGGGGCTACAATACGCGCCTTGAAGTGGTCAAAGATGATTTTCCGAAAGGGAGCGTTGTCTGGTGGTTTGATCAGACAGATATGGCTTTAGCCAAAAAAGTTCTGGGCGACAAGCATGCCATCCAGGGAAATGTCCCTTCATCGCTCATGGTCACCGGCTCTCCTGCGGACGTAAAAGCCTGCTGCCGGAAGCTTATCGAAACCTGCGGGGAAGGCGGCGGCTACATCATGGCTGCCGGCTGTATAGCGGAAAATCCAAAATTGGAAAACCTGCGGGCCATGATGGAAGCCATCAGGGAATACGGCGTTTACAGATAGAACTGTTGCCGGAAACATGCCGCGAATTTCACGAATCGGGTTCGTGAAATTCGCGGCCTTTTTCAAAAGTCCGGGTGTTCCAGGAACACGAGCTCTGCCTGACTCCTCTTGACGCCTTCGCCTGCTGCAACATGTTTTGGTACCGGCCATGCTCTTTATTGGTTGCGGCATGGCCTGCATGTCTTCAATTCATGTGTTATCGGGCATTTTGATAATTATTATGAGGCCGCCATTTATACCGCATTTATCGATAAGATCTTTTATAAAGGATTTCAATTGTCCGAGCAATTGGGGGCCCTTAATAAAAACGGGAATTCTTATCCTAACCGCCCAATTTGTCGGAGGGAGGTCGTTTTACCTCCACATATCCACTGATGCTGATGCCAGGCAAAAGAAGTCCCCAGCCATCCAAAATGCATCCGTTCCCCCTCCAACTACGACTATCTCAATCGGGGCATCTCGAAGAATGAGTGGCCGTGGTGATTTCGCTTCTGGTGGGAGTTTCAGCAAAGAAGCGAATGGCTCAATTCCTGCTCTGCCAGATTCCAGATCATCAGGCATAGCTGCCCAGTAGTTCCAAAGAGTCATATAGGTATTTTCTTTAAGCCACTGGCTTAACTGCTCCTTACTTTTGAAGCCTTCATTCCTGAGATCTCTTGCCGTTATAGGACTTAGCAAAAGCGTGGCTTGAGTCCCGGGATTTATTCCGGGAGTGTGATGCGTACCGGCTCCACTGGTTTCAAAACTTGTCAATTGATGCTTCATTATTTCGTGGTGTGGATGCGGTTTATACGCAGCATAGTTAAGCAGACTCCACCCGGTAAGAACACTGACAACGCTTTCTTCAGGCTTAAAGCCCTTTTGTAAATGAAAGGGGATCCATCCTTCAGGCAGCGCCTCCTCATTCTCTGCGAAACACATATTATTGTAGTTACAGTTATTGCCTATATCGCCCAGATAGGTTTCGCCCAGTTGCGCGCCTCCGAGATTTTTTGAAATTAGCGTCCAAGCTCTTCCAATGACGGCATTGGCCTGATTAAAGGGACCCAGTGCACCGAGTCCACAATTCATATTCATCTCTTTGCGCATAGGCCCGTTGGCGATGACCATTCTGCTGAAGGAGGTTGCGGAACTAAACAGCGAAGTGATCCCTGTCGATGCTATGGCCAGTATTGCCGGAAAATGCTCTGCCCTGGCTCCTGCCATCACTGCATTGATGGCGACGTGCTCCACAGTGTACCCCCAGGCCTCGTGGGGAGGGGAGGGTTGCAGTGCTACCGGAATATGTTTTGTTTTGGCTCCTTTAGTCACCTCTCTAGCACCAAGATTCACTACAGACTGCTCCCAAGCCTCGTGGGGAGGAATGGGCTGCATCCTGCCAATAACTTCATCAAGTCTGTGGGATGTTCCCTTGAGCATCCTGGCTACTCTTTCTTCTGTGGGAAGCACTATCGGCAGATAGTCGGTCCATCCCTTTTCGAGGAAAGCGCGCTCCAAATCCTCCGGAGCACCAGGCTCCAGTTGCCTCGGCGCTAGTCTTTCTATGGTCCCCGTCTTCTTTTCCTCGTCAGTTGTCGGCTTGGTCAACGCCTCAACGATTTTCTCCAGGACCGGCGTGCCGCTTATTGGATCGCGGCCTTCCAGATATCCCCGGTGCACCTCGAAAGGCCTATTTGCAAAAGGATGGGGCACAAACGTGAATCGCAGATTGGGCATACCCTTCTTGTATGCAAAGTTCCTTATAAGTTCTGGGAACGCCTCCGTGACAACAGGCGCCGTAGGCACCCCTGATTTTTCTAATATCGAGCAGAAGATGGTCACCGACGGCGCACAAGTATCCAGCTGACCAATACCGACTATGGCGCCGTCGCCTTTTTCCTTGATCTCAGCCCATAGCTGCGGGTCATTATGAAAGTATGTACCCATCTTGACCCTGAGTATCCAGGTCGTGCTCGGATGTCTTTTTGCGAGCAGTCTCTGCATTTCCTCAAAGAACTGATGTGTTCGAGGAAAATTTACGTCCACGATATAGATTGTCTTGCCCTCCAGGGAATCAAGCCGGGGCGCCATAGGCTCGAGATGTATCGGGGGGGGCGTGCCTCGCGGGCTCAAGACGGTGATCTTCTCACTTGTCATGTTGATCGATACCTCCTTGCTTTTTTCCTGACACGTTTTTCACAAAAGGAATCCGGTATCTCCGCAAACAGCCGGCAGCAGCAGCCGCATGAACCAGGTGGCATATGCTTGCCCCACGCGCTAACTCAGCCGGGAATACCGTCCTGGTCTCTGGTGATCAGCTCTGTGGATTACTCATGATGAATTCCTGGTTCCCTTCTGTCTCGGCTTCAGTCTGCAAGAAACCTATCCGTGATCTCTAACAGCATGGACACTCATTGTTTGGCAATTAATCTACTGCTTTGCCGGCTCTTGAGCAAGGCTTCAGGCGCCTTCCAGCTGAAGATTCCCGCTTGACATCCGCCTCGGTGGATCAGGCATAATCCCCGGCATCACGGCTTGCGCTTTTTTAACTAAACGCCTGTTCAAAAGGGGGTGGAAAAATGGAATCAAGAGTGTCACTGGTGTGTTTCAATCCACAGGGCATGATTGAACTTCCAGCAGCTTCGGGGCTCATCAACCCTCGTATCGAGAATTTGAAGGGCAAGAAGATCGGCATAATCTGGGATGGTAAGAAAGGCGGGGACAAATTCTGCATCGCGATTGAAGAACTGCTGAAAGAAAGGTTTCCGACAGCGACGACCATTCGGCTGGTTTGGGGAGATGCTGAGGCGGCGGCAAAAGCAAAAAAGGAAATGGATACCTTCATCTACGGCGTCGCCGACAACGGGATGGGAGGATGGATTCAGTGCCGGCAGGTAATCGCCTTGGAAAAACTCGGCAAACCCGGTGTTTTCGTGATTGGCGATAATGCTGCTCATACTTCCAGGATGTCGGCCGAGGACGCAGGAATGCCGACAATACGAATCGTGAGTCTCCCCTCCATTGACTATTACCCGAACAGGTCGACCGTGGAAAATATCAGGCCTGTTGCGGAGGCGTCTTTGGACCGCATTATCGACGCGCTTACCAGGCCCCTTACAGCAGAGGAGAAAAATCCGGCGGTTAAGGACAATAAAAAGACAGCCCAAATGGTTGAGATCACCGCGGACTGTTATGATTCCGCCCTCGAATCTTTCAACAAGCTGTACCTCGACAACCACTGGGGCGATGGATTGCCCCTGACACCTCCTACGGAACTTGCCGTCAAACGGATGTTGGGGGGAACCAGGCGATCCCCTGATGAAGTTATAGGCCGAGTGCCTTATCGGAGCGGCATCGCCACTGTTGAAAAAATAGCCGTGAATGCCGTCATGGCCGGCGCCAGACCTGAGTTTTTCCCGGTGATACTGGCGGCCATGGAATGCCTGACTGAAGAGAGCACCTTCACTCATATGATGAGTTCGGAAGGTTCCTTCACTCTCGCGATAATGGTAAGCGGACCTATTGCCAAGGAAATAGAAATGAATTGCGGCGTAGGTTTGTTGGGTCATGGCTGCCGAGCCAACAATACCATCGGCCGCGCCGTACGGCTGAGTTTGATAAATATCGGATGCCTTTGGCCGGGCGAAATCGATATGGCCCTTATTGGCCGCCCGTCCTCACATACCTTCTATACTTTCGCCGAAAATATGGAGCACAGCCCCTGGGAAACGTTTAATGAAGGCCTGGGATATCGACCGGAAGACAGCTGCGTAACGGTATCCACTGTTACCAGCGTAGGCGCCGGCATGGCCATGAAATTATTTGGCGGGGGAGTGGTCGAACCGTGGGATGTAAATGTGGTGCTCAATGATATCGTGAAGGATGTTGCCGGAGACCGCGGCACGTTCGGTCAATACAAAGTCGGTGTGGCGAACCCTGCCGCTCATCTCAGAAAACACATCATCATAGTTCACCCTGAACTGGCTGTCATGCTGCATCGTCGCGGCTTCAAAAGCAAACAAAGCCTGCGGGATTACATCTACAAGATCACAAAAATACCGTACGAAGAACTCACTGAACAGGAAATACAGGGCATACACGATAGGATGAACACCAAACCTCCAGATATGGACATATTCTATGCCCACGATGCCATTCCTGCAGAACGCTTGCCAGTGATCAAAGAATCCCTTAAGCCAGGAGGGAGGGTTCCCGTCGTGAACCCCGAAGACATTCATATCATCGTATCCGGCAGCATACCTGGCTATTCTTTCGGGATGTCGTATTTCCGTACTGCACACAAGACGAAAGCAATAAGAGGAGCCACATTGACCAAATCCGGCCGCTAATGCGTTGGCTACTCTTAGAAATAAACCACGAAAACCGCGAATGCCGCAAAGAAGTCTATAGCGCTCAAGCCAAGAAGCTTTGATATCTTCGCGGTCTTTGAGGTCTTCGTGGTTCATTTTATTCAAGCTGTGTATTCTTTCGGCCTGATCCCTTTGGAGTAATTCACTCGGCCCAAATAGAATTCCTCTTCAGGCTCGCGCGGCGTTATACCGGCCGCTTGCAAACCGGCTCTCATAGCATTTTTAAAATGCTGAAATAAAAATGACGTCGGTTTTCTGAACATGCCGCCGTTTCCGCCGGTTAACCATTGCATGTACTTCATTCCCAGCATGCCGCACTGAAACGCGGCATCCCTGGCGCCCAGAGTTATTGGAGCCAGCTCCCAATAGAGTTCCATGCCCTTGGAGAACTCTCCCCGAGCAAACAGATTGAACATCCTGACTATTCTTGGATTTTCCCCAGTCTGGTCGAATATTACGTAGTCAGCCGGCCCTGCCCACTGTTGCCCGTATTTGGCAACAGTGATCGGCCATTCCGCCATCTCTGCAGCCTGAAGCAATATCTGATCACCCACACGGTGGTGAACCTCAGCCCACTTTCCGATACCGTCACTTAGATACGCTTTTATTGCAGCGACATTGGGTATCTGACAAATCCGCTCTATTAACGCTGGATTAAATCCGCTCGGGTGGAATCTTCCAAAATCGTAAAAAGGCTTGGGCCAAAGGTCAACCGCCAGGTTAATGGAGTCGCATATCTTTTTGGCAACCTGAAAAATATCCTCCTCCGATTTAGCATAGAAGTTGCCCGGCCAACCCAACAAGGTGTGGGTTCCGCCCACACTCTCGAAATAATTCAGCAATTCTATGGATTGCTCGGCATCGTCAAGGGCTCCGAACATTGAAACCAGAACTTTACCTTTTGCCTCCTCAGCGACTATCTTTACAAACTGCTTACGCTCTTCATGGCTCAAAGCAGAGACTTCACCCGCGCAGAAAACGCTAAACACACCTTTGGCGATGTTATGCCTGACATCATGCCGGATCCCTTCTTCATCAAGGCTTTCCAGATCCGGAGTATATGATGGCTGAATTACGCCATCCAGGCCGTGATAGTTTTTTCTGGCCCATTCCTTCGCTTCTGACTTCGTGAATTCCATAAGCTGCTCCTTGCAGTTATGATAGTGAGTAGGATACGTTATCGCGGATGCACGCTAGCGCGACGGGATCTCCGATATTCCTTCAGACCTCATATTTTCTAAGCCTGTATCCCTTTGCATAATTCACGCGGCCCACATAAAACTCCTCCTCCGGCTCACGCGGATTAATTCCTAGAGCCTTCAGGCCTCCTCTAATAGCATCTTTTTGATAATCATACAGACGGCCCGTAGGCTGCCGGACGGTACCGCCATTGCCCCCAGTGCACCAGTGAGCGTATTTATCCGTTAGAGCGGTCACGATGCCGGTGTGAAAATAGGAATCTGCCAGTGATCCCTGGGGACCCGGCCGAGACATCTCCCAGAAGATATCCATAGCCTTGTCGATCTCGCCCTTGATCAAATTGTCAAATATCCTCACGATTCGCGGATTCTCGGGAGTCTGCATACAATAAAAGGGTCCGGCTCCAGCCCACTGCTGTCCGTACTTGGGAATAGTGAAGAACCACCTGTCCGGCATCGGGTCACTGACCAGGATCTGATCACCGCAAAGCTGAAAAGCCTGAACGGTTAACGCTACAGAACTGCCCCCGGTGACCTTCATGGCCACCACGTTCGGGATCTCGGCGATCCGACGCATGACGTCCGGCGGAAAGTAACTGGGATGGAAATGCCATGTGTGCAACCTGCCGGGATAGAACGTTATGGCCAGACCGGTTGAGTCACACATTAATTTATACATCTGGAAAATGTCTTCTTCCGACCGGGGGTAATATTGCACTGGATGAGCGAGCGTGGCATGAGTACCGCCGACCTTTTCGATATGACGCAGCATTTCGATATCCTGCTCGACCGTGTCCTGCATAACGCTTACGGAACTATGCATTTTGCCTTTGGCTTCATCGCAGACTATCTGCACGAATTGTTTTCGTTCCTCAAATGTCATGCCGCAGACCTCAGGCGCAGCCATCACTGAAGTGAAGCCATTGGCAAAAATGTGATTGACATCAAAACGGATGCCCTCTTCGTCCAATTGCTCCAAATCGGGAGTAAAAGAAGGGAAGATCGGTACCTCCAGGCCCTTCATATTCTTCCTTGCCCATAATTTGGCTTGTGACTTTGAATACTCCATGGCTGTTTCGCCTCCTTAAATGCCGTGACCTCTCGTGGGGACTTTCTGCATCTGGTCAGGCACTCAACCCCAGCAATTTGCCCGGATTGGTTTTGATCATCAAGTTGATTTCATCCTCGGTAATGCCATATTTAAGCAAAGTGACAATAAACATCCTCAGCCCTTCAACAGGCAGGGGGTTCCATATTTGCCCGAGATCCGTCGACATAATGCATTTTTCGGCGCCCACAGTTTTGATTACATCCACCATCTCGGCCGGATCATGTCTGAACTCGGAGGCCTGAAAGGCCAGGAAGGTGCACTCGATGAAAGCTCCATTCTTTGCCAGCTGAATCAGGTCCTGTTTGCTGAAAGCCTGGGAGAAAAACTCATGATCCAGAGGATGAGTGACAACAAATTTATCGAGCCCCAATCTGCGGGCTTCCTCTTCAAGGGCAAATGTCTCGGTTGGCGACATATGGCCACTGGCCAATACCATATCGTATTGCTTAATGATAGCAAGTATTGGATTGATCTCCGGCACCAGCTGCCCTTTGCCATCTAAAATCGAGTACCCTTCGCCCTTAAGTGGGAGCCCAAGTTCTCTCATTTTGGATATGGAGTTGGTCGAGGAGAAGGTCGGCATCCAGACTACACGCGCCCCAGCTCTGGCAGAATACTCGACCGCATACACATTTAATCCTCCCATTTCATAATCCAGGCAGACGCTGCCAAACACAGTGAAGTCAGGAACCAGCTGGTTCACCATCATCGCTATAGGCGCTGTCGGGTAGAAGTGGTTCTTTATCACGATGGCTTTCATCCCCGCCCGCTTAGCCTGGATGGCCGCTTCCAGCGCATCCACTCGGCATTTAAAGGCATCAGGACCAGGATGAAGATGCATATCAATAGATCCAGACACTAATCTGCCATAATCGACAACTTCAATAACCATTCGTCCCCTCACTTTTTTGCCTAGCGGGTAAGCATCGCAAATATCGTGTCAAAGGCATTTTCGGTTTTCTTCTGCACTTCATCCGGGGTAGTACCTGCGAGCGGGTAGCGGGAAGGTGGAATGAAGGCTCCTTTTCAAAAATGGAACTCCTTCCGCGGATTCTCCTCCGGATCTGACAATTGGTACTCGGTACACTTCGCTGGTTTCGCCTTGAGTGCAGACTTATTTTACACCCGGACCATGTCGATCAATGTGGTTTTTGGTGTTCGCCGTAGGGGAACACGATCGGTTTGGACTGGTCACCTATCCGCGTGCAATTAAGGACGTTCGCATGGCCGTTGGCTTCAATTCGGCATCCATGTGGTGGCTCAACGGCAAGGAAGTCGGCGATCGGCGCATGGTTATGCATGACTGCGCCTCTAAGCGGCTCACGCTCAATAAGGGCTGGAACGTTATTCGTGGGGCCGTCATCAACGGACCCGGGTTGAGTGATGTCGCTTTATCGATGAAAATGGTGAACCGATCAAGGATATTTCCGCGTCCCAACGGGAACATTTGAAATCTAAATCCTCTCATGCGCGTGGGTGCGCCCGGTGCGTGATATACTGCACGAATTTGTCACAGATTTGTGACATCAATCGTGTTAGAGTCTTGGTTTCAGGAGCACTACCTGGGCGGATGCGGCTGAATGATTGGGCTGCCTGGTAGCGTCAGTCCTACTGTCATTTACGACCGACCTGTTCGAGAAGAAGCAGACTTACAGTGAAGGGAGGCAACCTCAATGAAGAGAGCTCTTCTGATCACAATATTCGCAATTCTTGCAGCCGGGTTCTGCGTCGCGCAGGCACCCGCGCCTGTCAAGGTCGAGGGTGGATTGGTGCAAGGGGCCGTCGAGGATGGGCTGACGGTTTACAGAGGCATCCCGTTCGCAGCGCCGCCGGTCGGCGACCTCCGCTGGCGCGCCCCTCAGCCAGCGGTGAAATGGGATGGCGTGAAGGAAACCGTCAAGTTCGCTCCCGCGTGCGTACAGGACATGATGATGGGACCTGGAGGCAGTGGCCCGGCGCCGAGCGAGGACTGCCTGTATTTAAATATCTGGAGTCCGGCGAAATCGCCGCGCGATCGCGTTACCGTTTTTGTGTGGATCTATGGTGGCGGATTCGCGGGCGGCGCGACGTCCATTCCCACCTTCGGCGGAGAGAAGCTCGCCAAGAAGGGGGTGATGCTGGTGAGCATTGCCTACCGCGTAGGGCAAATGGGATTCTTCGTGCACCCGGAGTTGAGCGCCGAGACTAAGAACCACGTATCGGGAAACTACGGCCTGCTGGACATGATCGCCGGCCTCCAATGGATCCAGAAAAACATTGCCGCATTCGGCGGCGACCCCCGTCACGTGACCATCTTCGGAGAGTCGGCCGGAGGAATCGCCGTCAGCATGTTGTGCGCGTCGCCGCTGGCCAAAGGGCTGTTCCAAGGTGCGATCTCGGAGAGCGGCGGGTCGTTCGGCCCCCCGAGGCCTGCAACCATGCCCGGGGAGAACATGAAACGGCTGGCCGACGCCGAGCGCTCGGGCGGAGCAACCCTCAAAACGGCCGGCGTGGCATCCATCGCGGAGGCGCGGAAACTCTCTCCCGATAGGCTTTCTGGCGGCAGTGGCCGTGGTCAAGCCGGACGGGACCCGGGCGGGCGCGGTCAAGCTGCTCGCGGCGGTGGCGGCCCGGCTGGCCTGAGCAATTGGCCGATCATCGACGGTTGGGTGATTCCCGACGATCAATACAAACTCTATGAAGCGAAGCGGTACAACGACGTTCCGGTTTTGATCGGCTATAACTCCGATGAGGGCTTGAGCTTCTCTCCTCCGCGGACGCCGGAAGATTACATTGCTAGTGTGAAGTCGCGCTTCGGCCCGTTCGCCGATAAACTCATCGCGGCATATCCCCCGGGCACAGGAACGGTGGCCAAGACCGCGCGCGACCTGATGCGCGACGCAGCATTCGGCTGGCAAACCTGGATTTGGGCGCGTTTGCAGTCGAAGACGGGCAAATCCAGGGTGTTTTACTACTACTTCGATCAGCACCCGGATTATCCGACCGATTCACCGCAAGCCGGGCGAGGATCGCCGCACGGGCAGGAAGTGGCTTACGTGTTCCAGCACCTGAATCCGAATCAGCAGCCCACTAAGTCGGACGAGGCGATTTCGGAAGCCATGGCCACCTACTGGACAAACTTCGCCAAATTCGGCGATCCCAACGGCTCAGGCCTTCCCAAGTGGCCGGCGTTTAGCGACGCCAACCCCGTGCTGATGTACTTCGCCCAAACGCCTCATGTCGGGCCGGTTCCTAGCGCCGACGCGCTCAAGGTCATGGATCAGTATTTCGCATGGCGACGGACTCCGGAAGGCGAAGCTTTTGTGAAATAAGTCATGCAGCGACAGTATCGACGACGCCGCGAGTATTGTTTATAGCGCTAAGTTCCTGGGATTCCCGGACTGCTAAAGAGAATTTGGTAAGGAGATCCGCTATGACACTGAGTCGGAAAACTGTAGCAACGATCGGCCTTCCTGTTGCTTTGTGCCTGCTGTTCAGCCTGACTCTTGCTCAAGATCGCGGGGCCGGACAATCCGGCCCTGGTGCTGGTCTTGGCGCCGGCACAGGCCAACAACGGCGCATTGGAATGGATCCAGTCGACGATCGCGCACAGCTACGCGAGTATCTCTTCAAAGATACCGACGAAACCCTTCCGTACGCGGTGTTCGTTTCCACGAAGGTCACCAAAGACAAGAAAGCCCCGCTGGTCCTCGCGCTTCATGGATTCAGCGGCAATCACGGCACCTTCATGCGCACCCCGTGCGTGGACGAAGCGGAAAAGAACGGTTACATCCTCGTGGGTGCGATGGGCTACAGCCCTAGCGGCTCGTTCGGCATGCCAATGGGCGGACGCGGCACTCCCGGCAGTCGGGGTGGGCTCGGCGGACGTATAGGTGCGCCTAGCCCGACCGATGGTCAGCCCGGACGTGGCATGTTCCTGGGTATGAGGGGTGGGCCTGGCGGAACAAAGGAGACTGATCCGGCAAAGGTTGCCGAACTCAGCGAGAAGGACGCGATGAATGTTCTGGAAATGGCACGAAAGGAATTCAACGTCGACGACAACCGCATCTACCTGATGGGTCATTCTCTCGGTGGCGGCGGCGCGTTGCATATGGGTGAGAAGTACTCAACGATTTGGGCTGCTGTTGCCGGATTAGCTCCGGCCGCTTTCGGCTTCCAGTGGAGTGCGGACCAGAAGCTCAAGAACGTGCCGCTGTTGATCATCGTTGGCGACAAGGACACGCTGGTTACCGGTTCGCAGCAGTTGGCCGATCAACTCAAGGGCCTAAACTTCGAGGTCGAGTACAAGTCGTTGCCCGGACTGGATCACGGCGGGATCATCGGGGGCAGTATGCCGGATGTGTTCAAGTTCTTCAACAAACACACCAAGTCAAATTAAGGGTAATCACCAACTCTGCGTCGTGGCCGGCGAGGGGTTCACCATTGAAGAGAGCTTCCACTCCCGATCCGGCGGTGTTGCCTACACGGAGATGAATATGGAATACCAAGAAGGCAATGTCATAATCGATGGGATAAAAATCCACTACTACCGTTTGGGCGGGAAGAAACCGCCTATTGTGCTACTGCACGGCGCAACAGACGACGGGCTTTGCTGGGGGCGGACGGCGCAAGAACTTGCGGAACGATATGACGTCATCATGCCGGACGCGCAAGGGCATGGGCTTTCCGATAGATTAGGCCCAGATTTTTCTTTCGAAAGCCATACGAAACAGGCGGCCGGCCTGGTCAAAGAACTGGGGCTAGAAAGGCCGATTATTATGGGGCATTCCATGGGTGCAGGGACAACCTGTAATTTAGCGATGGAGTACCCTACCCTGCCTAAAGCCATTATCCTGGAAGACCCAGCCTGGGGCATGTTTCCGCCAAAGCCGGAAAACGCAGAAGCAGCCAGAAAAAACCACGAGGAAATACGGGCTTATCAAACAGAAGTAGCCAAACTGCCGCTGGAAGACATAAAAGCCAGATGCCGCAAGGACAACCCGACTTGGTCGGAAGATGAAGTAATAACCTGGGCAAATTCCAGAAAACTGTGGGACAAGGCCCTTTTTGACAGGATTGGTGTCAATACGCGCCCCTATGAAGAGATCGTCACCAGGATTGAGTGCCCTACCTTACTCATCATCGCGGAAAAAGGTATCGTGTCCAGGGAAACGGCTGAAAACGCAGCTAAGCTCTGGACGTCCAAAGCGCCGTTCAAGTGGGTATACATCAAAGGTGCGGGGCATAGCATACGCCGCGAGCAATACGCAGCTTTCAAAAGGGCGCTATATGACTGGCTGGATACGCTGAAATAGCCAGCCAATCGCGGCAAAGAAGCCGAGATGATCGACGGCGAACTGCATTTTCTTACTCCCGCAGAGCAAAGGCGCCAGACTTTTATCCGCATTCAAACGGAGCACAGGATATTGCAGACTTGGATACCTCTCCTTGTGACGAATTTACAAGCAAACCGGAAAATAATTTGGATATTGAAAAAGCGTAATGAATCAGGCGCACTGGACATTAACGATTTACAAGTGCTTTATTTTCAATGAACGATCGGAATCGAATCCATATACCGGTCGGGGCCAGCTCGGCATTTGCGGACATGAGCCCGGCGATTGCAGATCTACTTTCGAGGTAATTCCAGAAGGAAGTCGGATTCAGAATAGGCAAAAAATAGGCAAAGTGGCCTATACATGGTTTTAAATCGAGGATCTGCAAGTGCTTTTTTTTCAATGCCGGGGATGGGAATCGAACCCACACGCCCCTTGCGGGGCCCAGGATTTTAAGTCCTGTGCGTCTGCCAGTTTCGCCACCCCGGCAAAAACAGCTTTCAGCTATCAGCTGTCAGCCATCAGCTAAAAGCTGAGCGCCGACAGCTTACTAATTGCAGCAGTTTAGCCCGAGCCACGACGAATGTCACCCGAAGCGTGAGAGGTTTTTACAAAAACCCTATTCTCCCACCATCAATCGTCCCTACGGGACATAGGCACATGAAAGAAAAAAGCCGGCGGGACGCCGGCGCTCCCAGCCAGGGCTCGCTGCCTTCGCACCTCCGGTGATATAATCGGCGCACTCCGGAGGATTCAAACTTGCTCTCGCGGTTGCACACGATCCTTGCTAAATACTGCTCAGCTCGCTATCGTTCCCGGCTCTGCTTCGCCCTCGTTCTCCTGCTTGCTGCTGCGGGAATCGCGCTCGCGCAAAACCCGGCCGAACCGGTCACCCCCAATGCGTCGCCCGAGGCACACGCACTGCTCCGCGCGATCAACCGCATCTCCGGACGCAGTACCCTATCCGGCCAGCACAATTTCGCCAACACCCAATCGACTTACACCGAGCAGGTGCAGAAGGACTCTGGCAAAACGCCCGTAATCTGGAGCTCCGATTTCGGCTTCGCCGCACGAGGTAACGACGCAATCACTGCACGCGACGCCATCATAGCCGAGGCAAAACGCCAGTTCAACGACGGCTCCATCATCGCGCTCACCTGGCCGCGCTGGGCGGCGGGATTCCGATTGCGCTCGGGGAGGTCGGCGCCGTTCCTGCGCCTGCGGTGCTGAAGGACCAGATGAAATGGACCTGGTTTATGGTTTGGGCGGATTTGTTGGGGGTCAGCAGGCCCGAGACGGTGCGCAAGCTGTTTAACGATGAACATACGCTGTCGAGAGGGGAGAAGGTGCGGTAAAGGTTCCCCGTTCCCCGTTTTCCGTTCCCCGTTGGGAGGTTCGGTAGCGGAGAGGTTTTGGTTTTAACGGCAGATCACAGATTGCAGAAAGGATTTGCGGGCGGGCCGCCCGCGGTCCCGGGATATAAGTTTAAAGAATGGGAGGGAGTATGAAGGCAGAGATGGATAAACCTGCAGAACAGTTGTGGCGCGAAAGGCAGAAGAGACTCGCCGATGCGGTCGCACTGAAAACGCCGGACCGCGTTCCAATTTCGGTCGGCCTGAATTACTTCCCGGCAAAGTTGACCGGGACAACCACCTGGGCCGCCTACTACGACTGGCCCACATGGAAAGAGGCCTACATCAAGGCCGCCCGCCTTTACCAGCCGGACAGGCTCCTCGTGGTCCTGAATCAGTCCGGAAAGGTCCTGGAGGCCATCGACAGCAAGCAGTTGAAATGGCCCGGCCACGGCGTTTCCAAATACCACACACACCAGTTCGTCGAGGGGGAATACATGACGCAGGAGGAATACGACCACCTGCTCAGCGACCCCTCCGATTTCCTGGTACGCCGCTACCTGCCGCGCATCTATGGACTCCTGGCACCGGCCGGCAAGCTGCCCCCGCTGAATTCGCTGCTCGGCATGATTCCCTTCCACGTGATCGCCACCGAAGAATTCGCCGGCATGCTGGAGAAGCTGACCCAAATTGCCCGCGAAGCAGTCCAGTGGCAGAAGGAGACATTCGCGCTCCAGCGCGAACTCACCGAAATGGGATTCTTCTGCCCCATGACATTGATGGCAGGCGCGCCCTTCGACGTGGTCTCCGACTTCCTGCGCGGCATGCGCGGCGCGATGCTCGACATGTATCGCTGCCCCGACAAACTCCTGCAAGCCTGCGAAATGATGTGCAAAATTCAGCTAGACCGGATCGCCCAGGCTCCGCAGGCAACCGAATTCACCCCCGTGTTCATGCCGCTGCACCGCGGAGCACACGGGTTCATGTCGCTGAAGCAGTTCGAAACATTCTATTGGCCTTTCCTGATGCGGGTGAATCTCGCGTTGATCGACAGGGGCTATACGCCCGATCTCTTTTTCGAAGGAAACTACACGTCACGGCTCGAATACATCGCGCAGCTCCCGCCGGGAAAAGCGATCGCCCGCTTCGATGTGTGCGACATGAAACTGGCCAAGCAAATCCTGGGAAAGACGGTCTGCATCGCCGGGAACATGCCGGTGTCGGCGCTGCAGGTCGGGACCGCCGATGACGTGAAGAGGATCACCAGGGAACTCATCGACACCGTGGGGAAGGGCGGCGGGTATATCATGTCCCCCGCTTCCGCACTCGATGAAGTGAACCCGGAGAATATGAAAACGTGGATTGATTTTACCAAGGAGTACGGCAGGTACAGATAAAAAAAACAAAACGCCACGGATTCCACGGATTTCACGGATTAAAATCTGTGATAATCCGTGGAATCCGTGGCGTTTTTTTAAGCAAATTGAAGAACCGTGTACGAGCGGGCGGGAAGCTGCAACAACGCCCGCGGGCCGATTCTCGGCGCATCGAAAGGTTGCGGCGCAACCTTTTTCGGATTCTCGAAGCTGTTGGAGGCTTTCAGGTCCGTCCCGGTCAACAACTGCGAAAACAGGACGCGCTGCGGTGGGGCATCACGCCAGACCACTTCCACATCGCGGGGCTTTTCCAGATCGCGGTTCAGCAGGAACAGACTCACCGTCCCATCCTTGTCCATCGTCGCCGAGGCATCAATGTAGGATACCGGGCCCGCGCCGCGAACATCATACTTCGCGCACTCGACCGCAAGGCGGAGCACATCGCCGCGCGCGCAGCGCAAGGCCCACGAGTACGGATAATAAATCGTTTGCAGGAAGAGCCCGTCGGCATTCGTGGTGATCGGCGCAATCACGTTGACCAGCTGCGCGAGGCATGCGACGCGCACGCGCTCGGCGCATCGCATGAGCGAGTTGAGGAAGCCGCCGACCAGCAGCGCGTCCTCCAGATTGTAGACTTCTTCCAGAAGATGCGGCGCCTGCCTGCGTCCGCCGTTGCCGCCGCGCGCGCGATACCACACGTTCCATTCATCGAAGGAGAGCCACAGCCGTTTCCGCGACCGCTTGCGCGCCCTGACGTAGTCGCACACTCCGGCGACTTCCGAAATCTGATTCTCCATGTCCAGATTGAATGTCAGAAATTTGGCTGTGTCTCCGGCAGCCCCGGTTTCCTGGTTGTCGTTGCGGTAGTAGCAATGCAGCGAAATCCCATCCACCTGGTCGTAGCATTCCTCGAGCATCTCGCGGTCCCATTCCAGGTATGTGGCCATGCCCGGGCCACTCGATCCGCATGCGATCAGTTGCACCGAAGGGTCCACCATCCGCATCTGGTTTGCGCTGTCGCGCGCCTTGAGGCCGTATTCGCGCGCGGGCATATGGCCGATCTGCCAGCTGCCGTCCATCTCGTTTCCCAGGCACCAGTACTTCACGTTGTGCGGCTTCTCGATCCCGTGCTGGCGCCGCAGGTCGCTCCACTTCGTCCCTTGATCCAGATTGCAGTATTCCACCAGCGCGGCCGCCATTTCGGCGGTCCCGGTCCCGAGGTTGAGGCCCATCAGCGGCTCGGAGCCGACGGCGCGGCACCATTGCATAAATTCGTTGGTCCCGAACTGGTTCGGTTCGATGGTATTCCATGCCTTGTCCAACACCACCGGGCGCTTGTCTTTCGGACCCACACCATCGAGCCAGTTGTAACCCGATACGAAATTGCCTCCGGGATAGCGGATGACCGGAACGCCGAGCTTTTTTACCTCCTCCAGCACATCCCTGCGGAAACCGTTCGAGTCGGCAAGCTTCGAGCCGGGCTCGTAGACTCCTCCATAAATGGACCGGCCCAGATGTTCGATGAACGATCCAAACACTTTGCGATCAAGAGAAGCGATCTTCTGCGCGGGGTCGACATAGATGCGCGCCACGGATGGACCGGTTTGGGCAAAAGAGGGCGCGCCGCCAAACCAGCGGCCGGCCGTCAGAGCCGTTGCGGTAAAGGATGCCTGTTTCAGGAACGTTCGTCTGGATGCCATGGATACCTCCCTGTTGTGGAAGGCCAATTTTAAACTGCTTATAACCACGAAATACACGAAAAACACGAAAGCGGATTTCTAAGCGCTTCGGGTTTTCGTGTTGTTTCGTGTATTTCGTGGTTATATGATGGACGGCCGCAAAGCTGAAGGAGAGCGCGATGGAAGCAGAAAAGAAATGGGCAGATCTCACGCCGCAGGAAAAACGCGAGCAGAGATACCAGTGGTGGCTCAATCCCGATGTCAAATTTTCCAGCGCTGAAGCTCAGAAAAAATACAAGGAGAGGGCGCTGAGATTCATCAATGCCTACCGGGTCGAAAAGGCGGATCGCGTGCCCGTTTCGCTTCCAGTGCAGAATTGGCCCGCCTACCTGGCCGGCACAGATCTGTTCACAGTCTCCTACCACTACGACAAAATCAAAGATGCGTGGATCCAGTTTCACAAAACGTTCGATCCCGACATTGCAGTGATTCCCGCCCTGGTGCTTCCGGGAAGAATCTACGAGCTGATGGATTACAAGCTTTACTCCTGGCCGGGGCACGGCCTTCCTAAAAACGCTTCCGGAATTCAATTCGTCGAAGGCGAATACATGATGGAGGATGAATACGACCTCCTGATCAAGGATCCATCCGATTTCTGGATGAGAACCTACATTCCGCGCATCTTCGGCGCCTTCAAATCGTGGAAAAATCTGAATCCTTTCACCAGCATTATCGAGGCGCCCGCCGCCTGGTTCATTCCATATACCACACCGGATTTGCAGGCTGCCGCCCAGAGGCTGATCGACCTGGGCAAGGAAATTTCCGCATGGACGAAAATGCTGGGCGAGACGAGTCAATGGGCCCAGGCCGCCGGATATCCGGCGGCGAGATCGCTTCTGGCCAAAGCTCCGTTCGACACGATCGGCGATACGCTGCGAGGCACCAAAGGCATCATTAAAGATCTGTTCCGGCGTCCGGAAAAATTAATGGAGGCGATCGATGTGGTGACTGACTTCACGATCCGTCAGACCATCGAGGCTGCCAATGCTTCCAAAGCGGTCACGGCCGTCTTCCCGCTGCATAAAGGCGCCGACGGCTTCATGTCTCCCAAACAATTTGAGAAGTTCTACTGGCCGTCGCTCAAGAAGGTGGTCGATGCTCTGGTAAAAGAGGGAATTCGGCCGGAGTTGTTCGCCGAAGGGAGCTACACCACACGGCTGGAGACGGTCAACGAATTCGCCAAAGGCGATGTCGCATGGCTGTTCGACAAAACAGACATGGTCAAGGCCAAACAGATCCTTGGAAAAACATGCTGCATTTCCGGAAACGTTCCCACTTCCCTGGTGGTCACCGGAGATGCCAAACAAACGAAAGAATACTGCCGAAGGCTCATCGAAATATGCGCTCCCGGCGGCGGCTTTATTCTTGCAGGCGGCGCCCAGGTGGATGAGGGAAACCAGGACAATCTGCACGCCATGCTGGAAGCCGCGAAGGAGTTTGGCAGGTACTAACACCGACCTGAATTTGGGCAGTTCCATTGACGATTTACGATTGACGATTGACGGATTTTCCCGATCGTCAATCGTCAATCACCAATCGTCAATTCCCTATCTCCTTGTGCTTTGGATTTATTGAGAATTCCTATGTCTAACGCCGCAATTACAGACTTGAATCAAGAAATAAAAGAGCGGAAACTGCCCGAAGGTTTTACAATGGCCGGCGTCACTTTTGTCCTCGCCGCGCTTTCCTGGATCGGCCCGTTTTCGATTGACACCTATCTCCCTTCTCTTCCCGCCATCGCCAAGAATTTCAAAGTCCCCACTGCCGAGGTGCAGCAAACGATGACGGCATTCATTCTGTTCTTTGCCATCATGTCCATCTGGCACGGCGCGATATCGGATTCATACGGCAGGAGGCGGCTGACGCTTATTTCCACTGCACTTTTTGTCGTGGCATCCATCGGATGCGCGCTGTCGATCAGCGTTCAAATGCTGATGTTCTTCCGGGCTGTGCAGGGAGCGACTGCCGGCGCGGGCATGATTGTCGGCCGGGCGGTCGTGCGCGACCTGTTTAGCGGGCCGGCGGCTCAACGTTTGATGTCCCACGTGGCGACCATCTTTACCATCGCGCCCGTATTGGCGCCGGTCTTTGGCGGATGGCTCCAGGTGTGGTTCGGCTGGAGATCGATTTTCGCGTTTATGGCCATCATGTCAGGCTTGGTGCTACTAAGTTGCTGGCGTTTCCTCCCCGAGACTCTGCCGGTCGAGAAACGCCGGAAGCTTCGGCCGTTGCCAATGGCCCTTTCCTACTGGAGAGTCCTGACCCAGCCGGCCTTCCTCATGTCGTGTGGTTCGATGGCTTTCACCAGCGCCGGCTTCTTTATCTATATACTTGGCGCGCCGATATTTTTGATGAAGCACCTGCACCTGCATGAAACGCAATTCCTGTGGCTGTTTCTTCCCAACTCGGTGGCGATGGTGATCGGCGCCTGGATTTCGGGACGCTGCGCGGGAAAAATCTCGGGCAACCAGACCATCGCGGTCGGATACGTGGTCATGACGGTCGCGGCCATCGGCAATGTCACGATGAACCTAGTAGCCCCGCCAATGCTTCCCTGGAGTATCGTGCCGGTTTTTATTTATATCATTGGAATGTCGATCGCGATGCCGAGCCTGACGCTTCTGGGGCTCGATCTTTTCCCCACGCAGCGCGGGCTCGCAGCCTCCTGCCAGGGATTCATTTCACTCGGCGCCAATTCGATGGTCTCGGCATTCGTGGCGCTCGTCTGGGGGACGTCGCTTTCACTGGCCACAACGGAACTGGTAATGCTGGCCGCCGGAGTGATTACAGTTCTGCTATACATGCAGTTTAAAACGGTGACAGCCACCGATGTCTCCTAGGGGACATCGGTGGCTGTCACCGTTTTAATCAAACGCGGCGAGGGCGGATTTGGCGAATTCCCCGAGCTTCCCCCGGACCACGACCCTGGCCAGGCTGTCGTACGCGGTCTCTTCCAGATTCACAATGACAATCGGGGCTCCACTCGAAATCGCAATCATCGGCAGTTCGGCCGCCGGATAGACCACGAGCGAAGACCCGAAAACCAGCATGAGATCGCATTGCGACGCCGCATCGACCGCGCCCTCCCACGCATCCACGGGAATCGGATCCTCAAAAAGGACAACATCCGGCTTGATAGGAACGGCGCAGGCCCGGCAAAGCGGCACTTTCAAGCGCCCGCTCTGAATTTCCAAGTAGAAATCCTCCATTTCAAAGGCGGCGCCGCACTTGGGACAATGTCCGGTATGATAAGTGCCATGCAGCTCGAAGACCTTGCGTGAGCCGGCTGCAGGGTGCAACCCGTCGATGTTTTGTGTTGCGACCGCGTCGAGCTTGCCAAGCTCCTCCAGGCGGACCAGCAACTGATGGGCAAGTGTCGGTTTCGCTCTCCAGATCTCCGAAAACAGTTTCACGTTGGCCCGGTAAAACCCTTCGGGCTCCCGTTCGAATCCGGAGGCAGAGAGTTGGTCCATCAGGGCGGAATCCTCCCACAAGCCTCCCGGGCCCCGAAAATCGGGAATTCCCGCTTCGGTGCTGATCCCCGCTCCGGAGAGTGCAAAAATGCGATTCGATTTTTGGATCAGGCTTATCGCTTGTTCGGTCTCAAACATAGTTCCATTTTCGCAGAATTCAGTGAAAAGAAGAATTGGGAAACTCATCGGATAAAAACAAAAACGCCACGGATTTCACGGATTATCACGGAAAGGAAAAAATAATGCGTGGCTTTTGACTTAATGGGTATCGGACTTTTCGTTGAATCGGGGACGCCACCCTATTTCTCCCGTTTCGAGTCGCGCCGCCTCAGGCGGCGGTTTACAGGAACGCAAATGAACGAAGCGCAGCAGCTTCGCGGCTTTGAGTCTTAGAGACTTTGAGTTAAACTCGAAGTCTCTAGGCCTCTGAGACGTCGCTCTATGAAAATAACGACTCGTATTGCCTCAGGATATGGACTCCTCATCGCTGTATTGGCCGGACTCGTCGTCTATCAAGTCATTACGATCAACCGGATGCAGGCCCTGGGCAGGACGCTCTCACAAACCAACTTCGAGAATGTCCGCGATAGCCTTCAGGTGATGAGAGACCAGGATCTGGTGGAGGAATTTACAAAGAAATCTTTTGCCTCGCCGGGTTACGCGGACAGCCTGCGCGCGCAGCAGGAAGACTTCGAGAGGAGCCTGGGGGAGCTGAGGGCTCACGCGCAATCGGATGAGGAAAAGGCCGAAGTGAAACGGCTGGCGCTGCTGTGGGACGCCTATAAGGCTGATTCCGGGCTGTTGCAGAATTCATTGCCGCAGAGCGGTCCTCTGCCACCCAATCTCCAGGAGGATCTCGATGGTCTCAAAGCACAGACCGACTCCGTGTACCAGGCCAGCCTGCGATCGACGTCTTCCAGGGCCGAAGCGTCCCGCAAGACCGGCGAAACGGCGGTGGTGGTTTTATGGTGTGCGACAGCGGTTGCATTGGCCGGCAGCATTCTGGTCTCGCTGCTTATAATCCGGTCCATTTCCAAACCGCTGGCGCAATTGATGGAAGGGACCCGGGCGATCGCCGACGGAAAAATCCTTTACCGCCTGGACACTTCACGCAAAGACGAATTTTCTCAGCTCGCCAGAGATTTCAATACCATGACATCGCATTTGAATGAGCTGGAAGACAGGATTAAGAAACTCAGGGAGGAATTGCAGGCGTTGGAAGCAATGGACCTGAAACGCCGTCCTTCGCCGCCGCCTGAGTGACATTGACAATTTACGATTGACGATTGACGATTGAAATCCAGGGGAGAGCAAACCATGAAGGTCATTGCCGATCTTTGCGTGGTGCCGATTGGCGTGGGTGTGAGCCTCGGATCCTATATTGCCGTATGCGAAAAGATTCTGATAAAGGCCGGCTTGAAGACGCATTTGCACGGCTATGGGACCAATATCGAAGGGGACTGGGGCCAAGTCATGCAGGCAATCGAGGAATGTCACCGGGCGCTTCATGACATGGGAGTTCCGCGCATCAGCAGCACAATTCGTCTTGGAACGAGAATCGACAGGGAGCAAACCATCGAAGATAAAATCCGCAGCGTAGAGGAAAAACTGTAGGGATTTGCGTTCCTGTTCAGCCATCAGCAAAAAAGACGAAGCTGACAGCTGATGGCTGGCGGCTGAAAGCTGACAGCTAGCGACGGCTCCGGTCATGAAATATAATCTGCAGGATATGCGCCAGGAAGGGATGCGATTCGCCACAGCGCTGCGCGTTGAACGCGGAGCAGTCATATCGTTTGTCGGAGGCGGCGGCAAAACAAGTTCCATGTTCCGGCTCGCAGCGGAGCTGAGTTCCGCAGGTTTCCGGGTGCTCACGACAACCACAACCCACATCAGCGAAGAACAGGCCCGAATTCCTCCCGCTTCCATCGGATGGAATGAGCTTGAGTTGTTAGGCGCACGCCTGGACCGGCACGGCCATTGCCTTCTGATCGGTCAGCCGGACGGCAAAGGAAGAGTGTTGGGCGCGCCATCCGAACTGATCTCCTCGCTCCACAGGCGGCCCGATGTCGATGTCATCCTGGTTGAGGCGGACGGAAGCCGGTCGCGCCCATTCAAGGCGCCGGGCGAACACGAGCCGGTAGTTCCGGAAGCCACAACCACCCTTGTGCCCATCGCCGGGCTCAATTCAATCGGCCGGACGCTGAATGAAGATCACGCGCACCGTTCGGAAATCATCGCCTCGCTCGCACGACAGCAGCCCGGCACGCCAATAAACACAGGAACGGTTGCGCGTGTATTGTCCCACCCGCTTGGCGGGGCGAAACAGCTTCCTGCCGGAGCACGGCTTATCCCGCTTCTGAACAGAGCGGATACGGATGCCGACCTGCAGAATGCACGGGAAATTGCCAGGGAACTGCTGGCAGACCCGATCACAGATTCGGTAATCGTCAGCTCAATGCTTCAAGATCCTCCGGTTCGTGAAGTCTGGGCGCCTGTCGCCGGAATCGTGCTGGCTGCCGGCATGTCAGCCCGTTTTGGAGACACGAAGCAAGTACTCCCGTGGCAGGATACGAACATGGCTGCCCACGCGGTCCGCACTGCGTTCGATGCGGGACTGGATCCGATTGTCGTTGTGCTCGGCTATGAAGCGGAAAAGGTGGGAAAGGCGCTGGCCGGCATGCCCGTCCGGCTGGTGTTTAATCCGGAGTTCAAAGCGGGGCAAAGCGCGTCCATTCGAAAAGGTCTGGACGCGCTGCCGCCTAGAACGAGTGCGGCACTGTTTATTCTTGCCGACCAGCCGCTTGTCACCGACGCTATTATGAGAAAGATTATCGAAGCGCACCGGCGTACATTTGCAAAAGCCTGCGTGCCGGTATGGGAAGGCGAACGCGGCAATCCGGTTCTTTTCGACAAGGCACTTTTTGGGGAGCTGCGCGATTTGCGCGGCGACGCCGGCGGCCGGATTTTGCTTGAGAAATATCGGGACGAGATCGTTTCAGTTCCTGCCGGCCCTGAGGTTCTTTTGGATATCGATACTCCTGAGGATTACGAAAGGCAGAAAAACGCCTCGGATTTCACGGATTCCACGGATTAGAATCTGTGATAATCCGTGGAATCCGTGGCGTTTTGTTCCGGAAAAAATATGACCAAGATCCCTACGGTTTTCGAGTGCCAGAGTTGCGGTTACGCCTCGCCCAAATGGCTCGGCCGCTGCCCGGATTGCGGCAGCTGGAATTCATTTTTCGAAGAGAAACGTCCGAAAGGCACAGGAACTTCATCGTTGCGCGGGAGCGAAACCCGCGCCACGCGGTTAGGAGACGTCGCCACTGAAGCCGTCCCGCGGACCGGCACCAACAATCCCGAGTTTGACCGCGTGCTGGGAGGAGGGATTGTCCCCGGGTCGCTGATTCTCCTCGGAGGCGAACCGGGGGCTGGAAAATCTACGCTGCTTTTGCAGATTGCCCATAATCTTCAACAGCAGGGACGCCGCGTGCTCTACATTTCCGGTGAGGAATCCATTCAGCAGATCAAACTGCGGGCAGACAGACTGGCGGACTCAAGAAAAACGGAAAATTCGACCGCGCCGCCGGAAGACATTTACCTGCTCGCCGAATCCAACCTCGAGAATATCATTTCGGTAATCGAAGAAGTGCACCCTTCAGCCATTGTGCTGGATTCGGTTCAGACGGCATTCTCCGAAACGCTGGATTCGGCTCCGGGAAGCGTCAGCCAGGTGCGTCATGTCACGATGCATTTCCTGAATCTCGCAAAAAGCAGAAATCTGTCTGTCTTTCTGATCGGGCACGTAACCAAGGATGGGAGCATTGCAGGCCCGAAAGCGCTTGAACACATCGTGGATGTCGTTCTCTACTTCGAGGGGGAGCGCCAGCAGAATCATCGAATCATCCGCGCGGTAAAAAACCGCTTTGGAGCCGCCAACGAGGTCGGGATTTTCGAGATGACTTCGCGCGGACTGATTCCGGCCGCAAATCCGTCCAGCCTCTTTCTCCTGGACAGGGAAAACATTTCGGCGGGAAGCGCCGTCGTATGTGCACTTGAAGGTACACGCCCGCTGCTGGTCGAGGTTCAGGCCCTTGTCGTAGCAACACAATACGGCACCGGGCGCCGGGTGGCGACCGGAGTCGACTACAACAGAATTTCCGTGCTCGTGGCGATGCTCGAGAAGCGGCTTGGAATCCAGATGTCCGGGTGCGATATCTATGTGAACACCGCCGGCGGGCTCCAGATTGATGAGCCGGGTTCCGATCTGGGCATTTTTGCCGCAATTCTCAGCAGCCTGCGCAATCGGCCTCTCCCGTCTCATACTTTGCTGCTGGGGGAGCTGAGTCTGTCGGGGGACGTTCGCCCGATCAGTCAGGTGCATTTGCGGATCCGTGAGGCAGCTCTCATGGCTTTTCAAAAGTGCATCCTCCCCGCCGGCAATCTCCCCCTGGTGGATCCGGCCGAAGGAATTGAGCTTATACCGGTCAGGACCGTTGCCCAGCTATCCGAAATCCTTTTCGAGTAAAGGATTTTAAAAGCAAAAAACGCCACGGATTTCACGGATTATCACGGATTTAAATCTGGAATCAAAATCCGTGATAATCCGTAAATCCGTTGCGTTCTGTTTCCCCGCAGAAAGATTTATTAAAAAGATTGATGGTATGATAAATTCTCTTTAAGACTGGGGGGAGCGTTAAGATGGCAAAGCATCCTCTGAATGTCGATTGGAGCGCCGATGGCAGATGGTGCTCCTTCTTCTTGGTTATCTGGCATTTAATAATCAATCCCATTGATATTGAGTGGATTATGCCGAAGGAGTTCATCGATGGATCTATGGCTTATACGTGCACTACTATTCGCGGCAATCCTGGTGAGTGGGTACTACGTCCGCCCTTTTGGTTCCGATCTCATTCTCACCTTTTCATTTAGCGCCATACTGGGATTTATCATTCTCCTGGCGGAAATGCGGATTCGCAAGCTCTCCCTGAAGACATTATTGGGAGCCGCTATGGGATCCATTCTGGGCATTATCGGCGCAAGTCTCATCAGTGTTGTGATCGGAAGAATGAGATTTGTCCATTCGGAGACGGAGACTTTTGTCCAGCTTCTTATCCTGATTCTTATGGCTTATGTGGGACTAGTTTCAGGAGCCAATAAGGGAGAGTATCTCGACCTGGCGTCTTTTGGAGGATTTTTCACCGACAACAGTGTCCGGAAGTCCAGCAAGGTGCTCGACACAAGCGTTATCATCGACGGGCGTGTGGCGGACATCTGCAAGACGGGATTTCTGGAAGGGACCCTGGTGGTTCCCCACTTTGTGCTGCGCGAGCTGCAGCAGATCGCCGACAGCGCGGATTCGGCCAAGCGTAACCGCGGCCGCCGCGGACTCGATGTCTTGGAGAAGATAAAGTCCGTCTCCGGAGTCACGGTGCAAATTGTCGAGAAGGATTACCCCGATGTGAAAGAGGTGGATCTCAAACTCATCGAGCTCGCCAAGGAGATGACCGCCAAGATTGTCACCAACGATTTCAATCTCAACAAAGTCTCGCAGCTCCGTGGCGTCGAAGTCCTCAACATCAACGAGCTGGCCAACGCGCTCAAACCCGTCGTTCTCCCCGGAGAGACGATGAAGGTTTTCATCCTGAAAGAAGGGAAAGAATACAACCAGGGAGTCGCGTATCTGGATGACGGTACCATGGTCGTAGTCGACAATGCCCGCCGCATGATAGGAAAGACCATCGCTACTCAGGTCACATCCGTGCTCCAAACCACGGCAGGCAAGATGATCTTCGGGCGTTTCCCTGAGGAGGCAGAAGCAGGAGCCGGATCTCAACTGCCCAAACAGGATCGTCGTCCTTATGACAAGCCACCTCTGGCCAGCCGCGTCGGCGCTGAGGATGAGAAAGAGCGCGTCAAAGGACGATAAATCAATCTGTTGAATACGCCACGGATTCCATGGATTTCACGGATTAGAATCTGTGATAATCCGTGGAATCCGTCGCGTTTTTCTGTTTCCTGAAAACACAGAGCTCGGGGGGAAAATTGAGGGCTGCGGCCGTCATTGCTGCGGGAGGGACCGGGACTCGCATGAATGCCGGGATTCCGAAGCAGTTCCTTGAGATTGCCGGAAAACCGGTCCTGCTCCACACCGTCGAGAGCATTTTATCCATCAAGGAAATAACCCAGATCGTTATTGCGCTGCCGGCAGAACATGTCGCCGCCGCATCGGCGATTCTGCAGCGGCTCCCGGCGCCGGCAGAAATAAAATGTGTTGCCGGCGGGCCTAATCGCCAGGAATCCGTTCGCATCGGAGTATCCCACATTGCGCCCGATCCGGATGTTATAATGGTCCACGATGCGGTGCGACCGGTATGCGATCGCGACTTGATGGTGCGCGTGCTGGATGCCGCATGGAAGAAGGGCGCGGCGGTCCCGGGTCTCCCGGCAACCGAAACCATCCAGCGTGTCTCCCGCACCGGGCGCGTGCTCTCAACGCCTCCGCGGGAAGAGTTGTACGGAATCCAGACTCCTCAGGCGTTTCATGCGGGAATACTTCGATCGGCTCTCGAAGAGGCGCACAAATCAGGCTTCCTGGGAACCGACGAGTCTTCGGTCGTGCGCTGGGCAGGTCATCCGGTTGTGGTTGTCCCCGGTTCACCCGACAACATAAAAATCACCCGGCCGATAGATCTGCAGATAGCAGGGATTCTGATCTCGAGGAAGGGCCAGGAGGCTTTGAAGGAAGTGAATCAATCGAAGCTTCGAATCGGACAGGGGATCGATTATCATCGACTGGTTGAAGGACGCAAGCTGATCCTCGGCGGAGTGGACATCCCTTTCGAAAAAGGGTTGGATGGGCATTCGGATGCCGATGCTCTTTCTCACGCAATTTGCGATGCGCTCCTGGGCGCGGCTGCGCTGGGGGATATCGGTCAGCATTTCCCGGATACGGATCCCTCCAACCGGGGGCGGTCCAGCCTTGAATTTCTGCGGCTGGTTCGGGAAAAGATTGAAGCTGCCGGGTGGGTGATCCGGAACATGGATGCTACATTGCTGGTGCAGCGGCCAAAACTGGCTCCGTACGCACAGGCGATGAGGCAAAACATTGCGGAATCTCTTGGGCTAAGCATCGCCGAGGTAAGCATCAAGGCGACTACGACCGAAGGGTTGAATGCGGAAGGCCGCGGCGAGGGAATATCGGCTCAGGCCATCGCATTGTTGGACTCACGCGGAGGCGCGGAGAAATAATCAGCGTCAAAAGCAAAAGACGCCACGGATTCCACGGATGTTAATCTGTGAAATCCGTGCAATCCGTGGCGCTTTTTGAGAGCTTTTTATGAACGCATCACAAGTTCGAGTTCGGTTTGCTCCAAGTCCCACCGGGTTTTTGCACGTCGGGAACGTGCGGACGGCTTTGTTCAACTGGCTTCTGGCAAGACATTACGGTGGTACCTTTATTCTCCGGATCGAAGATACTGATGCCGAGCGCAGCAAACCAAAATATGAAAAGCAGCTCATGGACGATCTCTGCTGGCTCGGGCTGGAGTGGGATGAAGGGATCGACCGCAGGGGCGAATACGGCCCCTATCGACAAAGCGACCGGTATCCGATCTATCAGAAATTCGCGCAACAGCTCCTGGACGAAGACAAAGCTTTCCGATGCTTCTGTTCCGAGGAGGAACTGGAGAAGGTCCGCCAGCAACAACTGGCTCAAAACGAGACGCCGCGCTATTCGGGAAAGTGCAGACATCTTTCCGTTGCGCAACTCGAGGCGCACCGGAAGAAAGGGGATCCCTCCACGCTCCGCCTGCGGGTCCGGCCCGGCACCGTCGGATTTCAGGATCTCGTTTTCGGTAGAATCGAGATCGACACCGCCCAGATCAGCGATCCTGTTCTTCTCCGCAGCGACGGCAGTCCCACCTACAATTTCTGCTGCGTGATCGACGATTTTCTGATGACGGTTTCACACGTCATCCGCGGCGACGGGCACCTGTCGAACACACACCGGCAGATTCTTTTGTATGAGGCTCTGGGAGCGCCTGTGCCGCAATTCGCCCACCTCTCGACGATTCTCGGCCCCGACGGACAGAAGTTAAGCAAACGACACGGCGCGACTTCCGTCGAGGAGTTCCGGCGACAGGGATATCTGCCGGAAGCCCTGACAAATTATCTCGCACTTCTGGGTTGGTCTTCGCCCAATGAAGGACAGGAGATCATGTCTCTGGACGAGATTACACGTCAGTTCGATTTGACGCGCGTTCAAAAAAACCCGGCAATATTCGACAACGCCAAACTGGCCTGGATGAACCGGAGCTATATCAACAAAACCGCGGGCGATTCCCTGGTGGACAGGACGAAACAGTTTTTTGTGGATGCCGGTCTTGTTCCGGCGCAGCTGGATCAGGCGACGCGCTCCTGGCTTGCACAGGTAATCGATCTTGTAAAGACGCACGTCGATCACCTGGATCAACTGCCGAACCAGACGGACATCATTTACGGATTTGAAACGAATCCGCCGGAGATTGACCCGGCTATCTTTGATGTTCTCCGAAAACCGGAAGCGCGGGCGGTCGCCCGCGAATTCGCGCGGCTCGTTGAGGAGAAGGAAATCCTGACGGCGGAGACCTATCGCGAAATTGTCGGGCAGGTGAAAACAGCCACGCATCAGAAGGGGCGCAACCTGTTTCATCCTATTCGTGCGGCACTGACGGGCCGCGATTCCGGTCCGGAATTGGAGAAGCTGATCCCATTGTATGAAGAGGGGAGCCGGCTGAATCTGCCCGGCAAAGTCATGTCTTGCCGCGAGCGTTTGCAGATAATTCTTCGTTCGATATGAAAGGAAAAACGGTGACAGCCACCGATGTCCCCAAGGGGACATCGGTGGCTGTCACCGTTTTTCCACAATAAAATATGTCGCTCTTGCACGGAATCAATCCGGTCACAGAGGCGTTGAAGGCCAGTCCCGAAAAAATTGAACGGATCTGCGTCGAACGCAGTCAAAGGAATCCACGAATCCAGGAGATCATTGAACTGGCCCGGCAGCACCACATCAGGATCTCTTTCGAAGAGAAGTCCTGGCTGGACCGGAAGGCACAAGGAGAGCGCCACCAGGGAGTTCTCTGTTTCGCGGCAGAAATGACCACCTGCTCGGTCGAGGAGATCCTGGAACGCACAAAATCCCCAGGGCTCCTGGTTGTGCTGGATGGAATCGAAGATCCTCATAACCTCGGTGCAATTCTGCGCTCGGCCGAAGCAGCCGGAGTGGACGGAGTTATTCTTCCCCAGCATCGAAGCGCGAACTTGAGCGCCACGGTTGTGAAGGCCAGCGCCGGCGCGGCCTCGCATGTCAAGCTGGCGCGCGGCACGAATATCGCGCAGCTCATAGAACTAATGAAAAAGAAGGGATTCTGGGTGGTGGGCCTCGATGCCGGGTCCGATCAGCCCATCTGGGAAACCGATCTCTCCGCCCCTACGGCTTTGGTCCTGGGCAATGAAGGCAGCGGTCTGCATAGACTCGTAAAGCAAAAGTGCGACTTTCTAGTTTCCTTGCCGATACGTGGAAAAGTGGGCTCGTACAACGTGAGCGTTGCCGCAGGAATGGCCCTTTATGAAGTCCTTCGCCAACGCAAGTAATCGGGAACGCGGCCGTCCCGGCCGCATGTGCGGGCGGGGACGCCCGCGCTCCTGGGAATCTCGCTATGCCTGTTGTAGAAATAGAAAATCTGACTAAAGACTTCTCGATCGGCTTCTGGAAGAAACGTCCGCTAAGAGCCTTGGAAAACCTGTGCCTCGAGGTGCACAGGGGCGAAATTTTTGGCTTCCTTGGTCCGAACGGGGCCGGCAAAAGCACGACCATCAAAATCCTGATGAATCTTCTGCATCCGACTTCCGGAACGGCCCGGATTTTGGGCAAGCCCGTAAACCGGGTCTCGATGCATCAAGAGATCGGGTATCTTCCGGAAAATCCATATTTTTATGATTACCTTACCCCAACGGAGCTCCTGACCTATATGGGACGGCTGTTCGGCCTCCGCGGATCCGAATTGTCCCGAAAGGTGGAAGCGCTGCTCGACGATGTCGGGCTGGCAGAAGCGCGCAACCTGCAACTCCGGAAGTTCTCAAAGGGAATGGTCCAGCGAGTCGGCGTCGCCCAAGCGCTCATCAATGACCCGGAAATAGTTTTTTTGGACGAACCTATGTCCGGCCTCGATCCGCTTGGCCGGATGGAAGTGCGCCGCATCATCACCTCATTAAAAGCTCGAGGCGTCACCGTGTTTTTCAGTTCTCACGTTCTGCCCGACGTCGAAGCGCTTTGCGACCGGATTGCGATTTTGAACAAGGGCAAGCTGCAGGAGGCGGGCGCGCTGGAGGACATCCTGAAGGTCAGGATTACAGGATACGAAATCATTTTATCGAGGGTGAAGCAGGAGATTCCGGATGAAATCCGCAGATCGTGCGACGAAGTCAGATCCATGGAAGACCGTTTGCACCTTCGGGCGCGGGATCGGGCGCAGATGGAGGCTTTGCTCGAAATTGCTCTCCGGCACAAATTGGAATTGATTTCGGTGAATCCGGTTCGTCCTTCGCTGGAGGAGCACTTCCAGTCGGTGGTGGCCGGCGGGCAGCAGGGCCCCGCCTATACTTATGCTCAAAAAAACGCCACGGATTCCACGGATTATCACTGATTTAAAATCCGTGAAATCCGTGGCGTTATTAATTGCGCTGTGTGAACCATGATCCGGAGAATATTGGCCATAGCCAGGAATACTTATCGCGAAACAGTCCGCGACAAGATTCTATATAACCTGATTCTCTTTGCTCTCATCCTGATCTTCAGCTCCATCATGCTGGGACAACTGACGCTGGGGAATGAGGACAAGGTGATGCTGGATTTGGGCCTGTCTTCAATTTCCGTTTTCGGCATGCTCATCGCAATTTTTATCGGGATCGGGCTCGTCTATAAGGAACTGGAAAAGAGGACGGCCTATGCGCTCCTTGCGAAGCCTGTACACAGGCATGAATTGATTCTGGGCAAGTACCTTGGATTGCTTTTCACAATTTTAGTGAACCTGGCAATCATGACTGTGGGGCTGGAACTTGCAATGCTGTACATCGGCCGGATCGGATTGGGCGGTCATCTGCGCGTTCTGCCGGCCGTCTTCGTCATCTTTCTGTCGCTTGCGCTCACGACGGCCCTGGCATTATTTTTTTCCACATTTTCTTCTCCCGCGCTCTCCGCGCTTTTCACATTTTTTCTTTGGATCATCGGTCACTTCGGAAGGGATCTGCAGAGTTTTGGCGAACTGACCAAGTCGGCGTCAGTCAAATGGGTTTGCCGGATCCTGTATTACGTCATCCCCAACCTCACAAACTTCAATATCGTAGACAGCCGGAGCGTTATCCAAAGCAGTGGTTATTCCATGCCGATCGATCCGGTCGCGATTGCGGGTTCGACGATTTACGCAGTTTTGTATTGCGCGGCGATCCTGTCGCTCTCGATCGCCATTTTCGCGCGCCGGGATTTTAAATGAAAAGGAGAAGAGCAGGGCGCCTAGGGCCCATCTGGGGTAGTTGTTGCATATTTCTGGTCTGCGCAGCCCTGATCAAACCGGCGCAGGACCGCCTGGAGTTGCGTTTGGGCAAACCCGCGCAGGAGCCCGATCTGCTTTACTTCAGCTCTCCGGCCGTCGTGAAAAAGATGGCGTTGGGCTACGACCGCATCCTGGCGGATTTTTACTGGATGCGGGTCATTCAGTATTATGGTCGACGGGATGAAGCGGACAAAAGGCCCATCCGCTATAAGAACCTTTCGACTCTCCTCGAAATCACCACAACTTTGGATCCTGATCTTTTGGATGCTTACCGCGCAGGCAGTCTTTTTCTTGCCGAACCGGATCCCGTTGGCGCGGGTCAGCCGAAGGAGGCACTGCGTCTTCTGGACAAGGGGATTCGCGCCCATCCCCAGGAATGGCGGCTGTTCTATGACAAAGGGTTTATCTGTTACTGGCACATGAGGGATTACAAAGCGGCCGGAGAGGTCTGGAAGTCTGCAAGTTGCATCCCGGGCGCGCCCCATTGGATGGAGCCTCTGGCGGCGCTGTCGCTCTCCAAGGGAGGCGCGTTGGAAGTGGCCATTGCCTTGTGGGAAAGACAATATCGAGACTCAACCAGGGCGGATGTCAGAGAGAATGCCCGCAATCATCTGATCAGCATTGTGGTTGCGCAGGACATCTGGGGCCTGGAATCTCTGCTGGAAAAATATCGGGCGAAAACCGGATCGTTCCCGCAAACTCTCGAAGAACTGGTGCGTGGCAAGGAAGACAGGTACAGGATTGCGGATCCTCTGGGCGCGCCCTACCAATACAATCCGGTGACCGGGGCTGTGTCGCTCAGCCCGGAAAGCAAAGTCCGGTATTTAAACGTTCCGGATTCCTATAAATCCCAATGACGAATTACGAATTGAAACATTTGCTCAAGCAGCCGTGCATTCAATTCGTCATCCGTAATTCCATTTATCCCGCCAGCGTCACGCGGTCTCTTCCGTCGCTTTTGCTGCGATACAGAGCCTTGTCGGCCGCTTCGATCAGCTCCTTGGCACTACGGCCGTGATCCGGGAAAACCGCTACCCCCATCGAAGCCGTGATTTTTCCCAATGGAAGTCCGCGGAAATGCACATCGAGCCGCTGAATGGCATCCCTGAAAAACTCCGCGCGCTGGCGGGTCACGGCTCCGGTTCCTTCCGGCAGGATGAGCGTGAATTCCTCCCCTCCGTAGCGGCAGGCGATATCTTCACCACGGATGTTTCCTTTCAGCAGGGCGCCGAGCTCTTTCAGCAGCAAATCGCCCGCCTCATGTCCGAAGTTGTCGTTGAAGTATTTGAAATGATCCAGATCGACCATGATCATTCCGAGGGGACGCTGGTTGCGGGCAGCCCGCCGGATCTCCAATTCAAGCGACTCTTCCATAAACCTGCGGTTGAAAAGCCCTGTCAGCGGGTCGCGAATTGACTGGCTGCGCAGGGTTTCGTGAAGCCTCAGATTCGACAAAGCCATGGCAATGTGCTCGGACATCGTAATGGCCATGCGCTGCTTGGCATCGGTCATCTTGATACCATCGGGCTGTATCAGGTGCAGTACTCCGAGAGCTTCGCTTTGGGCCATCATCGGGATGCACATGTATCCTTCGGGAGCCGGCCTGTGGATGTGCCGGCAGATTAACCCGGACCGGGAATTATCAAACCAGTGGATCCGTCCCCTGCGCAGCGCCCAGCAATCCTGGGGAGAAAACGAGGGTTCCATCAGTGCGGGATCGCCCCATAAAGCAGCCGTCTCCACAAGATTTCGGGAAGGAGCGATCACGTAAAGAGAGCCGACCTGTACCGGGAATATCTGCTGGGCTACACGAACGATGACGCTGTATGCCTCCTCCGTCGTCAAGCAGGCGCGCAGAATATCTCCCATTTCGTTCAGCAGCGTCATTTCACGCGTTCGCTGTTCCAGCTCTCCGACCCAGGCTTCAAGCTTCCTGTTGGCCTCCTGGAGCGCAGTTTCGGTTTTCTTGCGTTTGGTGACGTCCCGCGCAATTCCCTGAACGGCTACCGGTTTTCCCCCTCGAAAAATCGGCCGGGTGCTGATGTCGAGTGTGATGCAGCTCTTGTCTTTTGCGATAAACTCCAATTCATAGTTCAGAGGAATTTCGCCGCCGATCTGCGGATCGGTCATTTTTTGAACCGCCGCCAAATGTTCCGGCGCGACCATTTCGGCCAGCTTCATTTGAAGAGCTTCCACTTGGGTATATCCGGCTATTTTTTCGATCGCCCGGTTGACCGATACCAGTTTCCCGTCGAAATCATGGGTATAGATAATGTCGCTGGCATTTTCGAACAACTCTCGATAATGTTCTTCCTCTTCCGGAATTTTGTGTTTGGAGCCCGATTTGAAGGGCGGTCCCAAAACTTCCGTATGGTTGTGGAATATCTCGTTCAGGCGGGGTTCTTTCCGTATGAGCGCGTCAAGATGGTCGCGAACGGCCGGGTGGTTCGCGGGAGAGATTTCCGGATGCGCTTCCGCCCACAGATGCGAGGCTTTGATACTGGCGAGAAGGGCGGTCAAATACCCATATCTTTCCGATTCCAGGATGTCGCGCAGATCGGCAGCGCAGCGTTCAGATCCCAACAGTCCCAGGAACACGACGGCACAGCAGGTCATCAGGTTCTCTTCAAAAACCGGATCCTTTTCAGGCCAGGTCCCGATCGGGCGCGGCACATTGGCGAGGAGTTCGCGCACCTGTTCTATATCCATTGCGTCCGGAGGGATTCTCTCGATCAGCCGCCTCAAATAGGGCGCCGATATCCCGAGTTGGTGAAGCGTGCAGGCATGAGTGACAATGAAGTATGCAGATGCACAGTAACGCGAAAGACAAAAGGCGAGTTTCTCTTTGAAAAGCTGAGGCAGAGGATTGTCGAAGTAGGAACTGAGCTGCTGGCGCCAGAGATTCTCGAGCAACGCGGGGGAATCGAGAGCCGGGACAAAAAAAGAAGGGAAAAAGCCGAGCCTGTCCGTAATTTCAGTCCTGAGATGGTCGGTGTTGTGTGCGGAATTGTGATTGCCGACCGGCGCAAAATCCGAATCAAGTCGCTTCAGGTTTTCGAGTTTCTCCCAAAGCGATTCGAATTCTTTGTTTGTTCGAAGTGCCCGTTCCATTTTGAGCCGGTTCCGTCGCAATAAAGCCGCTTTGATACAGGAATTCCCCTACGGACGACACAGAACAAAATCAATGGGTGAGGGAAAGTTGGTTACCCGAAGCAGCATTTTGTACTTAATCTGAGAAAACGCAAGGAAAATTTTAGGAGGGAAGAAACCGGCAGCCGGAAGTCAGAAGGAACTTCAGCATTATCCCAATCTGCTGCAGAAATTTATCCTGCTCTCCGCTTCGGAACCAGGTTTATTCCGGCTTTTTAATTTGCCACGACGACACTATCACCACCGCCGTTTTTCGCCCGGTTCAAAGACGCTTCCGCTGAACGCAGCAGGTTCTCGACAATTTGTCCGTGTTCCGGGAAAACCGCCAACCCAACAGAAGTTGTGATGTGGCCAACTTGGGCGCCCTGGACTTTCACTTCGAGAGTCCGGCACAGGTCGCAGAGATTGTTTGTTCGCTGGCGACTCGCTTCATATCCCCCCTGGGGCAGGATCACGACAAACGTCTGGCTGCCGTATCGGCAGGCAATGTCCCCTTTTCTGACATTGGCTTGAAGCAACATCCCCACCCTGCGCAGTATTGACTCGCCCACGTCCAGGCCGAAATTCTCATTGATCAGCTGAAAATTGTCGATCTCCAGCATAATCACGCTGAGCGGGAGTTGACTTCGGACTGCACGGCGCAGTTCGATGTCCAGTGATTCCTCCATGAAGCTTCGATTGAACAGGCCGGTCAGCTGGTCCCGGATCGATTGGTTGCGCAGCCTTTCATGCAGACGGAGATTGGATAGAGCCATCCCCACGTGTTCTGCCATTGCCATCGCCAGCCGTTGTTTGGCTTCGGGCATCTGAGTGCCTTCGGGCATGGTCAGGTGCAGAACGCCGACTGCTTCGCTTTGCGCCATCATGGGAACGCAAAGATAGCCGGTGGGAGGAGGGGTATGAAGGTGTTTGCAGAGGAGACCGACTTTTGTATCTTCAACGCAGTGGACTCTTCCTCTGCGCAATGCCCAGCATTCGTCGGGGGTAAAAGTGAGTTCCAGCCCGGAGACGTCGCCCCACTCCGCCACTGCCTCGACGATGTTGCGCAAGGGACCGATGACAAACAGCGCTCCACCTTGTTGCGGAAAAATCTCCTGGGCGACACGCATGAAAACCTCGTAAACCTCTCCTGTTGTGAGGCAGGCACGAAGGATGTCTCCCATCTCGCTCAACAGCGTCATTTCCCGCGTGCGCTGTTCAAGCTCCCGGACCCATGCCTCCAGTTTTTGGTTGGCCTGCTGCAGAGCCTTTTCGGTTTTCTTCCGTTCCGTTATGTCGCGGGCGATACCCTGAACGCCGACCGGTTTCCCTTCGCGAAATATCAGACGGTTGCTCACTTCGAGCGTCACACGCCCGCCATCCTTCGCAATGATTTCGAGCTCCTGTGTAACTGGAGCTCCATCCGCAATCTGGCGGTCGATCATTCTTCGTGCAGTCGGTTGAAACTCCGGAGCGACAAACTGGCTGAAGCGCATCTGCAGAGCCTCGGAACGCGAATACCCGACAATCCGCTCCGCAGCCTTGTTAATCGATGTGATACTGCCGGCGAGATCATGGGTATAGACCATGTCATAGGCGTTTTCAAACAGTTCACGGTACCGATCTTCGCTGATCCGCTTCCCTTCTTCCGCTAGTCTGCGTTCCGTGACATCGCGGATGATGGCCAGCCCTCCGATCACTTCTTTGCTGCGCGTATCGCACATGGGGCCGTAATACCCCTCAAAATAAACCTGCCGATCCGTCCCAGGGATCAGATAGCTTTTATCCCGTGAAATGACTTTTTTCCCTTGGAGTGCTGCGGAGAAATTTACGTCTTCTCCAAGCTCTTGAAAGAACGGGCATGCCTTGAAGGCGGGCCGGCCCAAGGTTTCCTTTGCGCTGACTCCAAAAATCCTTTCCATTCCCGGATTCCATATGGTGAAGAATCCTTCGCGATCAAAAGCAAGAATGCCGTCCAGGCTGCTGTTAATCAGCCCCTCCAACAACTGTTTTTCATCCTGCAGGGTCAATTCAGCCCATTTTCGGGCGCCAATCTCTTCCACAAGAATCAGGCAGGATTTCACGGGACCCCCGGGATTCGAGGAAACCGTCACCTGGACCCAGAACGCTTCTCGGCTTTTGCTGAAAAATTGCGCTTCAAATTTCGTGCTGGCCAGCACGCCTTCCAGCACCTGCCGGATCAGCTCCGTGCAGGCAACAGAATGCTGGGCAATATCCGGTATGTCCAAAGACAGGATTTCCGCTTCGGTGCAGCCCAGCATGGCGCAGAGTGTTTGGTTTGCTCTCAGGATATGGAATCGGGCGTCGATCAAGGCCACGCCGATCGGCGCGTTTTCGAGCAGTCTTGTCGGCAGGGAGAACTCTCCCGCAGAGGGCGCTTGATTATGAGTTTCCAACGCACGCGCATCCAGGCTTTGGCGCGTGATCAGATTCTGCAGATGCGCAATTTCGTCGCGCAGAAATTCCAGCTCATCTGCGCGATCCTTCCCAGGAGGTTTGTTTCCACTATCCATGTCAATTTTCTGCGACCGGCGCGCTTTGTGCGAATTCCTGCCGCATAAGAACCGGAACGCCCAAGTTCATCTTTCAGAACAGCTTATAAGTATTTAGGCTACCTACAGGTTATCGTAAGCTGCAAAAGAAATCTTTAGGCAAATCGGGCCGCAAATAACGCGGCATAGAGGTTAGCACAGATTCCCTACCGTCCTTAAATGGTCCGTGTGGTATTTTAAATAGCGTTGGCCGTTTACGGGTTGCGCGTTGATCGCAACGGGAAGACGAGTAAAAGCATCTGGGAGAGGGTGATGAAGTACGAAGGGGCCATTTATCGGCCGCCAAGCGAGGCAAACAGCCTGATATTGCAGGTAGCGGTCGGGTGCTCTTACAACCGATGCACGTTCTGCCATTCATTCCAGGGAAAGGAATTTCGGATCAAGTCCCTGGAGGAAATTAAAGAGGATATAGACGAGGCCAGCGTTTATGGCCCCATTCCGCGTGTATTTCTGGCCGATGGCGACGCTTTGATTATTCCGCAGAAGGACTTGGTGGGGATTCTAAGCTATCTGAAGCTGAAAATCCGCGGACTGGAGCGCGTAGGGATTTATGCAAACGCTGTCGATGTGCTCAAGAAGAGTCCGGATGAACTCAGGGAATTGAAGAGCCTGGGGCTGGGAATCATCTACCTGGGGCTGGAATCGGGGAATGCAGAAGTTTTAAAGCGGATCAGAAAAAATGCCACGGCGGAACAGATGGTGCGCGCGGCAAAGCGGGTAAAGGAATCCGGAATTCTGCTATCCGTAACCGTGCTTCTCGGAATCGGCGGAGTGGAGATGAGCCATGCACATGCAGAGGATACCGGAAAAGTTCTTTCGGAAATGGATCCGGAATATGTGGGCGCGCTATCTTTGATGATCGTCCCTGGTACGCCAATTGACGAGGAGTTGCGGACTGGAAAGCTGGTCCTCCCAACCCCTTTTGAGCTGATCAGGGAATTGGGAACCATGATAGCAAACTGTCAGTTCACCAATTGCTTTTTCGCCTCCAATCATGCCTCGAATTATCTTCCCCTGAGAGTGCGGATGCCCGCGGAAAAGGAACGCGCGCTTCAGCTGATCCGGGAGGTTCTGCAGCAGAAAGATCCCGAGTTGCTCCGTCCAGAGTATATGCGCGCATTGTAGGGTTCCCCGTTTACCGTTCTCCGTTGGAATCTGTGGCCATTCAACGGAAAACGGGGAATGGGCTACGGAGATGATCAGATCGGGGTCGGGGTCGGAATCGGCATCGGGATCGAAATTGAGGCTGTAAAGACCAACCCCAATTCCGATTTCTATTCCATCGGTACCGGCTTGAGGGGAACATCCCAGTGCGCATCCAGGATCTCGAAGCGCCTCCGTTCCTCACGTTTATAGGTTTCCTGATCCGGGTACATCCGCTCAATCAATTCTGCACTTCCGCGATTGTCTCCAAAAGCTTGCCAGTCTTTGAAAATGAGAATTGTCATAAAAGTCCAGTCGCTGCGCCCGTCGCCATGGAAACGGGGCTCAAAAGCCTGAAATTTCAGCAAGCGCCCGGATTTTACCTGCTCCATCAACAGCGGGGAATGGTTCTTGCGGAAAAGCGCAAGAAATTCCTCCTGATACCCCCATTTGACTTTGTAGTAGTACTCGACCGTTACCGGTGCGTCCGTTTGTGTAGCCATGCGGAATCCCTCCAGGCATGATTCAATATTAGTGTACTCCAGTTCCTCCCATTTATGACCATTCAGAACTTGCCCGCGCTGATGTATACTCCCAACGGGGACGTCAGGAACCTGTCCCTTTTCTTCTTTTGAAGGAGAATTCCAGTTAGACGAATATGCCTGCAAAAATAAAATTTATATTGGGTGGGATTGTGATTGTGGCTGCGCTGGCCTGGCTAGGGTTTGTTGGTTTCCAGGAAAGCAAAGCCTACTACATCACTGTCGATGAATATAGCGCGATGAAGGGAACCCTGGAGGGCAAAACCCTGAAGCTCGCCGGAGATGTGGTGGCCGGTTCAATTAACCGGTCTAAGCCTCAGATGGAATTTGCCATGGGCAGCCGCAACAGCACGATCCGAGTCCACTACATCGGGAATGACGTGATTCCCGACACATTCAAGGAAGGATCCAAAACCCTGGTCGAAGGCAAAGTTGCTCCCGACGGCACATTTCAGGCGCGTCATATCGAAGCAAAGTGCGCATCAAAATACGAATCGGAATACGACAAAAGAACCAATCAGTAGTCAGCAGCCGGCAGTCAGAATTGCACTGACTACCGGCTACCGGCTACTGACCACTTTTTTTATATGGCCAATTTCGGCAATTTCTGTCTTCTCCTTGCCCTGTGTCTCTCCGGATATGCTCTATTTGCAGCATTGATCGGAGCCTCACAGCATCGACACAGAATCGTGCGCAGTGCAGAGCATGCCGCCTATGCGGCTGCCGGAAGCGTTACGCTGGCATTTGTTTCTCTTCTCTATCTCTTGCTGGCAAATGACTTTTCCACCTCCCATGTGGCGAGCGCCAGCAGCCGCGATCTGCCGGTTTTCTACAAAATTGCCGCAGTCTGGGGTGCTCATGACGGATCGATGCTGTTGTGGGTTTTCTTCACCTCGTTGCTCTGTGCCGTTGTCGTCTATCAGAACCGATCCCGCTACCGGGACATGATGCCGTATGTTCTTGCCGTTTTGATGTTCGACCTGTGCTTTTTCCTGGCCTTGAATCTGTTCCTTTCGAATCCATTCACGCAGCTGGTCCAGGTTTCTTCTCAGGGCACGATGCAGGCGTTTGCGCCCGCCGACGGCCGCGGGCTCAATCCGCTGCTGCAGTACTGGGCAATGGTAATTCATCCTCCCATCCTGTATCTGGGATTCATCGGCTTTCTCGTTCCGTTTGCATTTGCCATCGGCGCCCTTGCAACCAGGCAGTTGGGGGATACCTGGATCCGCACCACGCGACGGTGGACCCTGCTGACTTGGCTTCTCCTCGGCGCCGGGCTGATTCTGGGCGGAAAGTGGGCCTATGTCGTCTTGGGATGGGGCGGATATTGGGGATGGGATCCGGTGGAAAACTCATCCCTGATGCCCTGGCTCGTGAGCACCGCCTTTCTGCACTCGATTGTTGTCCAGGAGCGCAGGGGAATGCTGAAGGTCTGGAACATCGTTCTTGTCACCCTCACTTATCTTCTCGGAGTATTCGGCACCTTTATCACCCGGAGCGGCGTAGTTAATTCGGTTCACGCGTTCGCCGATTCGAGGCTCGGCAAGTTTTTCATCCTGTACATGGGCCTGGTTCTTTTAGCAAGCATTTGGCTCATTGTAGACAGGCGTTCCTATTTGAGGAGCGACCGCCGCCTCGATTCGATTCTCTCGAGGGAAAGCGCCTTCCTGTTTAACAATTTTGTTCTTGTGGTTGCCTGTTTTGCGGTTCTTTGGGGCACCATGTTCCCCGTCCTTTCCCAATTGCTCCGAAACAGGCAAATCACGGTCGGTCCCCCGTTCTTCAACAACATCACCGTTCCCGTGGGATTGCTCCTGCTCTTCCTTACCGGCCTGGGACCGCTATTTGCCTGGCGCAAAACCTCTTTTAAGAGTTTACAGAAAGCGCTCTTCTGGCCTTTCCTGATCGCCGCTGTCACATGTATTGCGCTTCTCGCCGGAGGAATCAGGGACTTCTATGCGGCAGTTTGCCTGACCTTGTGCGCATTCGTCTTCGCGACCATCATAGAGGAATTTTACAAGGGGACAAAAATCCGGGTTCAGAGCAAGGATGAAAGGTTTTTAGCCGCGCTGAAAAATCTGACGCTCAAAAATAAGAGGCGGTACGGCGGCTATATTATCCATTTTGCAGTCGTCTTGATCTTTATCGGGCTCGCGGGAAATGCCTTCAACCGGGAAGCGGCCCAGCAGTTGTCTACAGGCCAGGAAATGAAAATCGGCGATTACTCATTAAGGATGGCCGGTTTTCGCCAGGGCGAGACTGCGAACTACAGCTACGGACAAGTCAGCCTTGAAGCTTACAAGAAAGGCAAGCTCATTGGGGTTCTGAGACCGGAACAACGTATGTTTAATAGCGGCGAAGGGCAATCGACAACGACAGTCGCGTTGTACAGCACGCCGAAAGAGGATCTCTATGTAGTTTTTACAGGTATATCGGAGGATAGTGCAGTCTGTCAGATCAAGGCGTACATAAATCCGCTGGTGTTCTGGATTTGGTTTGGCGCCGCAGTCATGTTTCTTGGCGCGATCATCTGTTTGTTGCCGGACAAGAGAAGTGGGCAGCCGGCAGTAGGCAGTTGGCAGTGGCCAGCGGAAACTCAGAAGTCGCCTGTTGGAAATTCATAGAGTTATTCAAACCGGATTTAATAGTGGATCTAGGAGCCTGTCCGAGAATTCGAAGGGGTCCCTTCCAATTCTCGGACAGGCTCCCAGGTGCAGACTTTTTAAATACCAACAGAATCCACTGCCCACTGCCGACTCTTAATCTGGAGTAGCAAATGCTCTGGTTAGCATGTACGGCGGTTGTAATTGCCGCCGCTTTTATAACACTGAGGCCATTATTCAGGGATCCGGAAGGGAACCTGGATATTGATCTTCTTGCTGAAACGGAACTGGACCGGCTGCTCGATCGAAAGACCGGCGTTTATCGCAATCTCAGGGATCTTGAATTCGAGTACAGGATGGGAAGACTGTCGGATGCTGATTTTCAGCAGCTTGAGGCGGAATACAAGAACGAGGCTGCCGGCGTTCTGCAGAGGTTGGATCAGCTGAATTCTTCGGAAAACATTGATGAACAGATCGAAAGAGAGGTCGCCGCGCGAAAGGCCAGGCTATATGGCGCCCGATCAAAACGTGAGCGTGAATCTCCACGCTGTCCCTCATGCGGCGCCGAAATCATTTCCGGCAAGAAATTTTGCGCGGACTGCGGCCATCAGTTTTGATATGAAAAAATTCCGGATTCCGATCACTTTGTTTTTGCTCGCCTTTTTGCCTGCAGCCTATTCGCAGCAAAAGGGGATTGCAGAAGGACGGCTGATCAACCTCACCGATCCGGCCATTATTCTTCGCGGTGTCGAACTGGAAGTAATCGAGCTCGGCGGAGGAATGAGCATTATCAAATCCGCAACAACCGACGCCTCTGGAGAATTCCGGATCGAAGGACTTCCGGAAGACCAAAAACTCATGATACGCGCCGACTACAAGGGCGCCAGTTACCATGGCCAGCTAACATTCAGTGCCGGAAAAGCAAGTCTCGAACTGGGAGTTTATGAGCCTACAACATCCATGAAGGATATAAATGTCGAAGCGGACCACATGGCTTTCGAGGTAGTCGGCGACAAGTTGAGGTCGCTGGAAACGGTAACGTTCAATAACAAGACCAAGCCGCCCAGAACCTTCACAAGCCCGGATGGCAACTTTCGGATCTCCAAACCTGACGGAATCATTGAGCCGCCTCAGATAAGGGTCGCCGGGCCCGGCTCATCGATGCCGCTCGTGCAATCTGCACTGGAAAGCGCCGACGGAAAAAGCTATTACAGCCTGTACCCGCTGCGGCCGGGTATTACCACATTTGAAGTCCAGGAATTGCTGCCTTATTCAAAGCGAAGCTACACCTATATAAAACATTTTTATCACGATGTCGGATCCATAGACGTTGGGGTGATCCCCCAGGATATGGTTTTATCCGGAAAAGGACTTTCGAAGATTCAAACCGATCCGCAAAAGAATTTTTCGGTTTATGCGAGCGTTCCCGTCAAGGCAGGGACCGAGGTGGCCTGGCAATTTTCCGGCGGCACGGCGGTTCAGGAAACGGAATCGCCAGGCACGGCAGGTGAGCCAGAGGTGAGCCAGATGCCCAATGCCGTCGGGCGGAATGCACTTATCATCGGCCCGCTGTTGTTAATGGGTTTTGTCCTCGTCTTATGGTACGCCTTCAATCGTTCTGAAAATGGGGGCCGGGGCACGGCGGACTTTCAGCTCCGGCATTTAAAAGATCGCCGCGAGCAATTGCTGAATTCAATGGCAGATCTGGTTCACCGGCATGAGGTGGGATTGATTGGAGGCGAAGAGTTTCTGAGGCAGCGCGAGGAAGGCAAGCGCCGGCTGCGCAGAATTTCCCAATTATTGAAAATTCGAGATTCGAAATTCGAGATTCGAAATTCAGGGTGAAGAACTTAATCTCGAATCTCGCATCTCGAATCAGAATTGACCTATGATCGAAGTCAGGGGTCTGACGAAACATTTCGGCAGGTTTTCGGCGTTGCGCGGTCTGGACCTGACAATCGGCGCGGGCGAGTTTATCGCGCTGTTCGGCAGAAACGGCGCAGGAAAGACGACTCTCCTCCGGATCCTCGCAGGATTGTCGCATCCTTCTTCCGGCAAAGTCGATTTTCCTCGGGAGGCCGGCATTGCCCCCCTGTACTGGCGCGGGCGCATCGGCTACTTATCCCACAACACGTCGCTGTATATTGATTTGACTGCCCTTGAGAACCTGCGCTTTTACGCGCAACTGATGGATATGCCGTCGGATGACGATTCTTTGTTCCGGCGAATACGCGAAGTCGGATTAGCGGGACGCGAACGCGAACCGGTGCGCAACTATTCGAGAGGGATGCAACAGCGACTGGCCATCGCGCGGGCTTTCTTGCACAATCCCGACGTTCTCCTTCTCGACGAGCCTTTTACCGGCCTGGATCAGGCCGGCTCCGAAATCCTGAAAGGTTATGTTTCGGACGCTCACGCCAAAGGCAAAACATGTCTGATGGCGATTCACGACGCACCGCTAGGCTATGAAATGGCGGATCGGCTCGTGGTGATTGATAAAGGGGTGGTCGCCTTGGATGTGGCAGCCTCGGCCCTGAGCCTTTCGGACTTTCAGCAGAAATACAAGTTCTTGGTGACTAAACAATGATGCAGGATGAAAGCAAAGAGTCGGCGGGTAGTACATCCCGCATCTGCATCCTGTGCCGTGCATCATAGTTAAACAAACCACCCATGCATAAGATCTGGGCGATATTCCGGAAGGACCTGCTGGTTGAGCTGAGGACGAAAGACACGCTCAACTCAATGCTTTTCTTCGGCATCGTTGTCCTGATCGTTTTCAATTTCGCCATGGAGTCGCTGCGAGATTCCATCCGTTCTGCGGTGCCCGGAATTCTTTGGGCCGCATTCATTTTCTCCGGGACGCTCGGGCTCAACCGGATGTTTGCCGCTGAAAAAGAGAACGGCTGTCTTCAGGGCCTGTTGATGATTCCCGTGGACAGGGGGATCATCTATTTTGGAAAAATGCTGGCGGCAACGGTTTTCATGCTCATTTCCGAGTTCGTCATTTTCATTTTCAGTCTGGTATTCTTTAATCTGACGGTATGGGGCGAGATTCCTTACCTGATTCTGGTTTTTTTAATAGGAACGCTGGGATTCACGGCAGTGGGAACCCTTCTGTCTGCGATTGCCGTAAACACGAAATTAAGGGAAGTCTTGCTCCCTTTAATCCTTTTTCCGGTGGTCCTGCCCGTCATAGTGAACGCCGTAGAGGCGACGAATATTATTCTCAATACTCAGGATTACCGGGCCTTGCGACTTCCGCTTTCCATTATGGCCGTTTTCACTATTGTGTTCGGAACGATATCGTATCTGCTGTTCGAGCACGTCCTTGAGGATTAGATGAGCGAAAAACTTCAATCCCGCTTCGATACCGTCCTGGCGATTGCGCTGATACTCGGTATGGTTCTCGCTCTCTATATGGCCCTGATTGAAGCGCCGAGGGAAAGGACCATGGGAGACCTGCAGCGGATATTTTATTTTCACGTTGCAGCGGCGATCGCTGGAATGACGGCTTTTGCCGTCAATTTCTTTTCATGTCTGATGTATCTCGTCCGGCGGAAACGCTGGTGGGATAATCTTGCGCTCTCGGCGGCGGAAATCGGCGTTATGTTCCTGAGCATGGTGCTTGTCACGGGCCCGATCTGGGCAAAGCCCGCATGGTTTGTCTGGTGGACCTGGTCTCCGCGTCTGACTTTATCGCTGGTGTTATGTCTTCTGTACGTGGCCTATATTTTGATTCGAAATTATATCGAAGATCCTGAGAAAAAGGCGCTCGTTTCCGCCGTGTTTGGAATCGTCGCTTTTGCCGATACTCCGCTGGTCTGGTTTTCAATCCGCTGGTGGCGCGATATTCATCCATCTCCGATGCTGGAAACCGGCGGGCTTGCGCCATCCATGCGTCCGGCCTTTTTCATCTGTATGATTGTTTTTCAAATTCTCCTGGTTTTTCTGCTGCGACGCCGTTTTTATCTGGAGTCCGTGAGAAGCGAAATGGAATCCCTTGAGCGTGAGGCGGATGCACATTGAGGAGCATCGAAATGAACACTATGAACTACTTATTTGCCGCTTACACTGCCATCTGGATCATCCTGGCGGTCTACCTTGTTTCCATTCACTCGAGGGAGAAGAAGCTTCGGGAAGAGGTCCGGCGACTGGAGCAGCAAATTCGAGATTCGAAATTCGAAATTCGAGATTGAACCCTTTTTCCCTTAATCTCGAATCTCGAATCATAACAGAATGATTTACTATCCCGGCGGTCAAAACTTCGCTACAATGCATCCCGTTTCCAATTAAATAAATTAAGGAGTTGGCACATGAAGATTGTGCGGTCGTTATTGATTATTGCAGCTCTTTTGCTTTGTGCCTCAGTTTTTGCTGAAATAAAGCCGTGTGAAGAGCTGAAAACCGAAATTGAAGGGAAGCTGAAGGATAAAGGGCTGACGAGCTTTACTCTCGAGATCGTGCCCGCGGACCAGATCAAGGATCAAAAGGTTGTGGGTTCATGTGATGGCGGGAAAAACAAAATCACCTACACCAAAGAATCCGCGAAGCCAAAAGAACCGGAAAAGAAATAAGAAAGCTATTCACCACGAAATACACGAAACAACGCGAAAAGAGTGCTTTGAATCTGTTTCGTGTTTTTCGTGTCTTTCGTGGTTAGAAGCAGTTTCCTAAGAAGTCAGTTGTTCGATAATGGAACGAGTCTCGTCATTCAGGAAATTCCATAATCCCAGTTCCTTCAGCGTCTCCGGCAGGGGAATGCCGCGACTATTCCAGCCACGCTCCTGATAATAGACGTCAATCAGACGGCGCAGTTCCTTTTTGCGCAATTTCATCAGCAGTTCTCGCTTGGAGCCGGTGGTCATTTCATCGATGGGCCCGCCGATTCGCGCAGCCAGGTCTTTGTCGTTGTACTCCGCTTCAGCTTGGTAGAGGAAGTCATCCGTCGGACCGATTGCCCGGTCTGGAATCCAGTCGTGCCGTCCTGTTTCCCACCCGTAATGGAGTACGTTGAGGATTCTCTGAAGATTAATATCCCGGTCGGTTTGGGTGAAAATATCCTCCCAGCTCAGGTTTGTGCCCAGCACTCCATTGTAGAATTCCGCGTAGATTTCCTGAGAGGCCGGATTGATGTATATATCGGCGCCGGTGCGGCTGGCAGATTCCGGATTAAACACGTCTACCCAAGGGAGTTTGCAGACTCCCATATTGTCGTTTCCGAGCCGCACCCGGGGATAGTTGATGAGGGCACGGGCCTTGTCTTCAAAACTTGGGAAAGCTCCCAGCAGGTCGGCTTTGATGAGCCATGCCGCCGCGTGATGTGCGCCGATATCGCTGGCCGCGGCATAGGAACCTTGCATCGAAAGCGAACGATGGGTCCGGTAGAATGTGAACGGCAGTCCCTTGGCGTGCATGGCAAATTTTTCAAGCTCGGGCCGGATGTCTTCTCCTATTCTGGATGCGTGTTTTTGTGCCACCCATTCCACCAGAAATTTGATTCCTTTTCCCGCAGCGCGCGCCATGTCGGCCGCTCCGTGAGCAAGGCGGTGGATAAACTCCAATGCGCTTGATTCGTCTCCCCACGAGAGGACGAGCCCTTCGCCATCCTCTTGCATCAGGTATCCACGCTGGAAACATTCCATCAGGAACGCCATGCCTCCGGCAGTGGTGATCGTGTCGATCCCATAATTGTCACAGTGCCAGTTTGCCTCCATGATGAATTCGGCGTTCCATATTCCCAGATTGGAACCGAAACCGGCGGCTGTTTCGTACTCCGGCCCATCCACCCAAACCCGGCGGCCTGCATGCGTGCCGCTCACAAGCGTCACCCACCCCCCTTTCGTACACTGGAGGTTGCAACCCGGGAAACATCCGTCCATTCCCCGATGATCGAAGAGATGTTCTGCGTAATACTTGCCGCAAATCTGCGCCGCCCTCGGATCCGATCCGCCCTGGAAATTGCGGACCGGCAGCGACTGGTACTCGATCTTGCTCATGAAGCTGATCAAGCCTGCGCTCCCCTTGCGATGCATTTTCAGCGACTGCGGGTCGACATCCTTCACGACCTTGTGCAGTTTCGCTCCAGCCAGTTTCACTCTTTCCCAATCAGCCGCGCCATAAGGATTCTCCCCACGAGGATTATCGGTCATGACGATAACGGACTGGATCCTCTTCCTGTTCATGACGGTGCCGATCCCTGTGCGTCCGGCCTGTTTGACGCGAAAGAGGCCTCTATGCCCGTCAACCGGTTTCGTGACATCAAAATAGTGGCTATTAATGCAGCCGTAATCTGTGTTTGCCGCTCCAATTCCAGTGGATAAAAAGGCAATGTGCCGTTTGGCATACCCCTGGGACGTCAGGCGTTCGGCAATGTGGCGCTCCAGATCAAAAGCCTCCTCGTCCGAAGGAGTATCCTCAATCGTTACCTCTCTATTGTAGCCATTGATGACGATGCTGACGTCGCGATCGGCGATTCCGGTCACCTGGAGAGCATCGAACCCGGCATATTTGAGGTAGGCCCCAAAGTGTCCACCGAAATTGGAAACGCCCGGAATGCCCGTGAGAGGGGAGAGCGACACAGCCATCGCTTTTGCAGTGCCAGGGAATTGAGGGATTCCCCCAAGCGGTCCGTTCGCAATGATCAGCGGATTCTCCGGATCTCCGGGCAACGTTCCAGGAGTAATCGCTTTATGCAACAGGTAGAGTCCCAGACTGCGCCCGCCGAGGAAGTAATCTCGCACCTGCGGGTCCAGTTCCGGGACAGTCATCGCACCGGTTGTCAGATCGATGCAGAGGATCCTGTTGGTGTAACCGCGCTGAATTCCCCCCCTGTCGTATTTCATACTGTTCCTTCCAGATTCCACTCGGGTCCCGCTTCCTGAAGGCGGGCCGATACCGCAAAGTGGTAAACGATAATTGGACACCCGGTTAAGTGTCAACGGGTAAAACGGCGACAGTCACCGTTTTACTATCGAGCACACCGATTGAGCGTTTACGCGTTCACGGGTTTACGCGTTTGCCCTTTAACGCGTAAACCCGTAAACGCGTAAACGGTTTTTTCGCTATAATAATTCCTGAACTTCCTGAGTAAGGAGATCATCGTGAGCACAACTTCGTTCGAGACGGACTGGCCTGACATATACAGGCAAAGGCGCAACAGAATTCGTGCAGAAGCGGGCGGCGGGATTATTCTCTGGGTGGGACACGTGCTGCAACCCCGCAATTATGCCGACAACACATATCGATTCCGGCAAAACTCCCATTTCCTGTATTACACAGGGCTTTCGAAACCGGACGTGGCAATGCTGTCCTTTCCCGAATCCGATTACGATGTGCTGTTTTCACGGCCTACGAGCATCGATGACATTGTCTGGAACGGACCGGAGCCGTCACGAATCGAACTGGCGCGTGAAGCCGGGCTGGATACGGTGGAAGATATGGATCGTCTGGAGGGGTATCTCGCAAAGGCACGTAGCCAGGGGATGAAGATTCATTATCCGCCCCCCTATCAACACTCCTCGCTGCTAAGACTCGCCGAGTTACTGAATATGGAGATCGGCGAAGTCATGGCCAACGTATCGCAAATCCTGATGGAACAGGTCGCGAAACAGAGAAGCGTCAAATCGGATGTCGAGATCGCTGAGATTGAAGATGCGCTTGTTATTACGGATCGCATGCACCGGGCATGCATGGCGGCGGCAAAACCGGGAAAACGTGAAAGCGAACTCGCAGGGCTTATCCAGGGCATCGCGTTGTCCAGCGACCGCGAACAGGCATATAGCCCAATCGTTACGGTTCGGGGGGAAGTGCTGCACAACCATTCCTATAACGGTGTTCTGGCCGAAGGGCAGCTCGTTTTGAACGACTCAGGCGCCGAATCCCCCAGGTATTACGCGTCCGATATTACCAGGACGTTTCCGGTCAGCGGACGTTTTACGGCCCAACAGGCGGAAGTGTATCAAATTGTCTTGCACATGCAGCTAGCGACCATCGGCATGGTCAAGCCGGGAATTTCCTACCGCGAAGTTCATCTGGGCGCCTGCAGGATTTTGGCGGAAGGGATGCGCACCATCGGCCTTATGCAGGGCAACCCATCGGACGCTGTTGATGCGGGCGCGCATGCGTTTTTTTTCCCGCACGGGATCGGCCACATGCTTGGATTGGACGTCCATGATATGGAGGATCTGGGGGATATCGTCGGATACGTCAAAAGGGAAAAGCGAAGCGGGCAGTTTGGTCTGAATTTTCTGCGTCTGAGCCGACCGCTTGAAGCCGGTTTTGTGTTGACGGTGGAGCCGGGCGTCTATTTCATTCCGGCGCTAATTGAGCGCTGGCAAAACGAGCGCCTGCATAAGGAATTCATCAATTACGAAAAAGTAAGCGCCTTTGCAGGATTTGGCGGGATTCGAATTGAGGACAACGTCCTGGTCACGCCTGCCGGGAGCCATGTTCTCGGGCCCGGAATCCCAAAGACAATACCTGAGATCGAGGAAGCCTGTAATGTAATTACGAATTACAAATGACGAATTACGAATTGAAGGGCTGAAGCCAAAGGTGAGGAATAACTCCTGCCTGATGTTTCAATTCGTCATTCGTCATTCGTCATTCGTAATTTAGCATTCGGTATTCCTACTGCATCTCGAACTTGACGCACCAGGGGCAAGGCTATGCTGCGCGCCTGTTCCACACCACGTTTCAGTATCTGGTCCACGAACTCCGGCTGCTTCAAGAGCTCTTCGCGGCGGGCGCGGGCAGGTCCGAACTTTTCCATAAACTTGTCGAATATGGCCTGTTTCACCTCGCGGTAACTCAATCCTCCGCTGAGGAAGCGATCGGCCCAATAGGCCTGGGTTTCGGAATCGCAAAAAAGCTTGAGGATTGCGTAAAGCACGCTGCGATCCGGGTCTTTCGGTTCCGCAACCGAAGCCGAGTCGGTTACAATCGAGAATATCTGCTGGCGCAGTTCCTCTTCTTTCGCAAACAGCCCGATCGTATTGTTGTAAGATTTGGACATTTTTCGTCCATCCCGGCCGGGAACAGTTGCCACGCTCTCCTGAATATATGGTTCGGGAATTGTCAGCATTTCCCCGTAAGCATTGTTGAAGTACTGAGCGATATCGCGGGTCACCTCCACATGCTGCTTTTGATCCTGTCCCACGGGAACCCGGTTGGCGCGAACGATCAAGATATCGGCAGCCATCAATACGGGGTATGCGAAAAGGCCATGATCGGCCGTTATACCCTGCTGAACTTTATCCTTATATGCATGACAGCGTTCCAGCAGTCCCATCGGTGTCACGGTTGTCAGCAACCACTGTAGTTCGCAGACTTCGGACAGGTCGCTTTGCAAATAGATGGCACAGCGTTGTGGATCCAACCCCAGAGCCAGATAGCTGACGGCAACATTCCGCGTTAGGTCCATCAGCTGCTGCCGGTCACGGATGGTGGTCAGCGCATGATAGTTGGCCAAAAAGTAATAGCACTCATGCCCATCTTCAATGAATTGAATGAATTGCTGGACAGCGCCGAAGTAGTTGCCGAGATGGAGGTCTCCGGAGGGTTGAATGCCGGAAACAATAATCATTTTTTGGGGGGTATCAGTCATAGGTTTTTCTCAACAATTCGTTTTGTAACAATTTGCAGTCGCACATACTGGCATTGCCGCAGTTGTTTTGCAAAACTTTTCTAGCCTTGAAGGCTCCACAGCTCGAATTTGCTCTTTTGAGCCTTTGTGTCTTTTAGGTTCAAGAGGACCCCAGAATCTGCTTGGCAATTGTTTGAAGCTGCATGTTGGAAGTGCCTTCGTATATCTTTCCAATCTTCGCATCTCTGTAATATTTTTCCACAGGATATTCCCGGGTATAGCCATATCCTCCAAACAACTCGAGGGATTGGCTGGTGATGCGCTCAGCCATTACCGAGGAAATATACTTCGCCATCGCGGCTTCTTTGAGGTAGCTTTTTCCCGTCATTTTCAGCCTTGCGGCGTTGTAGACCATCAGCCGCGCCGCTTCAAGTTCGGTTGCCATCTGGGCGATTTGAAACTGAACTGCTTGGAAGCCGGAGAGGGCCTTTCCAAATTGCTTTCGTTCGTGCGAATACCGGATTGCACACTCGAGAGCTCCCTCAGCGACTCCTATCATCTGAGCGCCGATCCCGATGCGCCCTTCATTCAGGGTTTCCAGCGCAACCTTGTATCCCTTTCCGGGATCGCCAAGGATCTGATTGTCGGGGACATAGCAGTCATCCAGAATCAATTCACAAGTGGAGCTGGCCCGGATTCCGAGCTTGTCCTCTCTCTTGCCCACGGCAAACCCGGGGGTGTTTTTCTCAAGGATTAATGCTGTTATTCCCCGGTAGCCTTCCGATGGATCGATATTTGCGAAAACGATGAATATTTCGGCTTCAGCCGCATTGGTGATCCAAAGCTTGCGGCCGTTCAGAACAAATCCGCCGCCGCGCTTTACGGCCCGGGTAGCCATTCCGAAAGCGTCGCTCCCGGACCCGGCCTCGGAGAGCGCATAGGCGCCGACGCTTTCTGCGCAAAGACGCGGGAGGTATCTCCGTTTCACCTCCTCAGTCCCCCAGCGAGTGATGGCATTGTTCACCAGAGTGTTTTGGACATCCACAATAATGCTTGCCGCAGCGTCGACCCTTGAGATCTCCTCTACGGCGAGGATTGCCATAAAGAAAGTCCCCCCTGAGCCACCATAGTTTTCGCTGACTTCCACTCCCATGAGTCCCAGTTCGAAGAATTGCTGAATCAGCGCAGGATCGATTCGCTCCTCTTGATCCATCCGGGACACCAGCGGTCGAATCTGCTCATCTGCAAAATCCCGAATGCTGGAGCGAAACAACCGTTCATCTTCCGTTAGGACTGTCAATGGCAGTGCGTTTCCGCCTTCTGCACTTAGAGCTTCAGGACTCATTGAGGTTCACCTCTTCGATTCCAAATTTCAGATTCCAGATTTCGGATTTGGAATCTGGAATATGGAATATGGAATCTATGCATTGAACTATTTCCTTTTGTTGCAGATCCAATACTTAGGGTTTCTTGGAGCAGAATACACCCATGTCTTCTTTATACCATTTTCATTCATTGGAGGCCATAAGGGCCGGTCAATGTATAACGTTTGCACTTAACCGCGTTTCCGCAGTTAACCCGTGCCGCAATTCCGCATTCGTTGACTCAACGGTTCGGAATACCTATAATCTTCTCACGGATTTGATCCGCTCGGAGGGTGCGCTATGCGTTATTCGAGGTTATTGATGATTTTGGCTTTATTGTGCCTCGGCTTTAATGCCGGCTATTCCTTTTCGAGTTCCCCCTCGGATTCACCGGATAAGCCTAAATCGGAAAAAGCAAAAACCAAGAAAAACAAGGAGGGCGATCAGGCGTCCTATTACAAGAAGTGGCTTGAGGAGGATGCTAATTACATCATTACGGACGAAGAGCGAAGTGTTTTCAAAAAACTGTCAAACGACGAGGAGCGGGACGCATTTATCGATCAATTCTGGGAGCGCAGGAACCCCGATCCGCACTCCTCGGGAAACTCTTTCAAAGAAGAGCATTATCGCCGGATCGCATATGCAAATGAGCACTTTGCTTCGGGCGTACCAGGCTGGAGAACAGATCGTGGGCGGATCTATATCATGTACGGGAAGCCGGATGAGCAGGAATCTCATCCGACCGGCGGCACTTATGACCGGCCGATGAACGAAGGCGGCGGAACGACATCCACGTACCCGTTTGAAAAATGGTGGTACCGTCACATTGATGGGGTCGGAGACGATATCGATATCGAGTTTGTCGACCAATCGAACAGCGGCGAGTATAAGATTGCGATGAATCCGGAGGAAAAGGACGCCCTGATCAATGTGCCCAACGCCGGGCTGACGTACGCTGAACAAATGGGTCTGGCGCAGAAAACGGATCGTCCCTATTTCAACCCGGAAAATTACGGCGATGTTAACAACCCCGAAAATATGTTCGCGCGCGCCAAGGATAACCCCTTTTCGCGTATGGAGCAGTATTTCAGCGTGCAGCGTCCGCCTCAGATCAAGTTTGAGGACTTGAAAAGCATTGTAACCGCGAACGTCACTTTCACTTCCTTCCCGTATGACCTCAGAACGGATTACATGAAGCTTTCCGCCGACAAAGTCCTTGTCCCGGTTACCATCGAGCTCAGCAACAAGGATCTGGAATTTAAGAAGGAAACCGAGTTCAGCCGGGGAGCCGTCAACGTATATGGAGTGGTAAAAAGCCTCTCTGGCCGCATCATGTATGAGTGGGAAGACGTGATCAACGTAGAGTACTCGGACCAGTACTTCGAAGAGGGAAAGAATAAGCGATCGGAATATCAAAAGATCATTTCGGTGCCTCCGGGCCAGCGATACCGGCTCGACCTGGTTCTGAAGGATACCAACAGCAAGAATGTCGGCTCCCTCAGCCGGGTGCTGAATATTCCCAAATACGAAGAAACAGCGCTGCAGTCCAGCAGCATCATTCTTGCCAATTCGATTGCTCCAACCCGTACGACCTCAGATCAACTGCAGCAGTACGTAATCGGAGATATGAAGGTTGTGCCGAATGTGAGATCCGAATACCTGCAAGGTCAGAACCTGCTTCCTTATATGCAGGTTTACAACATGGATATCGACCAGACCAAGCAGAACCCGTCGCTGGATGTAACGTTCACGATCAAGAACGGGGATAAGGTAATCGAGGAGCTTAAGGGTAATCCTTTCAACTCAGAGCAGCTCTTTTACGGCCTGCGCGTCGTGGTTTTGGGAAAGATTCCGCTGAATGCGATCTCGCCTGGAAAATACAAGTTGGAAATAAAGGTTGTCGATAATATTTCCAACAAATCGGTCTCCACTACGACCGATTTCAAGGTCAATCAACCGGTTCAGGTATCGGCCGAAAAGTCACAGTAGTCGAGAGGGGACGCTCCCCGATTTTGCCCATTGGCTTTTGGATTGCCGCAGCTTAAACGCGAAATAGGGAGCGTTCTGTTTTCTTTGTTTTAAGAGCCGGCCCTCAGAGTTATAGTAGGCGCTTGTTTTGAAATCATCTCATTTATTTGAGGTCAACTCATGAAAGGTATTGTTCTGGCGGGAGGTTTGGGAACAAGGCTGCATCCACTGACTAAAGTGACAAACAAGCACCTGCTGCCCATCTATAACAAGCCGATGATTTACTATCCCATCGAACTGATGGTAGACGCAGGAATCCGTGACATCCTGATTGTTACCGGCGGAAAGAATGCCGGCGATTTCCTCCGCCTGCTCGGCAACGGCAAAGAGTTCGGGCTCAACCACATCAATTACACCTATCAGGAGGGAGAGGGGGGGATCGCCGCGGCTTTGTCTCTTGCGGAATTCTTTGCCGATCAAAATCCGATTTGCGTCATCCTCGGCGATAACATCGTGGAGGGTTCAATCTCCCGATATGTGGAGAACTTCCAGAAGCAGAGGTCGGGAGCGAGAATACTGTTGAAGGAGGTCTCGGATCCCCAGCGGTTCGGCGTGCCCGAAATCCGGGGCAAACGGATCGTTCGGATCGACGAAAAGCCGGCGCATCCGGCCTCGAAGTTCGCCGTGACAGGAATTTATATGTACGATGCAGCGGTTTTCGAGATTATCAAGACTCTGAAGCCGTCCGGGCGAGGGGAATTGGAGATCACGGACGTGAACAACTGCTATATAGAGCAGGGGAGAATGCAATATGACATTCTGGACGGCTGGTGGACGGATGCGGGGACTTTTGAATCCCTTCTTCGGGCATCCAATCTCGTCTGTCAGAATGCAGAACGAGAACAGAAAACACCGGCTGTTGCAGTGAAGTAGCAGGCAGCTTAGCAGACGTCAAATAAGCAAATCCCGAAATAACTGTGATGATGAAACTGCTGGTTACAGGTGGGGCCGGTTTTATCGGATCTAATTTCGTCCGATTCATGCTCGAGAACTATCCGGACTACCATGTGTTGAATCTGGATAAGCTCACTTATGCCGGCAATCTCGAGAATTTATCGGGTCTCGAGCATGACTCCCGCCACCAGTTCATCCAGGCGGATATATGCGATCCGGACGCCGTGGGCCGGATACTCCGGAAGGGGGTTGACGCCGTTGTAAATTTTGCCGCCGAATCCCACGTAGATCGCAGCATCCTTCATTCTCAGGAGTTTATCCGGACCAATGTGGTTGGAACTCTGAATCTGGTCGAGTTAAGCAGGAAAAACAAAATCGGCCGCTTCATCCAAATATCCACCGATGAAGTCTACGGCAGTCTGGGAGCATCCGGCCTGTTTACGGAACTCAGCCCCATAGAACCAAACAGCCCGTACGCAGCGAGCAAAGCGTCGGCAGACCTTCTGGTCCGGAGCTATTGCCACACCCACGGCTTTCCCGGAATCATCACACGATGCTCCAACAATTACGGCCCCTATCAATTTCCCGAGAAGCTCATTCCGCTGCTGATCAGCAACGCCATTGCCGGCGAGCCCCTGCCGATTTATGGAGACGGCATGAATGTGCGGGACTGGATTCACGTCCGGGATCACTGTGCTGCAATTGATGTGGTGCTCCATAAGGGAAAGGATGGGGAGGTCTATAACGTCGGAGGAAGACAAGAGCTCCCCAACATTTATGTGGCTCAGTTGATTTTAAAATTGCTGGACAAGGATGAATCCCTCATTCGCTATGTCGAAGACCGTCCCGGACACGACCGCCGATATGCGATCGATTGCTCAAAGCTGGAGAACGACCTGCACTGGCACGCGCAAATGCTCTTCGATCGTGGAATCCGGGAGACTATCGACTGGTATCGCCGCAATTCCCAGTGGGTCGATCACGTGCGCTCCGGATCGTATCTCACCTACTACGATCGCATGTACAGGCAGCGCGGGCAGACTCTTTCCGAACGGTAGGCATTTTCAGCACTATGAAAGTCCTTATTGCAGGATGCAACGGAATGCTGGGGACGGATCTGGTGCAGGTTTTTCGTTCCAGCCATGATGTTGTGGGAGTCGATCTGAAGGAACTCGACATCACCAATCCTGAACAATGCCTTGCCGTGACGAAAGTCCACCGGCCGGAGGTGATCATTAATGCCGCAGCCTTCACGCGCGTGGATGCTTGCGAGACGCACTCAAAGGAGGCTTTTCTGGTTAATGGAGATGGCGCGGGAAACCTCTCGAAGGCAGCCGCAGAATTCGGCGCTTCGATCGTCCATTACAGCACTGATTACGTATTTGACGGTCGGAAGGAAGAAGCCTACCTGGAAGAGGATGAGCCCAATCCGCAAAGTGTCTATGGAAAATCAAAGCTCGCGGGGGAGGATTTGGTTCGCCGCCACTGCCCAAATCACTTGATACTGCGCACGTCATGGTTGTTCGGGCCCGGTGTGAACTTCATCCGTACGATTCTGAGCGCCGCTCAAAAGGGCACACCATTACGCGTCGTGAACGACCAGAAAGGAAGCCCGACCTATTCAAAGGATCTCGCCTCGTACACGCTGAACATGATCGGGAGCGGTTGCCGGTCGACATATCACCTGACGAACAGCGGATCCTGCACGTGGTTTGAGCTCGCGGCCAGAGCGCTGGAATGGGCCGGGATGAGAAACATTCCGATTACACCGGTTACCACTTCAGAATTCAAGAGGCCGGCGCCGCGTCCGGCAAACTCAGTTCTCGCCAATGCGCGCCTGGAGCGTGAGGGATTCCCTCTAATGAGACCCTGGCAGGCCGCCGCCCGGGAATACATCGCAATAGAATTCAGAAAAGCTTAACCACGAAATACACGAAATACACAAAAGAGGCCTTTCGTGTATTTCGTGGTATGAATTCTGACTTCTGACTCCTGAATTCCTATGTATAATTCTTACTCTTACGCGTGAGCATCTTATGGCTGAGAAGCAAGCGGGAGAAAAACTGGTTGCCGCAAACCGGAAAGCTTTCCACAACTACTTTATTCTGGAAAAGCTCGAAGCCGGCATATCCCTGCTTGGCACCGAGGTCAAAGCGATTCGCGAAGGCAGACTGAATTTGACGGACAGCTATGCCATGATCCAGGCGGGAGAAGCATTTCTATTCAACTGCCATATCAGCCCGTATTCCCATGGGAACAGGGAAAACCATGATCCGACTCGATCCAGAAAGCTTCTGTTGCACGAGAGCGAAATCCGAAAACTGATCGGGAAAACGCAGGAAAAGGGACTGACTCTCGTCCCGTTGCGTGTGTATCTTAAGCGGGGAAAAGTGAAAGTGGAGATCGGGGTGGCGCGGGGCAAGAAGTTGATCGACAAGCGTGAAACCGAGCGACGCAAAGAGGCGGATCGAGAAGCAAAATCGGCGATGAAACATCGACGATAATACCTGCGGAGACGCACTCAACACCTTTTGCCGGAGACTTTAATGCAGATTGAGCATCGACTTGGGGATTATAAAGAGATTGCCTGTGATTTGCTGGCATATCCGGTTTTTGAAGGGGAGACACGCGACGCCTCATTGGACCTTTTAAACAGGATTACTCGCGGGGCCGTGAACGCGGTTCTTTCTTCCGGAGAGTTCAAACCGGAGTTTTGCAAAACATGTAATATTTTCAAGCCTGCAGGTCTGAAAGCTCGGCATCTGTTGTTGGTGGGAGCCGGGAAGAAATCGCAGTTCAACCCGGCAAGGCTCCGGCAGGTAGCCGGCGCCGCCGTGCGGAGCGCAAAACCGAGTGCAGTCAAGACCATCGGATTTCTGTTCCGCGGCGATCACCCGGCCGGCCTTGCCTCTCGCCTGGCGGCGGAAGGAGCTCTGTATGCCAACTACGAATCCGACATTTATAAGACGCGCAACAAGGAGGAAAGAGAGATAGAAACTTTTCTTCTCCTTTTCGGACGCAAGGTGGCTCAGGCAGAAGTGCGGGAGGGAATCCGCCGCGGAACGATTGTCGGCGACGCCACGAACTTTGCCCGCACTCTGGCGAACGAGCCCTCAAACATTCTGACTCCTTCCCAGTTTGCGGCTCGAGCGCTGACCGTTGCATCGCAAACCGGCCTGATCGCGCGGGTGATGGAGCGGGAAGAAATGGAAAAGCTCGGGATGAACACGTTGCTCGCCGTCAGCCGCGGCAGCGAGGAACCTCCCAAACTTATCATTCTTCAGACCCACAAGGACCAGGGAAAAAAGCGGGGGCCGCTTTACGCTTTTGTAGGAAAAGGTGTGACCTTCGATAGCGGGGGAATATCCATCAAGCCTTCGGACAAAATGGAGGAGATGAAGGCGGATATGTCCGGGGGTGCAGCCGTGCTCGGGGCCATGGTCGCGCTGGCGCAGCTGCGGCCCAAACATCCTGTGATCGGCTTGATCCCTGCAGTCGAAAACCTGCCCAGCGGAAGGGCCACCAAACCAGGAGATGTGGTCAAATCGTATCTCGGAAAAACGGTGGAGATCGTAAACACGGATGCGGAAGGACGATTGATATTGGCAGACGCTCTGGCATACGCGCGAACTCTCGGAGCGACCCACATTATCGACATCGCAACCTTGACCATGGCGTGCACTATTGCACTGGGCCATGCAAATGCAGGGATGATGGGCACTGACCAGAAGATGATCGACCGGCTGCGCAGCAATTGCAGGATTACCGGAGAAGGACTCTGGCAGCTTCCCCTGGACGAAGAGTACCGCAAGGCAATCAGAAGCGAAATTGCCGATATCAAGAATGTCGGCGACCGCTGGGGTGGCGCAGTCACCGCCGGAAAGTTCCTGGAGGAATTCGTGGAAGATACGCCCTGGGTTCATCTCGACATTGCGGGCGTTGACCTCGAGTACGACGGTTGGACCTTCGCCTGTAAAGGGGCAACCGGCTTTGGAGTCAGGACGCTCGTTCAGCTATTGGAATAAATACGTTCCCCGTTCCCCGTTAGAAATAGCGGATTAAATTTTCGGCACTGCCGCGCGGTAACAGAGGAGCAGCGCACGGAGCGGATTCCATCCGGCATGCGCTTAGCCAATTCTTGGTTTTCAACGGGAAACTGGGAACGGGGGACGGGGAACGGTTATCAGCCGCAGGGCCCACCGAATTGCCGCGTTCATGCTGTCGTGGCGCGCGACTCCTTTTCCCGCAATATCATATGCAGTCCCGTGGTCTACAGAAGCGCGGACAAAAGGAAGGCCCAGGGTCACGTTTGCCGCTTCGCCAAATCCCACCAGTTTAATCGGCGCCAGACCTTGATCGTGATACATGGCCAGCACAACATCAAACTCGCCGTTATAGGCCCGCCAGAACAGCGTGTCCGCCGGGAGAGGTCCATCAATCATTGAATCGGTGAAGAGGCTCTGGGCTTTGCGGACCGCAGGCGCGATCCGTTCCATCTCTTCAGTGCCCATGATCCCCGACTCTCCGGCATGAGGATTGAGTCCGGCAACCGCCACTTTGCGGCAAGGCAATCCGAGGCGCCGGAATTCCGTCAGGATGATCCGCAACTTGCAGTAAACCAGCTCCGGTGTGATCGACTCTATGGCGTCCCGCAACGAAACGTGTATCGTGGCCAACACGACCTTAAGACGCTCGGTTAAGAAAGCCATTGCAAAATCCGAAACGCCGGCGAGGTGAGCCAGGAATTCAGTGTGACCGGGAAAGGAATATCCTGCTTCCTGGAAATATTTTTTGTTCAGGGGAGCCGTCACTATGGCATCAAGCAGCCCTCTCCGGCACGCGGAAGCGCATTCGATGATGTTCCGTGCAGCGGCCTCACCGCTTGCCTTTGATCCAATTCCCGCCTCAATTTTTCCCGCAGGAATATCGATAATGCATCGGTCGGGAATTTGCCGGCTTCGGTCCGAAAGGGAATCGATCGGGATTTTTTCGAATTCAAAGGGCAGTCCGATATCGGCAGCTCTCGCCCGCAGAAGTTCCCAACTTCCAAACAGTATGAGGCGGCACACGCCGGCCAAAGATCGTTCGCGCGCAGCACGCAGCGATATCTCAGGGCCTATGCCAGCCGGATCTCCTGTTGTGATACCGAGCTGAGGAAGTACGGATTGAGATTCTGGCAAGAGCAGCACCGCCTGCCATAAGGTCTGTATGGGATCGGCATTTGCAGCCACCGGGCGTCCCGCCTTATGGACTCGCTATTCCAAATCCACCTCATCAGGTTCTTGATCTTCGTTCTGCTTATACATGTACTTGATCACATGCTTCAGGATGAGAAGGTTGGGTCCGTCACTCCGATGCACCTTGATGCAATTCTTATCGTACCACTCGATGACTCCTCGAATCTCCTCGCCATCCGTAAGTTTGACAATCATCGGAGTCTTTGCAGCCATCTGCTTGATGTAGTAGTAATTCTCCGCATTGGTTACTTCAGGCGGTACGCGCTTCCGGGGCAACGGTCCATAGCGGGGCATCTGGTCCTTGATTTCAGACAAGCTCGGACGAATCAGTTTCCGGTTCACCATTCAACTCCTCCACGGGAGATTACAAAAATAGGGCGATAGCCATCTTCCGCGAGCGATACATTTTCTTTAAAGTACGAAATCGTGCGATCGAAAAGCCGGTAATTAAAATAAATTGTAGTCTTTGAATCCGCCTTTGACAAGGGAAAAATATTTCGCTAAATTTAACGTACAATGGACTTACAAAGAAACTGTTCTCGAATTTGCACAGTTGTTCAAATTTTTCAAATTCTGTTGCTGTTTTTCGGTTCTTTCCTCCTGACAATTCAGCCGGTTGCCGCCCAATCCGCATCCCAAAGGCCCCCCGCGCTCATCCGGGATACCGATACCGCAGAAGGCAAAGAAATTACGGACGCTTCGACGCCCAAAGAGCCAGATCCGATTCTGTCAGAGCAAAACCTTAACATCGGCAACTTTTATTACAAACAGAAGAACTATGCCGCAGCCATTAGCAGATATCTGGAAGCAATAGCATATCAGCCGGACTCAATCCGTGCGTATGATGCTCTTACGCGGGCTTACGAGAAGAACGATCAGCCGGATAAAGCGATCGCCGCCTACAAGCAGTTTATTGGGAAGAACCCGAATTCGCCAAAAACCGCTGAGTTTCTCGCGCGGCTCGCCAAGCTCGAAAAAAAATAAAAAACGCCACGGATTCCACAGATTTCACGGATTTAAAGTGGCGATAAAATCGGTGAAATCTGTGGAATCCGTGGCGTTTTTATGTATTTTGCGATAGCGCCACAAACATGGCTTCAAGAGCGATCTGCCGATTTACGTTGAACTGAAGATCGCGAGCCAATTTGCTGACATCATTGATTGTTTGGACCAGACGGAAGCGAGAGACAGTCTGCGCCAACATTTCCAACTCCTCAAGCAGGTCACGCTGTCCGATGCGTTCCGTAGCCCGCCCGGCGTAATACACGTCCTGGAGCAGCGATTTCACTGATTCAAGCCATGACTGAAAAAATTCCTTATCTTTGCTTACCTGCACGGCAATAGTGCTGGCTTCCGAAAACTCACCTCTTTTTAAGAGCAGCCGGACAAATTCAAGCGCCTGTTTGCGAATATCGCGGTACCGGTTTGTGTCGAAGCTGAGGGCAGCAGCAAGGCTTCCCCCGCTGAGCGCGGCGGCCATTCGAGCCTCCTCCCGCGTCTTTCCTTCTTTCTCTATGAGGTACCGCTCAATCCGGCTCTGGGGGATTTCGCCGAAATGCAGCATGCGCGATCGAGAGCGAATAGTCTCCAACAATAGATACGGATTTGTGGTCACCAGAATCATCACGGTCCGGCTCGGAGGCTCTTCAAGGGTCTTGAGAAGGCTATTGTGCGCTTCAAGACGCATTTGCTCTGCGGGATCGAGGATTACCACACGATATCGGGCTTCGAGAGGCTGAAAAGAGATCTCTCCGATCATGTCGCGGATCTGATCGATACTGATGGTTGTCTTTTCGGGCTCAATGAGCCGAACATCCGGATGCCGTATTGTCCAGACTTTACAGCTCGGGCAGGTGCCGCAAAAACTTCCCTTCAGGTTCTGACACTGCAGGTATCGGCTTTCAATGACAGCCATGATCCTTTTGCAGGCTGAACAATCACCGCAAGCGTCATCCGCGCCTGGCGCGAGACAGTTCAGATATTTTGCGATCAGAAGCGCGAGCGTGCACTTCCCAATGCCAGCCGGACCCGAAAAGATCATTGCATGCGGCAGACGATCCTGTCCGATCGCCCGTTTCAAAATTTCCACTGCGCGCGCATTTCCAATGAAACTGTTCAGACCTGTCGGGAATTTCATTCGCTTCACTTGTTGGATGCAAGCCATCGATCGAGTAAGGGGAAGATTCGAGCGGAAACATCATCCGGTGTTCCCGAAGCAGGAACTAAATGGATCCTGTGCGGCGCTTGCGCAGCCAGTTCCAGATAAGCTTCCCGGACTTTTTTATGGAATTCCAGGCCTTCCGCTTCAAACCTTCCTTCCTTCGCGGCAGAGGCCGAAGCCAGATTGCGTGAACGTGCTCTTGAGAGACCGACTTCGGGATCGAGATCCAGCAGGATCGTTTTGTCAGGTTCAATGATTCCCAGGAGCCGATTTAGTTTTTCGATCTCGACCCCGGGGATTCCCCTGGCAGTTCCCTGGTATGCCCGTGTGGCGTCCTGGTAACGATCCGAAAGGATCACAAGTCCTCGTTCCAGCGCAGGCTCGATTACCTCTTTCAGGTGCTGATATCGGTCCGCAAGGTACAGCAGCAGTTCGGACCGCGGCTCTATCCGATATCCATGGAGACCCAGCAGGACGCTGCGAAGTGCCAGCCCGAAATCGGTCCCGCCCGGTTCTCGCGTAACTAGACATTCAATCCCTTTTTCATTCGTGAGATATTCACGTGCACGAGCTATCTGCAGGCTTTTGCCCGAACCTTCAATACCTTCAAACGTGATAAACACCGGGATCCCTGTCTCAGCAGATTGTTTTGAGATCCCAGAGTAACAAAGCACGACGGCTAACTCAATTCACAATTACGAATGACGAATGACGAAATGAAACATACTTCTCTGGGGATTCACAATTTCGGGATTCGCCCAAGAAAGGCATCTTTTCAATTCGTAATTCGTAATTCGTAATTTTTTATGCTCTAATTCGCTCATGGATCAAATCCATAAAAACATTCAGTCCATCAGGGAACGGATTGCCAATGCCGCCGTGAAGTGCGGGCGCTTGCCGGACGAGATTACGCTTCTGGCCATCAGTAAGACCTTCCCGAAGGAATCCATCATTCAAGCTGCAAAGGCCGGGCTTCGTCGATTCGGTGAAAATCGCGTTCAGGAGGCGGAGGGTAAAATACCTCACCTTACTGAAATCCCGGAGCTGGAATGGCATTTGGTCGGCCATCTGCAGACAAATAAAGCGAAGCGCGCCGCCGAGCTTTTCGCCGTGGTGCACTCTCTGGACAGCGAGAAGCTCGCGATCAAACTCAACCAGGAGTGCCTTGATATCGGAAAAATCTTATCGGTTCTCCTGCAGGTAGATTTGGGGGGAGAGGAAACAAAATACGGTGCGGAACCCGCCCGAATCCGGGAAATGATCGAGCAGATTTCGGGTTTGCGAGGGCTCCGGCTCAATGGACTGATGACGATTCCGCCTTACCTCGAGAACGCCGAAAAGGTGCGTCCTTATTTTTCCAGGCTGCGTGAAATCAGAGACGGTTTGGAATCGGAACAGCCGGGATGCCTCGGTTTGAAGCACCTTTCGATGGGAATGAGCCACGATTTCGAGCAAGCCATTCCGGAAGGTGCGACGATCGTGCGCATCGGAACTGCCATTTTTGGATTGCGCCAATGAACTGCGCGGGTTTGCAAATTCGTGAGACGAAGGCCGGGCTGGAAGTGCCACTCCACGTGCAACCGCGGGCAAAGCGTTCTGAAATTTCGGGCATTTACGCCGGGGCACTGAAATTGAAAGTGACGGCGCCCCCGGTGGATGACTCTGCCAATCGAGCAATCCTCGAATTCTTCGCTGCTCTGTTCGGAATCCCCAAATCAATCCTTCACATAACCTCCGGTCTTAAGTCCAGAGATAAGGTTCTCCAAATCACTGGCTGTTCAAAAGCCAGGCTCCTGGAACACCTGGAGGCTTTGTAGCCTTCTGCCTCCCCCACCGGGAAACGGGAAACCGGAACCGGGGAAGGTCATTGTCCTATCTGCTGGAGACGATGTGAATATCCTGTGAAAATCTCAGTGGAATGGAGACCTATTATTTCCTACAAATAAAGCATTTAACCTGCATATCCATCCCGATCTTCCCGCCTGTGGAAAACTATCGGGAATCGCCAAAAAGGGGACGTCCCCATTTTAATCAATTGGAATCAGGCGCCAGGTAGGCAACTACGGCAGTCACGTTGTCCGGTCCTCCGCCTGAGTTTGCGGCGTTGACCAGAAGGTCGCTCAAGTGCTGAGGATTCCTGCTTCCGTTCGACAATATGCGGGATATATCGTCGTCCGAAAGCACGTCCGTCAATCCGTCCGAGCAAAGCAGAAACAGGTCTCCTTCAAGAACGGGGCCAGTTTGCAGATCGGCTTGAACCTGGGGTTGGGTGCCGATTGACCGGGTGATAAGATTTTTGCGCGGGTTCCGGGAGATGTCATCCTTGCTGATAATGCCGCTCTTATACAATGGCCATACCAAAGAATGATCCTGTGTGAGCTGAGTCAGCAGATTGTCTCTAAGGAGATATGCCCGCGAATCGCCAACCTGGGCAATGTAGTAACGGTTCATCGAGAAGGTCAATACGGTCAAGGTGCTGCCCATGCCTCGATATTCAGCCTGAATCTTCTGAGCTTCATGCACGCTCGTGTTTGCTTCCTGGACAGCGCAAAGCAGGACATCTTCCGCGCTGGAGGCAGTCGATCCGGCGGACAAAACCGCCGCAACTTTTTCTGCGGTCATTCGGCTGGCAATCTCTCCGGCGGCGTGTCCACCCATACCGTCAGCCACAACGAAGATTTTGCTGCGGGCGTCAGCAACATAATAATCCTCGTTCGAGGTTCTCACCTTCCCCTGGTCGCTCCGAGCTCCATACACTAGTTGCAATGAATCACCCCGATCTGAGATGCTGCTGATCGCCTTCTCAACGCAATACGCTCTTTCACTTTAGAACTAAACCGGCACGATTGAAAGGTTTTTCCGTCTTTGCTTTGGACGGACTCAGGAGCATGTCCGCACAAATCCCGCCTCCGGCGCTCCGGGCGAAAGTGACGGATCTACTATCAATTCCATTGTTACAGACCACTAGAGCGGATGAAGGCAGCTGCAAGTTGCCGCACTCGGGTGTGGTATCATACGGATTCAAATTGCGCCCGAGGATATCCATGAAAAACTGGGAATTCCGAGTTCTCTGTTTAGTGCTTCTCATTCTCTCCAGCATATTGTCGAGTTTTGCCGGCGTATCCCGAGTGTTCCAGGATCAGTACAAAAAGAATTACGAAAATAAGGCCATGTTTCTGAAGGTTCCGATCTATGCGGAGAAGCAGATGATCTATATCAGCGGACAGAGCTTCCGTGTGGAACAGGGCTCGGGAACGCCAAGGTACAAGGTTGGAGATCAATTGCGAGTCCTCGCTGTCGATTTCAGCGGCGAGGAAATAAAATTCAAAATGGGAGGTATCGCAACACCAGGCCTGGTGGAGCTTGGATTCAAGTTTGACAGCAGCTTGCAGGAGAGTTTTCCAAACAGGGAAGTATTCGACCGGGCGCTACGATCCGTTTTGACCGAAGGACTCAAATACACAGACATCGACGAGGCGAAGGACAGCTTTGTCCAGGAGCAATTCGATCGCGCGGTGGGGGAAATTTCCGGTTCAGCATCGATCAGCCGGGAAGCCGTGCTCAAGAACATCGCTTCCCGTTTGCCTGCCTACCAGGATGCCCAGCGGGAAATTGACAGCTTAAAGGACAAAATACAGGAGATCACCGCGCAGCTCTCGCAATCTCAATCGGAGAACAGGAAGCTCGAAACCGAATCGCGCACGCAGCAAGCCGAACTGTCTCGCCTGAAGAGCAATAACTCCGCATTGCAGGCCAATCTCGAGAACTATACGTCACAGATATCCAAGCTGGGTGAGGCGGTGCGGGATGCAAAGGGGAATGCCCAGGGATATCAGAATGAGCTGGCAAAAATCCAACGATCTCTGAATCTCCGGATCGACGCAAGCCATGATGTGACCGGGCAGATTGCGGATCTCGGCCATGCCTTGAAAAAACTGCAGAGTGACAACGAATCCTTCGCGAACCAGATCAGCTCTCTGCAAACGAATCTGCAGGCCCAGAAAGCGGCAAATGCTCATCTCGTGGGAGATAATGAGGAACTCAAGGCCGACAACCGCAAGCTGCAAACCCAAATCTCGGATCTTACATCCAAGGGCGATTCCCTGGCGAAGCGATACTACGATCTCGGAAACGAGAAGGAAAAGCTCGATTCCTTCGCACGGGCGGTCAATGCTCTGCGCACCCGCATCGTAGAGGAATCCACCGCGGGTGGAGTCTATCGCGGCAAGGCGGATGTTTATTTGAAGAACGTGCTGCTGGGCTCACTGGACTGGAGTCTCCCCGTTTATCTGAATCGCGACCGAAGCAAAAGCGGCCAGGCGAGTTTCTCATCCGAATCCATTGATTATGTCCGGGTGACTCCGGAAGAGAGGCACATACTGCGTTCATTCGGCGAGCGGTTTAAAATCCGGCTCGATCTGTCTTCCGGAACTGATTCGATAGCGGTAACGCCCGATCAGGACAAGCCGACTCGTGAAATTGGCGAACGCGATCGTGCCTCATGGCAATGGAGCATTGTGAACACGGGCTTGCAGGATTCCAGGCTTGTTTTGTCGGCCCGGCTGGTCAACAAGGATTCAAAGGAAATCTCCTTGCTTCAGCAGGAGCATTTGGTTGTTTCCTCCAATCTCTTGCGGCAAATCCGCGGGTATCTGCAGCCCATCCCGTTGGCAGCTGGGGTTGTCATCGGCTTTGTGGCGTTGGGCATTGTCGGGATATTCCGAAAGCCCAAGAGCCGGATTGATTATCGGAAAAATCCGCCTGCAAATGGTTCAGATTCCGGCTACATCGATAAGAAACAGCTGTAGATTAACGTGGGGACGCGCCAAGGATCAATCAAAGTGGCTGCCGAGTTGAATGAAGCGCGCCGATGAACTCCAGGCCCGTATGCGCGCTGCGTCTTCCGCATTGAAGAAATGGAAATTGTATTTTTTGTTGCTGCGAGTCTTGAGCAAGAGATCGCTCCCTTTGAGGTCGAAAGCCCGCAGTCCTTTATAGGATTCGTAGAAGCTGTGGTCTGTTTCTGTCGTTCTGAACTCAATCCCGTCCTCTGTGAATAGCATAGTGCCCCGACAACTGGAAAATGCGTGCTTGTGCTCCACAGCAAAGGGTGTATTCACGACAGAGCTGGCTTGAACTCGGTCCTGAATATCCTGAATCATCGCTTGAAGCCGCTCGGGACTGTATTTTTCCGCTCCGCCCAGCTCCTTCGCTTTGCGAAAATGTTCTTCGGCCTGTTTGAGGTTGTTCCGATGATAATCGTAGAGCACTCCCAAGTTGACATGAGCGAGGACGTTATTGGGGTTTAGAGAAATGCATTTCTCAAAATCCAAAATGGCCGTATCCAGTTGCTTCTGGTTTTCATAACTCGCGCCAATATAAAAATACGCCTCATCGCTGTTGGGCTCGATCTTCAGATATTCCTGCCATTTCGAAATCGAGTCCTGGTAGGAACCGGCACGAAAAGAAGAGAGGGCGGACTGCCGCAAGGCAGCGATGTTCTGGCGCGTTTTCTGTTCTTCATTCGCGCGCTGCGCACGCTGCTGATCCTGCTGGGCGATTTCCGCAATCTTGCCTTCAATCGTCGTCAGCCGTCCCTTGCTGTATGTGTCCTCGGGAAAATACTGCAGCATGAGCCGAAAATCGTTCCGAGCGCTCTGCCAGTCGGATGTGGCTATTTTGCTGTCTCCGCGAGTCTGCAGCAATTCCTTCAAGTGGGAGAAAGCCTCCCGCACATAGCTGTTGTTTCTATCCAGACGCTGGATGCTCCTTATCGCATCGAGCGCATTATCCTTCTCCGGGGGCACGAGGCTCCCGATCTTCATTGCAGCATCGGCCTTTGCCTTCCAATCCTGGATCTGTTTCTCCCGGTCTTTCACGCTCGCATCGAGTTTGGCTGCGACGTCGGCCAGACGTTCTCCGACGGAGATATCGTTCGGGAACAGCAAGACCAGGTTTTTGTACTGCTTTTCCGCTTCGAGCCAGTCTTCCTGCGCATAGGCAAGCTCCGCAAGATTTCGCACAGTTTCGCCTAATCTGCTCTTCGCTTCGATCGCATAGCTGTTGGCCGGATCGATTGCCAGGATTTTTTCGGCAAAATAGAGAACGTTGTAATCCTCTGGAGGAGGGAGGAGTATGTTTTCTTTTTGAGCGCTGTCCAGTTTCTTGCGCCAGGCTTCCACTTCCGCCAACTGCTCATTACTCAACTGCGGTACGATCGGCTCCAGGTTCCAGTGCAGGTTTTCTGTCGCATAGGGCATGATCGTCACCTGCTGGACTAATTCTTTGTAGCCCTCCTTGGTCCCCTTCAGCTGGTGTCCACCGCTGCGCAAATCCGAGAGAGTGATCGGAGAGGCCCCGCGCAACTTGCCGTCGATGAAAATAAATGCGCCTGGAGGCGTGGTTTTTACTGTCAGGCTTCCGTATTTCGGTTTCCAGTACTGGTAGAAGAACGCCGCCGTGAATGCCATGATCAAACATAACACCAGGATCACGAACGCAAGCACAAGGGCCTTAATCCGGATCTGTGCCGGCTTTCGCGCGACTTGCTTTTTCGTATTCTCCTGGACGCCGACCGGCGACCCATCCGCAGGGCAGAACTCGAATGAATCCGGGTAGGAGTTACCGCATTGTGGACACTCTCTCATCGGACCAGCACGATAACATATCGTGAACGGATCAACAACGGTGACAGCCACCGATGTCCCCGAATTCGGGGACATCGGTGGCTGTCACCGTTTTTCAATTCACTACACCACGGTGAATTTGGAGCGGGACAGGAACTCGCCCCCTCCCGGACGACCCATTACTTTCCCTTCGCGGGCTATCACTCTTCCGCGCTGCAGTACCAGCCAGGTCGCACCCCGCACTTTCATCCCCTCATAGGGAGTGTAGTCCGAGCGCGACAAACCTATGTTTTTCGAAATCACCAGTTCGGCTTTTGGATCGAAAATGACCATATCGGCATCGCTCCCGACGGCCAGCGTCCCCTTCCGTGGAAACAATCCGAATAGTTTAGCCGGTGTCGTGCATGCAAGATCGACCAGCCTGTTCACCGAGATCTTCCCCGTATGGATCCCCGCAGAACAGAGGAGAGACAGGCGTTCCTGAATTCCCGGAAATCCTCGTGGTGATTGAGTGAAATTCTCCTTCCCCTGGTCTTTCTGTCCCGCATAGTTAAACGCCCGATGGTCGCTTGCGACCGTATGGATGTCGCCGCTGGAAATGGCTTTCCACAGGATATCCTCATGCCATGCAGGACGCAGAGGAGGAGTGCAATAATATTTGATCCCTTCGGATTCCTCGTAGCGCTCGCTCGACAATACGAGGTACTGCGGACAGGTTTCCGCATATACAACCTGTCCGCGGTCCCGGGCCGCCTTAACTTTTTCGATCGCGTGAGCAGAGGAGAGGCTGCTGAGATAAATCGGCGCTTTTGCCATTTCAGCCAGACTGATTGCGCGCGCGGTCGCCTGGGCTTCCACTTCGGGCGGTCGGGCCGTGGGGATGTGCTTGGGAGAAGTTTTCCCTTCCGCTGCAAGCCTGCGCAGAAAAAGATCGATGATTTCGCCATTCTCCGCATGAAGACAGGCAAGAGCTCCCGCGTTGGTTGTGCACTGCAGAAATTCCAGCAGCTGCGCGTCGTTAATGTGCCGTTCGCCGCACCCATCAAGTCTGACATGCAAGCTGCTGACACCTGACTCTACTAAACCCGGAATTTCAGCCAGAACACCCTGGTTCACTTCACAGAGGGCAAGGTGAAACCCATAATCTACAATGGAGCGCGAAGCGGCTTTTGTTTTCCAGTCCTCAAGTGTCTGGGCGAGCGTCGCACCCGGAACCTGCTCGGCGTAATCGACCACGGTAGTTGTTCCGCCCGCTGCCGCTGCGGCAGTTCCTGTTTCAAAGTCATCTACCGTGGTCATTCCGTCGCACTGCGCATCTATGTGAGTGTGAACGTCCACCCCGCCGGGTAAAACCCACTTGTCAGCCGCATCAATGATCTCGCTGGCAATTTTTGAAATTTCCCTTCCGATTTCGGAAACCATTCCATTCTTTACCAGGAGGTCCGCTTTGTAGATGTCCGTGGCTGTGATGATGGTCCCATTTTTTATTAAAGTCGTCATAAGTTCTCCAGCGTTGTTCCAGAGGGATTGTTCCCAATCCTGATTAGTAATTTGCACTTTGTTTAGATCTCAGTGGAAAACTTTTGCGGAACCTTTTTGAGACAAGTGGTACAGGAAATCTTTGGGATCGCCTCGTTGAAGCCACTGAAAGAACAGGCGGACGCGCCCCACCAGGCAGCAATGCTAGTTTCTCAATACTCGTGCCGTACGAATTCACTCCAGATCCTGAGGAAGCCCCAATTCCACAATAAGAATCCCTGTCTCGGGCGCCCACGATCGATTCCCAGGGAAAACCGCGCAAACAGCAATATCCTTTGTTCCGTCTTTTCACAAAACGCGCGAAACTGGAGAGGCTGCCAATTTCAGCTCATCAGGGAATCATTGTTCAGCGCAACCCTGTTGGGGGCTACGCCCTTTCGCTTCCCATTACCGCATCAACTCCACACGATACTCTCCGGATTAATCCGGTCCGCAACTCATGCTTCTTGAGATTCACGCGAATTTCGGAAATCTCCCACTGCGATCGAAATTCCTCCGCTTTGGCGGGTCACCATCTGCCCGCACGTCTGATTGATCAGCAAAATCGACGCTGATTGCCCTGCATCCTCATCAAACCTAATTTCGGGGGCGAATCTTAGCGAATCTACCCGCAATTCCTTCGGTCCAGCAGAGATGAAATGGTGTTACGCCCGCATACTCTCAATCGAATTCACCGAAGATGGGGATTCGGCAACTTTTTGGCATGGTTTCCCTATAAACCGATGCACCCCTTTGCCCGCGATGCGAGCGATCGAGGCCATTATATCAGAGCGAAAGGCTGATATCGATAAAGGATGCAGGATAAGTATCGATTATTCTTGCACCTGCACTATGTCCGGTATCTTGACTCCTGCGTCCTGAGACTCAATTTACCCTTGTGAGTTGCTTTGCGGTCGTGGAACACTATTGGCCTGATGAAACAGCCCCTTGTCGAAATTCAGGCCCTGAAGAAGTCTTTTCAGGGAAATCCGGTACTGAGCGGAATTGATTTATGCATCGATTCCAATCAGCTGACGGTGCTCATCGGTCCGTCCGGATGCGGCAAATCGACTCTGCTGAGATGTTTGAACGGGATTGAGACCTTTGACGAGGGCCGAATCTCCATTGCAGGTCTTACGCTGGACGGAAACAGTGCAAGTGGCCGCACTGCCGCCCGCGCATACCCGCGAAAGATGCATCAGCTTCGGTCCATGGTAGGGATGGTGTTTCAATCGTTCAATTTGTTTCCTCACATGTCGACGTTGGACAATGTCGCCTTTCCGCCCGTGATCGTAAAGGGCATTCCCCGCAGCGACGCTCGCGTCCAAGCATTCGCGTTGCTCAAAAAGGTCGGACTGGCGGACAAGGGAAACCTGTTTCCAGCGCAGCTTTCCGGCGGACAGCAACAGCGCGCCGCTATTGCGCGAGCCTTGGCCATGAAGCCAAGAATTCTGCTTTATGATGAACCGACCTCCGCACTGGACCCAACACTCGTGGATGAAGTGCTTGAGGTCATGAAGGAGCTCGATTCCGAGGGAATCACTCAGCTCGTTGTCACACATGAGATGCGCTTTGCGCGGGATGCTGCGGACAAAGTAGTTTTTATGTCTGACGGCGTGATCGTGGAAGAGGGCACAGCGGGAAAAATCTTCTCCGACCCTCTGGATAACCGGACACGGCAGTTTCTGCGGCGATTTCTGTAATTTTGAGAGCATCGTGCAACCATTGATCCGAAAATGCAGTTCCCTGCTGGCCTTTTGCGCTGTTCTCTGCGCGGCGCCTGCTTTTGCGCCGGCTCAGACCTCCTCGCGCAGTCCAATAACCTGGGGCGCCGACGCGGAAGGAGGCGCTCCCTACGAGTTTCAGGATCCTCAAAACCCGAGCCGGATCATTGGATTTGAGGTCGACATTGTAAATGCCATCGGCAGAATCCTGGGCCGCCCAACCCAGTTCGTACAGAATCAGTGGGATGGGCTGATTCCCGGGCTGGAGCGCGGCAATTACCGGATGGTGGTTTCGGGACTCGAAATTACGCCGGACCGTTCACGCGTCATACGCTTCAGCCGCCCTTACTACGTTACCTACGAACAGCTGGTCGTACGCAAGAAGGAATCCCGAATTCGCACGCTCGACGACTGCAGCAGGAAAAAAGTGGGCACATTGAAGGCCAGTCTGGCGGAGCGAATGCTGTATGAACGCAACGATCTACAAGTTCTCAGTTATGACGGACAGATCAATGCATACGAAGACCTTCTCAACGGCCGTGTGGATGCCGTATTGATGGACTATATCATCGGGCTCTACAACGTCGCATCCATTCCCGGGCTGAGGATCACAGGACCGCCTCTGGGGCGCATTGAATACGGAATCGCCGTCCGCAAGGACGACGCCGAGCTTGTGGAGGAAATAGATGCAGCGCTCACTCAAATGATTGCTTCCGGCGAACTGAGGCGCATTCTCGAAAACTGGAACCTGTGGACACCCGTGTGCAATGGAATTCTGGGTAAAGCAGGTCCTCCAAATCAGCAGCATCCGGACTACGACACATACCTGGAAAGCAGGCTGAAGAAAAATTCCGGATGGGAGAAGGTCGTTCAGTATGCGGGCTATCTGCCGTTGCTGGCAAAGGGAGCTGTGGTCACTCTGGAACTGTCGATCATGTCGATGATTCTGGCCGTCTTCGCAGGATTGAATATCGCGTTGGCGCGCCTCTATGCGCCCAGATTCCTGCGCACGTTTGCTGTTGGCTATATCGAACTGATCCGCGGCACTCCTCTTTTGGTTCAGCTTTTTCTAATTTTCTATGGATTGCCCCACATCGGAATCCGACTGTCCCCAATGCTTGCAGCGGTTCTGGGCCTTGCTTTGAATTACAGCGCCTACGAGGCTGAAAATTATCGGGCCGGCATTCAGTCAATTCCCAAGACCCAGATGGAGGCCGCGCTGGCTCTTGGAATGACACAGATGCAGGCTTTGCGTTACGTGATTATCCCGCAGGCCATTCGCATGGTGATACCGCCGGTGACCAATGATTTCATTGCTCTCCTCAAGGATTCTTCGCTTGTTTCGGTTATCACGATGGTGGAACTGACCAAAGCTTACAGCGAGCTGGCCAGCATTCATTATGACTACCTCGGAATTGGATTGCTGGCTGCCGCAATGTACTTTCTGATCGGCCTCCCATTCGTGCGTCTGGCACGCCTGGCCGAGCGATATTTCACACCGGGCGGACGGAGCATCATCGGCGGAAAGCAGAAGCAAGTTGACTGATCGTTCCCCGTTCCCCGTTTTCTGATCCAACCACGATTCCCAACCGGCTAGCGGTCAAATACCCGGGCAAAGATAGCGTCCACATTGCGCAGCTGGAGTTCCGGATTCACAACCGATCGGATTTCTTCGCCAGTGAGCACGCGGGTAATGTCGGGGTCTTCCTGAAGGACTCGAACAAAATCTTTATCCTCGTCCCACACTTTCATGGAGCACCGCTGAATCCAGCGGTACGCATCTTCACGCAAGACCCCTTTGCGCGTGAGATCCAGGAGCAACTGGCCCGAATAAGCAAGACCCCGCGTCAGTTCAATATTTTTGAGCATCCGGTCCGGATAGACCACCATTCTGGAAATGATTTTGGTCATCGCGCGGAGCATGTAGCAAAGAACAGAAGTCGCATCGGGCAGAGTGACACGCTCCACTGAGGAATGGGAAATATCCCGTTCATGCCAGAGCGGAACATTTTCCAGCGCCGTGATGGCGTATCCGCGCAGCAGCCGGGACAATCCGGAAATCTGCTCGCATTTGACCGGATTCCGTTTGTGGGGCATGGCGGAGGAGCCCTTCTGTCCGGCGGCAAAGGGTTCTTCGGCTTCCCTCACTTCGGTTCTCTGGAGATGCCGGATCTCGGTCGCAAATTTGTCCAGTGAGCTCCCGATAATGGCAATGGTGCAAAGATATTCGGCGTGCCGGTCTCGCTGAAGCGTCTGAGTGGATATGGGCGCCGCTTTCAATCCCATGCGCTCGCACACGCGCGCCTCGACATCCGGATCGAGATGAGCAAAAGTTCCGACGGCGCCCGACAATTTTCCCACCGCAACTGCTTCTGATGCCCGCTGCATGCGTTCCAGATTGCGCCTCATCTCGTCATACCAGACGGCCAGCTTCAGCCCAAACGTCGTCAGTTCCGCGTGCACACCATGAGTCCGCCCCATCACGAGAGTTTTGCGGTGTTCCTGCGCCCTTTGCCGTATAGCTTCGCGAAGCTCTTCGATCGCGGCAAGTATTTTGTCGCTGGCCTGCTTCAGCTGCAGGCCACGGGCGGTATCGATCACGTCGGTGGAGGTAAGGCCCCAGTGAATGTATCGCGAGTCCGGCCCGACATACTCCGCAACGCTCGTCGTAAAAGCAATCAGGTCGTGGTGCGTCACGTTCTCGATTTCCTTGATCCGGGCAACGGAAAAGTTTGCCTTTTTTTCAATGGTCTCCAGGGATTCCCTGGGTATCCAGCCCTTTTCAGCAAGCACCCGGCAGACCTCCAGCTCCACCTTCAACCAGGTGCGGAACATATTCTCTTCCGACCAGATCTCTGCAAAATCGGGGGGCATGTAACGGTCGATCATGACGTCCGTTCCTCTCCGAGACTTCGAAACCCGAGTCTCGAAATATTCAACATTCCTAATCAAAAATATTTGAAATTTAGAATTTCGAATAAGGAATTTCGAACCGCAGAAATCATCCCGTCCTGATCTGGCACTTCGAAATTCGACATTTCTTGTTCGATATTCTGCGGTTCAAAAGCCTTTTCGTCGAACTCATTTGGTTCGCAATTTTTTAATAGCTATACGTCCTGCTGATCCGGTCGGGTTTGGCCAATTCCAGCCTTGTCTGCAATACGGCGGACGTCGGTCGTGACTCCAATGCTCTTTGAGCAGACAGCAAGGCCAGCTCGGGAAGATTGTTATTCTTGCTCAGGTGAGCCAAAATCACGTGGGTGGCCTTCCCGTCAAAATCGTCCTTTAAATATTGCGCAACCGAATCATTGGAGAGATGGCCGCGCCGACTCATGACCCGCTGCTTCAAAGCCCACGGGTATGGCCCCACCTTGAGCATTTGGACATCGTGGTTTGATTCAATCACGACCGCGTCACAGCCTTTCAGGCGCTCGAGAACAAGATTGGAGAGATATCCCAAGTCCAGCACGATCCCGATTTTGATTCCACCATTCTCAATGATGAAGCCGAGCGGATCTGCGGAATCATGCGGCACGGAGAAACAGGTGAAACAAATTCCATGCACATCGAACTGTTCCCCGGGACTGATCGGCCGGCGCCTTTTCGGATCCAGAACCAGACCGGAACTGCCGAAAGCCCCATCGGTCATGAAGACCGGAATGTCGAGGTCTTTCGAGAACGGCCCGACGCCGCGGCAATGATCGCCGTGTTCGTGCGAAATCACGATTGCCGATACAGCCTCGGGCTCCAGCCCGCATTCCCTCAATCGTCTTGCAGTCTCGCGTCCACTCAGTCCGGCATCCACCAGGATATGCTTTGCGCCATCGCTCACCAGAGTTGCATTCCCCGAGCTGCCGCTGCCCAGTAATATAAAGCTCAGCCCCATGGATTACATGTCCAATGCCACCGATTTCAGCTCTTCGCCGTCTCGGCTGCTTAGTGCCGCCAGGGCCAAGGAAGAAGGATCAAATATCCTATTCGCCAAGTCGCGGATCTCTCGCGCCGTGACCCGTTCCACTGCGTCGAGGATCTCTTCCAGCCTGTAAAAGCGGCCATAGTAGATTAATTGTTGCGCCAGATGCGTCATCCGGCTGCTGGAGCTCTCAAGTCCCAGCATGACGGAGCCTTTGATGTTTTCCTTGGCCCGTTTCAACTCCTGAGCGGAAACGAGCTGCTTTCTCAAAGTTCCGAATTCTTTCAGAGTCAATTCGACAACTTCCAATGCCTTCTCGGGTGCGCTGCCGGCATAGACTACCAGCGCTCCCGCATCATGATAAAGGTTCAGCATCGAATAAATCGAATACACCAGCCCGCGTTTCTCGCGTATGTTCTGGAAAAGCCTCGAGCTCATGCCTCCGCCCAGAATGTTGCATAGAAGATGAGAGCAATAGCGTTCCTCCGACGCGATCGGAGGCGAAACGGTTCCCAGACATATATGCGTCTGCTCAAGATGGGCTTTGTGACGAATCAGACTCCCGGAATGGATTCCGGGCGGCTTCCCCGGATCCGTGGCAACTCCCGGTTTCAGGCCGGAAAAATAGCGCTCGGCAAGTTTTTGGACTTCCCGGTGCCGGATATTGCCCGCCACGGTAATAACCATGTTGCTGGCGTTATAATTGTTTTGAAAAAATTTCTTCACATCCGCGCAGCCAACCCGGGCAACCGATTTCTTTGTCCCCGAAATAGGTCTTCCAAGAGGGTGGTTTCTCCAGAAGCTCTCCGTATAAATATCGAGAATTAGTTCCTGGGGCGAATCCTCGACCATGTTGATCTCTTCAAAGATCACGTTCCGTTCCAGAGTTATTTCGGTACTCGGAAATGTCGGGTTCAGAACAATGTCCGAAACGAGGTCAAAAGCCAACGGAAGATGCTCGTCCAATACCCTGGCGTAAAAACCGACGTACTCCTTTTCTGTAAAAGCGTTTAACTGACCGCCGACCGAATCGATCGCTTCCGCAATCCGCGCAGCGGAACGGGTTTTAGTGCCCTTGAACAGCAAGTGCTCGATGAAATGGGAAATTCCGGTCTTCTCGGCTCTTTCGAAACGAGACCCGCATTTTACCCAGACCCCCAAAGAGACCGATCGCAGGTGAGGCATGACCTCGGAAGCAATCACAAGGCCGTTCCTCATTTCCCTCTTCTGGATATCCATGGTTGTTGGATGTTTCAAGTCTATCCCGCTATTACTTACCACAATGCCGCCCAAGCCTGAAGGGCCAATCGAAATAAAGTCGGCAGTGGGCAGACCGCAGTGGGCAGTGGAGCTTCGATTTCAAGCATTGGCTAATGGTTATTAATGCCGTGCTGCCGACTGCCCACTGCCGACTGAAAATGGTATTGTTGCAGAGAGAAAGCTTAATTCAAATGGAAACAACGAACCTGTGTGGGGCGAGTCTCGAAGAAATCGAAGCTGCCCTCGAAGGCATGAATGAGCCGCGATACCGTTGCCGCCAGATTTATGCAGGAATATATCGCCGCCGGCTTCATTCCTGGGATGAGTTCACAGATCTTGCGAAGCCATTTCGCGAAAGGCTCAAGGAAAATTTCAGGATAGAAATCCCTTCCGTGCAGCAGGTATTTGTATCGGAGGACGGAACGCGGCGATATCTGTTCCGGGTCGGGGCCAGCCAAAAAATCGAATCCGTCTTCATCCCGGAAGAGCGAAGGGACACCTTCTGCGTATCGACTCAGGTCGGATGTGCCGTAGGGTGCCTTTTTTGCGTGACCGGCAGGCTGCCGATGCGCCGCAATTTGTCTCCCGGTGAGATCGTCGGCCAGATCATGGCGCTTCAGGCCGACCGGGGCACCATTCCGAAACGCCTGAACGTCGTGATCATGGGCATGGGAGAACCACTGAACAACTATGAAAATGTGATGAAATCCATACGTCTGCTGACGGATGAACAGGGAATGTGCATCTCGCCCAGGCGCGTTACCCTGTCCACATCGGGTGTAGTTCCGGGAATCCGCCGGCTTGCCGAAGAACCGGTCATCCCCAACCTCGCGATTTCGCTCAATGCCACAACCGATTCCGTGCGGGATTTACTCATTCCGATCAATAAAAAATGGAATATCGCAACTCTGCTCGAGGCGTGCCGCAGTTTTCCCATCGCTCAGCGCAGGCGGATTACATTCGAGTATGTCCTGATCGAAGGGATCAACGACTCGGATGAAGATGCGCGCCGGCTTGTTCACCTGCTTCGAGGTCTCCGAAAGAAGATCAATCTGATTCCGCTCAATGCGGATCCGTGGATTCCTCTGAAAACTCCAGGCCAGGAGCGCATCCTGGCTTTCCAGAAGATTCTCGTCGATCACCACATAACCGTTAATGTCCGTCGTCCCCGGGGAGACGATGTCTCAGCGGCTTGCGGCATGCTGGCAGGGCGCGAACAGGCGGCCGGGAACTGACAATTGACGATTGACGATTGACAATTGACGATTGAAAGCGATAACGGTCAGTCTCTCTTCCTCATGCCGATTACGGCCATCATCCGGCCCGCGGCGGATCCCTCGGCACGGTGTGAGAAAAACCTGTCGGCGCCGCATCGGGTACACGCGCCCAGATCATAACGATTCTCGACATGGACGCCGGCAAGATCCATCTGGGCTTCCAGTGCCTTGCTCAGGTCCAGAAAGTACTTTCCCGGCCGGCCTTCGGCGGGACGCAGCAGTTTGCTGGGCGCGTAATCCTTTTCGAAGAGATCCGCAACTTCCGGTCCCACTTCAAAGCAGCACGCTCGAATTCCGGGTCCGACCGCAACGATCAGGTCTGACGGCCTGCTGTCGAAAGCCTTCTCCATTTCGAATATTGTCTGAAGCAACACTCGCGCGAGGGTTCCCCTCCAGCCTGAATGAACTGCCGCTACCGCGCGTTTTACAGTATCGGCAATCAGGACGGGCAGGCAATCGGCAGCTTGGACGGCAAGAGCGATGCCTTCCCCTCTGGTTGCAAGCGCATCTGCTTGTGGCGGATTCCCATCGCCGGGATTATCGTCTATGATATACACACGGTTGGAATGAACCTGGTTTAATGTGGCAAGACGCGAATCTCCAAGGTTCAGCGCGGAAAGAAAGCGTTGTCGATTTTCCTCAACCCGCTCAACAGAATCCCATGAAGCATAGCCGAGATTCAGTGGGGATTCGCCAGTAGCCGCAAAGCCGCCCCATCGGGTGGAGAAACCATGACAGACGCGAGGCAGGGTTTCCAATGCTCTGCAGCTGTAATAGCGTATTCCATGGAAATCATGAAGGATAAAACCGTCCATCCTCATGTTCGAATATTGAGGTGTCACGTCCACCTCTGTCAACTCGGAGCTGAGCGATGATTATTGGCACTGGAGTGGATCTGGTTGAGATTTTGCGCTTTCGCAAGGTAATGGAGAGGTTGAAGGACAGGTTCCTTTCCAGGGTGTTTACTCCTGGAGAACAGCAATTTTGCAAACAACACCGCGATCCCGTCCCGCATTTTGCCGTGCGCTTCGCCGCGAAAGAGGCCCTTTTTAAGGCTTTGGGCACAGGATGGGCCAAGGGAGTGACTTGGCTTGACGTCGAGGTGCAGAGAGAAAGACAGGATGCGCCGAAGATCATATTGCATGGAGAAGCCCAGAGACTCAGCAACGAATTAGGAGTGCAAAGGGTGCATCTCAGTCTTACTCACTCCGACAACTGGGCCATTGCCATGGTCATTCTGGAGTGACGCCCTTCATATTTACGATTTACGATTGACGAATGACGATTGAAAGGCGTTGCAATCTACAATCGTAAATCGTCAATTATCGTTGTGCTGCCTGGCTGATGGAGCCTTAACAAATGGCGTCAATGATGGCGTTCAGAGTGGGGCTCGGCCGCATCGCTTCTGTTGTTTTCACGAGATCCGGATAGTAGTAGCCGCCCATGTCCACAGGCTTCCTCTGCGCTGCCAGCAATTCGGCGTTGATCTTCGCCTCGTTTTCGTTCAGTTGTTTGGCGATTCCGGAAAATCGCTTCTGCATCTCCTTGTCTTTTGACTGCGCGGCAAGCGCTTCGGCCCAGTACAGCGCGAGATAGAAGTGGCTGCCGCGATTATCGATCCCGCCCACTTTGCGAGCAGGGGATTTGTTTTCGTCGAGAAATTTGCCGATTGCCTGGTCAAGTGTTTCGGCGAGGAGCGCCGCCCGCTCATTTTTGAATGCGCCGCCAAGATGTTCCAGCGACGCTTCCAGTCCCAGAAATTCTCCAAGCGAATCCCAACGGAGATAACCCTCCCTTTGGAACTGCTGCACATGCTTCGGAGCCGATCCGCCCGCGCCGGTTTCAAAAAGCCCGCCGCCGGCAAGCAGCGGCACAATCGACCACACTTTGCCCGACGTGCCGATCTCGAGAATAGGGAAGAGATCGGTCAGGTAGTCACGAATGATATTGCCACCCACCGAGATGGTGTCCTGTCCCTTCCGGATCCGTTCCAAAGAGAAATTCATTGCCTCAACGGGATCCATAATGCGGATGTCCAGACCCTTGGTATCGTGGTCCTTTAAATAAAGTTCGACCTTTTTTATCACCTCTCGATCATGGGCTCGGTTCTTGTCAAGCCAGAACACGGCCGGCACACCGGTCGCCCGGGCTCGACGCACTGCCAGTTTTACCCAGTCTTGGATTGCCGCATCCGTTGTCCGGCACGAACGAAAAACGTCTCCTTTCTCTACCTTTTGTTCGAGCAGCGTTTGACCTGTCGCTTCGCTCACGACCCGAATGATCCCCGAGCCGGCCGCGATGAACGTCTTGTCGTGCGAGCCGTACTCCTCAGCTTCCTGAGCCATGAGCCCGACATTCGGCACGCTGCCCATCGTTTTCTGATCGAAAGCTCCGTGCCGTTGACAGTCTTCGACAATCGCTTTGTAAAATGTCGAGTAGCAACGGTCAGGAAGCATCGCCTTGGTGTCGTGCAGCTTCCCGTCCGGTCCCCACATCCGCCCCGAGTCGCGGATCATCGCCGGCATCGATGCGTCTATAATCACCAGGTTGGGGAAATGGAGGCCTGTAATTCCCCGGTCTGAGTCGACCATTGCCAGAGGAGGCCGGACGTCATATAGCGCCCGGATGTCAGATTCGATTTCTTTTTTCTTCCCCACCGGCAAGTTTTCGATTTTGGCATATAAGTCCCCTACCCCATTGTCCGGGTTAACGCCAAGTTGCTCGAGCGTTTCGGCATGCTTTTCAAAAACAGGACCGAAATAGACGCTGACGGCATGGCCAAACAAAACCGGGTCCGATACCTTCATCATGGTGGCCTTGAGATGCAAGGAAAGGAGGAGTCCCTGCCGTTTTGCCTCCGCGATCTGTTCTTCATAAAAGGAGCGGAGTGCACGGACATTCATTACGGATGTGTCGAGGACGGCCCTTTCCGGTACGGGCATATTCTTTTTAAGCACCTCTACCCTTCCGTCATCAGCAACAAATTCGTAGCGGACCTCGGTCGGCGTTTGTAAAGTGAGAGACCTCTCGCTGCCATAAAAATCCCCCCCTGTCATGTGCACCACATGAGATTTCGAATCCGGACTCCATTCGCCCATCTTGATGGGGTGTCTCCGGGCAAATTGCTTCACTGACGCCGGTGCGCGCCGGTCCGAGTTTCCTTGACGAATGACCGGATTCACGGCGCTGCCGAGAACCTTCACATAACGCGCCTGTATGGCTCTCTCTGATTCGTTCCTCGGGTTTTCCGGATAATCCGGGACGTTGTACCCCTTCTCCTGAAGCTCTTTGATGGCATCAGCAAGCTGCGGGATGGAAGCAGATATGTTCGGAAGCTTGATTATGTTGGCTTCCGGACGGTGGGTAAGCTCTCCAAGTTGCGCCAGATAGTCCGGCATACGCTGTGTCCCGGCAAGGTGCTCCGGGAAATTGGCGATTATGCGCCCTGCGAGCGATATATCCCATAATTCTAAGGAAATGCCCGTTCCCCGGGTGAACGCTCGCACGATTGGCAGGAAAGACAGCGTCGCCAGAGCAGGCGCCTCATCCGTCCAAGTCCAAATAATCTCTGGATTCTGTTTTGTCATACCATCTCCTTGTGCCTCAGGAAATAATGCCTGAATATCTATAATACTGGATTTCGGTCTGGGCATCGAGGACCACGAAATACACGAAGCACACGAAAGTTCTCTTTATGCTTTTCGTGTCTTTTGTGTGTTTCGGGGTTATTGCTTTTACTCGAAAACGTCCACTACGCGCGACTGATCGGATTTTTCAAACTTCGTAATGGCCCGGAGCAGTTCATCCAGAAAAGGTCCGGCTATCGGAGTCCCCTTGGGCTGGGGCTTCACGTCGGAGGGTTTTGCTAACTCGGCGGCAGCTGCGATCTCCCGTTCAATTGTTTGCAAGCCCGTTGCTCCCTCCAATTGGGGAAGCGTCCGGGGCTGCAGGTGCTCAGGAATTGTCCACTGATTGTGCTCTTGATCCAATATCCTGAGAATGGACGGTAGTAACATAGCCTATGAATACTCCTAGCAAACTGATCGACGAATGCCGAACCCTGCTTTGTGAGATACATCACAAACCAGATAGGGAGGCCTTGTTGTCTTTAAAAAACTAAGTCGCGGGTTTCCACAGATTTACACGGACCCTCCTTGTCTGCGAGAATCCGTGGCAATTCGCGGTCACTTCCCCTAGCAGCCCGTGGTGAAAGTACAATAGGCCGCGCGCATGGGGCTTGCAAGGCGAGATCAAGGCGCGAGGAGGAGGCGATGCGGGGACATCGTTGACGACGAGCAACGCAGAGATCGCCCGCAACCCCCATGCGCCCTTCGGGTTCCGGCGGCGCGGGAGCATCTGCTGTGT
>Ga0187874_10000134_pt1 | contig 98555 bp, 81 predicted proteins | sample June2016WEW_16_1_3_FD_132993 | JGI IMG/M metagenome (GOLD analysis project Ga0187874, IMG submission 132993) | Peatland microbial communities from SPRUCE experiment site at the Marcell Experimental Forest, Minnesota, USA - June2016WEW_16_150 | ecosystem: Environmental > Terrestrial > Soil >... | reverse complement strand
TCGGTGGTGGATGATCAGTCCACCGAGAGCTCATGCCTGGAGAATTTCGATGAGCAGGTCTGATCAGTCTTCAGTGAGCGCGGTCATATAAGCCTGGACTGACCAGGGAGAAAAAGTGGAGCGGGCGACGGGAATCGAACCCGCATGACCAGCTTGGAAGGCTGGAGCTCTACCATTGAGCTACGCCCGCGCCATATGATGAGGCTATCTCGCTGTCACCGGGCGCTCAGCCGGGACGGCGCGCGAAGACCCCAACGTATGGTCTTCACATAAGGCTGTGATCAGGGACTGAACGAGGTAATCGGGAAGTCCACCACGCCATAACGCCCGGCGGACCACGTTTTGTCCCCAGCCTCAGCCTGTGGAGTCACTCCCGTGGCGGGTTCGCGTGTCAGTCTCCAAGGCGGCTATGCCAAGGGTTTCGAGCCGGGCGAGCAGCTCGTGGGCGCGTCTGTCGTTTCTCACCCAGATTTGGTAGTCGGTGTTCTGGTCGGCCGAGATCCACTTTCCGACAGTCTTTTTGGCGACCTTACGGGTCCACTGGAAATAGGGACCGTGACGCCGGGAAGGGTCCTTGTGGCAGGCACAATTGGCCCGCCCGCACACGGTGCGGCGCTCGACGATCGAGCCGGGGAGCACCAAACCGCTGCGTGCGATGCCGGCCAGCTCCTTCGCGATCTGGCGAGCTTCGGCATGGTGCTCAGGCTCGAGTCTCATCGATCGAGCTTTCCATGAGGGATCCACCACTTCACTCATGGTCTACTGTATACCTACAGTCGTGGCGAGCAGCACGTGGCCCGGGACCTTGAAGGAGCGGGAAAGGCCCACTGTCGTGGCGACCATAACGTCGGGGAGGCGGGATTTGAACCCGCGACCTCCTGCTCCCAAAGCAGGCGCGCTGCCAAGCTGCGCTACTCCCCGTCCAGACCGCTGAGTCTAGTCCGGGGCAGGTTGCGGCCAGAAGGAGCCATTCGCAAGGTCCGATGTTCCTGCCAATGAGGACTGAAGCTCGTGCGAACTTTGGATAATGGTTCTTACCTGCGGCGACGCTGCGGAAGATTAGGGTAGACGATAAGGCGTGCATCTCTGGGTTCGGCGCGTGACGACTCGCAACCCTCGTTGCGGCGCCAAGCTCTGGCAGCGCACCAGCGGACGCGGTGCTTGCAAGTGGGTGCGGGCCGCGGACCGGGTGACAAGCGAGAGCCGCTACGAGTCCTTTGTGGGCAAGAACCGTCAGGTGGTTGTTGGGCAGCTGAAGACGACGGCGAGCGGGTTGTCCATTGCCTCAATGAGGAGCCAGGGTGATCGGTGCTGGGCCTGACGCGCGGTACCGGTGCCGATCCGAAGTCGTGGGCATGGCCATCGGGCTGGTGATAGTCCGAGCTGCCCAAACCATGGTGCTACACCGGCTGGGTGTCATCACGGTTTCGCCCCTCTGTCGCCGTGGCCCAGTTTGAAGCTACTGAACCCGACGCGGTGCAGAACGCCGACAGCAACTTTTGGGAGGATGTATCGGCCAAGCTTGAGAACTTCACGTAAAGCGAGTTGGACCGGACGAGGTAATAGGGATGACCACGGGGACGGATGCCGGAGCACGCCGGAGCGTGCTCGTATCCCTTGGTGTGAACTGCGCTGAAACGCTCGCACTCGGGATTGCGGCATGGATCACCAATTCGGTCGCTTTGCGCGCTCAGACCGCGGCCAATGCCGCCGACGTGGCGGTCCAGGTGTTCTTGCTCATCGGCGTGCTCAACAGCGTTCGGCCACCCGATGAGACGCATCCCCTCGGGTATGGAAGGGAGCGCTTCTTCTGGTCATTGTTCGCAGCGCTTGGCATCTTCGTCGGAGGTGGTGGACTCGCTCTCGACGAGACCGTCCGCTCCGCGCTGCACCCGTCGCTTGTTCACTCTTACTTGATCGGCTACGTGGTGCTGGCCACGACCGTCGCGCTCGATACCTTCGCCTTGAAAGTGGCAGTGCGGCCACTACGCGAGCAGGCAGCTGAGCTTCGCACCTCTTTGCGAAGGTACCTGCCAAGAAGCACTGATCCCGCCTCGACGACCGTCGTGGTCGGCGGCGCTTGTGCTGTGATCGGTGCCGTCACAGCCGCGGTCGGATTGATCTTGAGCGAGCTAACAAGAAGGTCGACGCCTGACACGGTGGCGAGCGCGCTTATCAGCCTCTTGCTTCTTGTCGCCTCGGTGCTCTTACTGCGAACAAACCGAGACCTTCTCTCCGGTCGCGGCGTCCCTCCTTCAATGCTGCGCGAAATGCGCCAAGTCATTGCCGCACAGCCCGGAGTTGTCGATGTCCCCGATCTGTTCGCCGTCGTGGTCGGGCCATCGAGCTTGATCGTCAACGGCGACGTCACATTCGCCGACGACCTAGACGTACCGGCGGTGGAGCAGACGATTACTCGCTCCGACGCCGCGCTTCAAGCTCATTGGCCCTCGATCGACTACGTCTACCTCACGCCCGTTCCCCGGGCTCGAGCGCGACGCTGGCCGTGGCGACCCCGTGCCCGTACCGGCACCGATAAGCAACCCGAGCCCCACTCCGAAAAGCGCGACGGCAAGCCAACACGCCGATCGCAGGGTTGAGGCGAGACAGACCTGTCAAGAGGGCTGGTGTTCGGTACAGGGCTCTCACGCCAGAGTCGCCGATCCGATCTTCGATCTTGAGGCTTCGAACGGGCGACGGACCCCATTCAGTGCGGCCCGACCGGTCAAGGCACCGGCGAGTTAACGGACTTTTTCCCATCCGGGTTCGTTAGAGGCTCCAGCGGACACGGGAGAGATGAGGTCTGTGTCGAAGCCGGAGCGGTCAATCAGGCGACTGCGCCGTCGACGCGGGATGGGCTCGGTCCCTTCTCACACTGTGACGCGGTCGCTGATCTGATCCAGGTCGATGCTGCCGCCCTCGACGGCTACGGGTTGCGAGCCGCGGCCGCGTGCGACGATGTAGCCGCCGATGCGCGCTCGGTGGACCTGGCCCTGGACCTGGAGCGTCGTGACGTTGTCACCTTCTGTCACCAGTGATCCGCCGACATCGAGTTCGTCGAGCACGGCGGTCGGTTGGATACTGATGGCATACGCGGGCAAAGAGATCACCTTGCCCTTGACGAGCGTGTCGCCGAGGCTTCCGGTGGTCCGGACGTCACCGTCGATCGTGAGCTTGCCAATGTTGCGGCTGATCTGGATGCCGACACCCGCATCCGCGTGGGTCGTGATCGACTCGAAGCGCGCCTCTTGGAGCGAGCCGTCGTCCACGTTGAAGCCGCGCGCCCCCGTGCCATGGGTCTCGATCGGCGCCGCCACGTGCAGCATTCCCAGCTAGGCGAACTGCACGAAGCCGATGCCGCTTGGCCCGTACGAGGTGAGCGGCGCCCTGGCGATCCACCTCCCAACCGTCCCCCAGTTGTCGAGCACCATGTCGTTCGGTCCGTAGGTCGTGACAGGCCCGAGGTTCTCGACCTCGTCGACGATTCCGGAGTGGAGGACGAACACGCCACCACTGATTAGGTCCGGCGTGCGCGGCGCGATCCCGCCATCGGCATGGATCTCCCCCGTCACCAGTCGCGACACGCGAACCTGGCCACCCCGAGGCTTGCCCTGCCAGTCGCCTTGCCCGCCGACGAAGACGCCGCTGCCTCTCACGGGCCGGTCCTTGGAACCCGCGCTGATCCGGCTCAGCTCCGCGGTCAGCTCGCCACCGTCCTGCCGGTTCCACAGCGTGAACGCGCCCTGCAGAACGTCGACGCCGAACCCGTGAGGGCGCAGCTCACGGCCGCGCAGATCGGCCGCCGCGACGTGGAGCCCGTCGACGAGGACCCGCCCGGCACGCGTCGCATCCTGCGCGCACAAAAGCACCTGCCGCTCGGTGCGCACGTCGCGCAACGTCAGCGTGCCCCAGTCCCGCACAGAGGTGTCGTTGAGCACGGCGCGCTCGCTCTCGGGGCACACGATCGTGACGTCGTCGAGGAAGTTGTTACGCGTCAAGCGAACGCCGTTCGCGCCGAAACGCAGCGTGCCACCACTCAGCCGTTGGCCCTCGGCGAGCGTGATCATCGGCATGCCTGAGATTTCGCCTGTCGCGACGATGTGCGCGGCGCCCTGGGTGATCGCGCCGAGGAGCTCTGTTGCGTCTGAAACCTGGACGACGTCACCGCTCATGGGATGACCACCCCCCCTTGCTGTGCGCGTGTGCGTTGCGCAGCCCGGACGTCATGGTAACGGCGTAGGGAACCCCACGGGAGGCCGGCAGCTCGCACGCGAGAGCTTCGGTCTCGGCGTTGACCGAGGGGGGAAGAAACCCGGGAGCGCGATGCGTTGAGGCTGACCAGATCCAGGGGACGCAGGGGAGGGAGCAGGTCATGGCTGGCACGGTGGCTGAGGTCATGGTGGCGATGCTGAAAGGGTCGGGGGTGCGCCGGGTGTATGGGATTCCCGGTGACTCGCTCAATGGATTCACAGACGCGCTGCGCAAGGACGGCGGGATTACCTGGGAGCATGTTCGGCACGAGGAGGCCGCGGGGTTTGCAGCGGCGGCCGAGGCAGCGCTGACCGGGGAGCTGGCGGTGTGCGCGGGCAGCTGTGGCCCCGGCAACCTGCACCTGATCAACGGCTTGTTCGACGCGAACCGCAGTGGCGTTCCTGTGCTGGCGATCGCCGCCCACATCCCCAACGAAGAGATCGGTGGGGGTTATTTCCAGGAGACACATCCGCAGCAGCTGTTTCGTGAGTGCAGCGTGTACTGTGAGCTCGCCAGCGTGCCCGGCCAAGTTACCCGGGTGGTCGAGATGGCGATGCGGGCGGCCTTGCAGCGCGGCGGCGTCGGCGTCGTCGTCATCCCCGGGGAGCTATTTCTCGCCGGGGCTCCCTCTGGGGCGAAGGCGGTACCGGTGCGGGCGATATCGGCGGTGGTACGCCCCGATGACGAATCGCTCGCGGTCGCGGCCGAGGTGTTGAACGCGGCCGGCCGAGTGACCATCCTGGCGGGGGCGGGTTGCGCTGGGGCGCACGACCAGCTGATCGCCCTCGCGGCGGCGCTGAAAGCGCCGGTGGTGCATGCGTTCCGGGGCAAGGAGTTCGTCGAGTACGACAACCCGTATGACGTGGGCATGACTGGGCTGATCGGATTCAGCTCGGGGTACCGGGCGATGGAGCATTGCGACGCGCTGGTCATGCTCGGCACCGACTTCCCTTACCGGCAGTTCTATCCCGAGGGTGTTCCGGTGATCCAGGTGGACGTGCGGGGCGAGCGAATTGGCCGCCGCGTGCCGGTCCAGGTCCCCCTGCTGGGCACCGTCCGGGATACGGTTGACGCGCTGCTGCCCCTGCTCGACCAGAAGGCCGATTCGGCGCACCTCGAGCTGATGACTGCCCACTACCGACGGGCGCGCGCCCGGCTGGACCACCTCGCCAGGGCCGGCCACGGCGGCTCGCCGCTGCACCCGCAGTTCGTCGCCGCCACCATCGACCGACTTGCCGCCGCCGACACGGTGTTCACCGCCGATGTCGGCACGCCGTGCATCTGGGCCGCCCGTTACCTGCGCATGAACGGAACTCGTCGGCTTATCGGCTCGTTCAACCACGGCAGCATGGCCAACGCGCTGCCGCAGGCCATCGGGGCCCAGGCCAGCCAGCCTGGCCGCCAGGTAGTCGCGCTGTCGGGAGACGGCGGGGTTGCGATGCTGCTCGGCGAGCTGCTCACCTTGCGCCAGCAGAGTCTTCCGGTCAAGGTCGTGGTGTTCAACAACGCCGCCCTGTCGTTCGTCGAACTGGAGATGAAGGCAGCCGGGATCGTCACCTACGGCACCGATCTGGTCGATCCAGACTTCTCCGGGATCGCCCGCTCCGCCGGGCTGTTCGGGGCGCGGGTCGAGGCGGCAGACGACTCGAGGCAGCGCTGCAGGCGGCGTTCGCGCATGACGGTCCGGCACTGGTCGACGTTCGCACCGCCCGCCACGAGCTCGCACTTCCACCCGCGCTCACCTACGGCGAGATCAAGGGCTTCACTCTCTACGCGACGAGGACCATCCTGTCGGGGGAAGGGCACGAGCTCGTCGAGCTGGCCAAGTCGAACTTGCACGATCTGGGGATCGAATGACCCCTGGCCACGACCACTCACCTGGCCACCTGGCAGGTTCCGTAAGGCGGCACGAGCGTTCGGCCGACGGGGAGGGGATGTGATGCCGCACAGACATCACCATGGCTGGACCAAGCTTGGCAGTGCCGTCGTGGACTGTGCCGTGCTCGCGATCGCATGCCTGATCACGTACCTGGTTGTGACCCACCTGCTCTCACGCCTGTACTTCGTCTCCAGGGCCGACGATCTCCTCGGCGGCATGTGGGCCGTGATCGCCACTATCTTCGTGAACCGGGACAGCTACCAGCAAAGCCTGGCCGCTGCGGCGTCCCGCATGGCCGCCACCTCAGTCAGCTTCGTCGCCTGCCTGATCTACCTGCTGTTCCTTCCTTTTCACGCCTGGGCCCTGGCAGTACTGATCGGCGTCAGCGCCCTGACCGTCACGTCGCTCGGCAGGCCCCAAGATGCCATCACCGCCGCAATCACCACAGCCGTGGTCATGCTCGTCGCGGCGGTGAGCCCGCGCCACGCCTGGCAGCAGCCCATCCTCCGTTTCGCCGACACCGTTATCGGTGTTGCCGTCGGCATCGCGGCTGCCTGGATCGGCCTGCGCGTGATCCACCCTCGAATCGAGCCAGCCGGCTAACCCGAAGGCATCATCCGACCAATTGGCGTTGTGTTCATCGGCACCGGGTCGAAGACCCAGACGGCCCACCCACAGCGCGAATCCGCCGTTTCGTACTCCCAGTGCCGCCGGTCGCCCCACTGGGGAGCAGTGCGACACACGGCCGCGGAGGAGACTCATCACGCTTGTCACGACAACGAAACCTGCACCGAGGGCAAGAAGATCGCAACGAAGCACCGTGTTGACACCGACTGTAAGCCGGTGGACGGGCACCACTGCCAAGTCTGCCTTGTCTACCTTTGAGTCAGGCGCCTTTCGCCCCGACGTCTCCCAGGAACTCGTGCGACCTGTTCCAAAGGTCTTGCTTACACCGCTGCTCGGTTGACAACCTCACCGCTTGGAACGGTATCGAACTTGTGGGTGACCGATCGGGTTTGCGCCCGCCTTGGACGCTCTGTGTTCTCGGCTCAATCCCCATCCCCACCTTCACGTTTCGCTCCGCTCAGGTTGAGCGTCTGCCGTTAGCCGGAAAGCGATTGCCTGGAGTGCAAACTTATGAGACAGGCAGACGGTGTGCGGGGAAGTGCTACGACCAGCTCTCCGCGGGGCGCACGCCACTCGGCTTCCGCTCCATCGAGCATCGGGTATCTGACTTCGGGGACGACCAGCCGATCGTGCAGGTGTGCCACGGGGAGCACGATCTCGGTGGGATCAACTAGCTCGTCTGGCTCCGAAGCGTCGCCGACGCGTCCTCGATGCCAAACGAGCAGGTGGGTTGCTGAGCGTGCCGCCATCCCGAGGGCAATCCACGAGTCGGTCCACCCCGGCAGCCCAAGCGGCCAGAATGGGAACGCAGAAGCCAGGTCGGGCCTGATCTGCTTGTAGACGCTGATCGCATCGGCTACCAGCTGCTGTTGGGCAGGGCGCATCCGGCTGATATGCCCTGAGAGGTGGAGCCGCCCAAGCAGGGCGCCGCACATCGTGAACGCGATCTCGTCATCGCTCCACTCTGCTTGAGGGCAGGCCCACACGGCGGCCTGCTCGGGCGCGATCGCGGTCGGGGCTGCTGCCGCAATTGCGGGGTAGCGCAAGAAATCCTGCTGGTCACTCGTGGACTGGAGCTGAAAGCGCGACAGCAAGGCATAGTCGGTGCGCATCCCTCCAGAGGCACAGTTCTCAATGGTGAGACCGGGGAAACGATCGAGGATCCCGTCCACCCAATCGAGGAATGCCCGATTGTGCGCCAGCAGGCCAACGCCGGCGCTGACGTGCCCGGTCTCGGTCCCCGGCCCGACACTGATGTTGTAGTCCATCTTCAGATACCCGATGCCCAAATCCCCTGCGAGGAAGTCGACTACCTCGTCGAGGTGTTTCACTGCGGAAGGGTGTGACAGGTCGAGGTGATACCTGCCCTGTTCAACCACGCGCGCGCCGCTGCGAGTGAAGAAGGCCTCGGTAGGCAACTGTTCGGCGACTGGACTGCGCACTCCGACGACTTCCGGTTCGAGCCACAGGCCCGGGACCATGCCTTCGGCCCTGATTCGGTCCAGCACTTCGGTGATGCCGTTGGGAAACCTCGTCGTGGAAGGCCTCCACATCCCAACCGTGTCCCACCATCCCTCGCCGATCTCGTTGTACCACCCTGAGTCGATGCAGAAGTACTCTGCGCCGGCACCTGCAGCTGCTGTGATGAGCGGCATCAACCGCTCTGTCGTCGGGTCGCCCATCAATGTGTTCAGATAGTCGTTGAATATCACCGGAAGACGCCGGTGATCTTGGTGCGGCCGTCTTATCGCGCGCCGATAGTCAGTGAGACGTGCCAACGCGGCCACGAAGCCTTCGCTGCTGAACGCGATTGCGACCGGAACGGTTTCGAAGAACTCCCCGGGCCGGAGAACGGGCCTCCAATGGTGCTCGGCGTCGGTAGGGCCCAGCAGGGCGAGGTAGGCATCAGTCGGCCCGTCACCATTGTGCGCCGAGGCGTCACGACCCGTGTGCTCGCCGACTTGCCAGTGCCAGCCGCCGTTATGCTCGATTTGCCACACCCAGGCATGCCCTGTCCGGCGGTTGACGGCAGCTCCCATGGGCAGGTACCTGCCCGACGACCAGCTCCCCGCACTCGTGAAACCAAACCAACCCCGCGAATCATGCTCGTGGATGCCGCGGTTCAGATCAGGCAGGGCGTCCCGAAGCGCCCGGACCTGCCATCGATTCTCGGCCAACCAGTCATTCTCGGCCCACATGATGTCAACATCGGCCAACCGGCCCGCCGGCCCGGCCAGCCCAGAGCCGAGAAAAGAGGTCACGGACTCTATGATCACCGGAGCGGCACCGTCGTTCGCGAGGCGGACCCAAGCGCGGAGGACGCCGCGCCCCTCGAGCGCGCGGTAGACGACCTCTGCTTTGAGCCCCGTGCTCGAGTCCTCGAGGTCGATCCGCAGTTCGCGCCACAGGTCGTTGACGCGTTCTTCGTGGCCTACATACCGGAGCCGACCGCCGACGACTGACTCCGCGTAGCGCCCCCCTGACCACGCCCGGCCGCTGCCGGACATGACTACGTCCACCAAGGGCAACCCGGCGGCCTGTCGATCGTGGGGCGGGGGTCCTTCCCCATCCCCTTCGGTCGGTGCCGCCCGGGCCGCCGCACACGCGGCAAGGTAAACCAGTCGTGCCAGGCCGTCCTCGCCGACCTTGATCCGCAGCTCAAGCGCGCCGTCCGCCCAGCCCACCTCCGATGGAGACGATGTCCTAGCGCCAACCACGTCGATCCTCCTCGAGTACGGCCAACAGTCTCCCTCGTGCTTCTGTTGCAAGCGCTTGACAGATGCCGTGTGACCGGTCACAATAGCCCGTTGTGACCGGTCACACAAGCTAGCGGGGTGAACCGGAGCTCAGAAGGGGTGCGCCGAATGCCGGTACCGAGTGACCGCCTGGCCTCAGTGAGTATCCGCGACGTCGCCAATGAAGCCGGTGTCTCGCACCAGACGGTCTCCCGAGTGATCAACGGGAGCCCCAGCGTGAAAGAATCCACGCGCCAAGTCGTGCTTGACACGATCGCCCGGCTCGACTTTCGTCCGAACCGCGCCGCGCGCGCCTTGGCCGGTGGGCCGGTGCAGTCGGTCACTGTGTTGACCTCCAATACCCGGCAGTACGGCTTTGCTGCGGCTCTGGAAGGCATTGAAGAGGCGACACGCGCGGCGGGCTTCGCCCTGGGCGTCAGGGTCGTGGAGTCCGGTACTCCAGGGGACGTACGCGACGCAGTCGAGCGAGCGATCGAGCCAGCAGGCGCCCTGATCGTCATCGCCTACGACCGTGCCGGCATTGCTGCACTGAGAGCTGTCCCGCCCGACGTGCCGGTGGCTGCGATGGTCGAGACTCCTTCTGGCGACGAGGCCGCTGGCAAGCCCTGGGTGTGGATCGACGACCGCAAGGCAGCCCGAGACGCGACCAACTACCTCTTGGGCCTGGGGCACAAGACCGTGCATTACGTCTCGATACCGTCCTCCACCAGCACCAGCCAGCGTATGTTGGGTTGGCGCTCAGCTCTCGAGGACGCTGGCGTCAGCGTGCCAAAACCGTTGCAGGCAGGATGGGACCCGCAGTCGGGCAGCCAAGCAGCTCAGCACAAGCTGGCGCGCGACCCAAAGGTGACCGCGGTGCTGTGCGGCAACGACGACCTTGCAATCGGCGTCATGCGAGCCATGCACCAAGGGGGGCGTGCGATTCCCGACGACGTCAGCATCGTCGGCTTCGACGACACGCCCCTCGCGCCCTTCTACATCCCGGCTCTCACGACTGTCCGCCAGGACTTCGTGGCCTTGGGCAAAGCGTGTTTCGCAAAGCTGCTTTCACTGCTGGACGCGAACGCGAGTCAAGACACGCAGCCCTGGCCACAGGCTGAACTGATCGTCCGGGAGAGCGCCGGGCCACCGCCTTTGCCGCGGCAGCGAGCCAGTGTGCAGAACGACTCGTTGCGCGCTGCGACCGGGGCTGACGCCCGCGACGGTGGCCGCCGGCGGCGAGCGCCGGGCACCCGATCACCCACCCCGGCGCCGGCCGCAAGCTCCGGAGTCGGGCCAGAGCAAACCAGGAAGACGGCGAAAGGAGTAGCACAATCAACTTGAAACGCAACTGACCAGCTCGATCCGGCAGGACGTCCCCGGTCCGCCAGGACTCGAGGACCGCCCGGAGAGGTGGCTGCGTCGGCGATCTGGTCGTACAGGTCGGCAGCCCGCCGTGTCGAGCGAGTGGAGCATCGACGTGCTCACCTCGTCACATGCGAGAGCGCCGCGCCCTTGCGGCCGCCACGCCAGGCGCTCTTGCCAATGCGTCCGCAGGACGCTCGTTACGCCGGGGCCGCAAGGCAAGCGGGAGAAAGCTTCCGGCTAGCACGCATTCGTAGACGAGTGACCGACAAGGGGGCAGGTTGCCCCGGACACAGTAAGGAGCAAGACGAATGAAGGACCAGGAAAGACACGAAAGCTACACACCGGGTCGCACGAGCCGCAGACACTCGCGCTTCCTGGGCTGGAATAGGCGTCTCGCGGTGGCACTCGCCGCGGTGACCGTCGTCGGCACTGTCTCTCTCGGCGCCGCCGGCGGGTCCGCCGCTGGGGCTGCGAGCTCGACGGCAAGCTCGCCGGTGATCAACCTGACGTGGTGGACGATGTGGTCGGGGGCGACGCTCCAGCTGCTCAACACGATGGTGACTCAGTTCAACAAGACCCATCCCGGCATCCACGTCACCGAGACCAACATCCCCAGCTCTGCGACGACGAGCACCGCGAAGCTGCTCTCGACGATCGCGGCGGGGGACCCGCCCGACATCTTCACGGAGTGGTGGCCGGAAATCGGTTCCTTTGCCGCCGACGGCGACATCGTGAACATGAACCAATTCCTCACCGGCCAGTATGCCGGCCTCGAGAAGTGGGAGTACCCCGTCGCCGTCCAGGCGGCCAGCTATAAAGGCGGCCTTTACGCCCTCCCGATGTCACTGAACTCCTGGGCGCTGTATTACAACACTCCCGTGCTCGCCGAGTTCGGCATCAAGTCGCCGCCCAAGACCCTGGCCCAGTTCGACGCCGACCAGGCCAAGATGTGGACCTTCAGCTCTGGCAGGATCGTGACCATGGGCTTCTACCCGGACACGGACGGGAACGGCTTCCAGTTCTACACGACCTTTTTCGGCGCGACCAACTGCTTCAACGCTGCCGGCAAGTACGACTTCGAAAGCTGCCCGGGTGCCCAGGCGGAGATGAAGTGGATCGCCAGCTTCGACAAGTACCCCTACGCCCAGGTGATGGCGCTGCAGACGGCCCTAGGGTATGTGGCCGGCGGCCAGACCGACATCTTTACGAACGGTAAGTCCGGATTCGAGCTGTCTGGTCCGTGGGTGGGAGCGGAGAACGTCCCCGTGTCCAACCCGGACCTCGAAGGCCACTTCGGCGTGGAGGCCTTCCCAGGGATCGTCCCCAAGCCGAGCACGCTCGGGCAGGGCAACTTCAACATCATCCCCAAGGGCTCCGCGCACCCGGCTCAGGCCTTCGAGTTCATCTCCTGGCTCGCCGGCTACCACAACGAGAGCTTCGTCGGATCCATCGACCCGAAGGGCGGCTGGGTGCCCGCCGGCCCCACGGTGACCAAGGCCCCGGCGTACCAGGCGTGGCTGAAGCAGAACTCGTGGCTGTCGGGCTTCCTGCCCCAGATGTCCAGCCCCTACACCCAGGCTCCGCTCCTGACTCCGACGCAGGCGCAGCTGTTCACCGCGGAGAACACCGCAACGGCCAACGTCCTGCAGAAGATCATGACTCCTGAGCAGGCGCTCAAGTACATCGACCAACAGGCGAACGCCTCGAGCTAGCAGTCCGCCCTCACACCTAGGGGACAGCCGGGCTGAGTCCTGGTTGTCCCCTACTGTGTGCGCACGGGCAGTTGGAGGAGCACACTGCTGAAATGCAGGTCGACGTGCAGGCAAAGAACTCGCCGGTCGTGCCGGTGACGCTCGCGAGCGCTCGGCGTCGCGCTTTCCTTCGTTCGCCGAACCGGCGGGCTCTCCGGCTCGGGCTGCTCTTCGTCAGCCCGTGGATCGCCGGCTTCCTCCTCTTTTTCGCCTACCCCTTCTTCGCCACCGTCTACTACGGCTTCACCGACTTCAACGGCGTCGGCACGGCGCACTGGATCGGGTTCACCAACTACGTGAACCTGTTCCACGACCCGTTGTTCAAGACGTCGCTCTTCAACACCTTTTACTACACAGCGATCGAGCTGCCCTTGTCCACGGTCGCTGCGCTCGGCCTGGCGCTGCTGCTCAACATGAACGTGAGGGGCCGGGCCGTCTACCGGACGATCTTCTACGTCCCTTCGATCGTGCCGCTCGTCGCCTCGTGCATGATCTTCGTCTGGCTGTTCAACCCGGCATTCGGGATCGTCAACGACATCCTCATCGACGCGCACCTGCCGTCGCCGGACTGGTTCTTCTCGATCGCCTGGTCGAAGCCGTCGTTCATCTTGCTCGGGCTGTGGGGGCTCGGCCAGCCGATGGTGATCTACCTGGCGGGCCTGCAAGGGGTGCCCAGGGAGTTGTACGAGGTCGCCGCGCTCGACGGAGCCAGTGCGTGGAAGCGTTTGCGCTACATCACGCTGCCGATGATCAGCCCCGTCATCCTCTTCAACGTCATCCTGCAGCTGGTGCTCTGCATCGCGTACTTCACCCAGGCGCAGGTGATCGAAGCCGCCGACCCCGGCGGGCCAGGCACCTCGACGTGGTTCTACGTGCAGTACCTGTACGAGCAGGCCTTCGTGTTCCTCAAGCTCGGATACTCCTCGGCGATGGCATTCTTCTTGTTCGTGATCAGCGCCGTCATTATGGTGGTTCTGTTCCGGTCCTCCGCGCGCTGGGTCTACTATGCCAACGAGCAGCAGTAGGTCGGCCCGCAGGCTCGGGGGCAGCCTGGCCAAGCACGCGACGCTGATCGCCGTTAGCGTGCTGCTCGGTTTCCCGTTGTTCTGGATGGTCATCACATCACTGAAGACCAATCCGCAGTCGCTAGCCATCCCGCCGCTGTGGTGGCCGCACCCCTTCGTGTGGAGCAACTACCCCGAGATGCTCTCGGCCGTCCCCTTCTGGCGGTTCGTGCTCAACACGCTCATGTACGCCGGGGTCACCATCGTCGGGGTGTGCGTCTCGAGCAGCCTCGTGGCCTACGGCTTCTCCCGCATCCGCTGGAGAGGCAGAGACGTCCTGTTCCAGGTGATGGTCGGCACCCTCTTGATCCCGTTCTTCGCCACGCTGATCCCGCTTTTCACCATGTACAAACAATTCCACATGGTTGGCTGGTACCTGCCGTTGATGATCCCGACGTTCCTCGGCAGCTCGGTCTTCAGTACCTTTCTGCTCCGCCAGTTCTTCATGACCATCCCCGAGTCGCTCTCCGACGCCGCGCGGGTGGACGGGGCGAACGAGTTCACGATCTTCAGCCGGATCATCCTGCCGATGGCGAAACCCGCCCTGGCGACGGTCATCCTCTTTCAGTTCATCTACTGCTGGAACGACTTCATCGGGCCGCTCATCTACATCAACAACCAGGTGTGGTATCCCCTGTCGCTCGGCTTGAACTTGATCCTCGGCACGTACACGACCGACTGGCCCTGGGTGATGGCGGCCGCGACCGCAGCCACGGCGCCGATCATCGTCCTGTTCTTCTTCACGCAGCGAACGTTCATCAAGGGCATCGCCATCCAGGGCACCGGGGTCAAGGGATGAGACCCAGTTCGGTTCCCGGCGCGGCCCGCGCGGATGCGGGGACGGCAGCTACCGGTGCGGAGAACCTCGTCCTCGTTTCCCTCAAGGACAGGGCCGTTGCTGCGCTGAGCGCCTGCTTCAACTTCCTCGCCCTCAACCTCGTGCTGCTGGTCGCCTGCCTCCCGGTCGTGACAGTGCCCGTCGCCTTTCAGGCGGCGACGGTCGCTCTCGAGCGGTGGCGGGTGTCGGGCGAGGACCGCGTGGTGCGGGAGTTCCTTGCCGCGCTCAGGTCTCGGCCCCCCTTGCGAACGACCGTGACGGTGGGCACGCCGCTCGCCGTTGCCGTGATCGCTGCCGAGGAGGTGCACTTCTTCAGCCGTGGCGGCTCGCCGGGCGACTGGGTGAGCCTCGGATTCGGCATCGCCGCCTTGGTCGTCGCGCTGGCGAGCATCGGCCACGTGCTCTTGCTCGGCGCGCGCCAGCCCCTCATGGCACCGAGCGACATCTGGAACCTGTCGGTCTGCCTGGCAGTGCGGAACCTGCCGACGACCGGCCCATTGTTCGTCGCCGAGTTCGCGGCGACGGCGTTACTGCTGCTGCTCGACCCTGCGCTCGCGCTGATCGGGGTGCCGATCCTGCTTCTCCAGTGCCTGAGGCTCACAGCCCGGCTCGGTGTCCGCAGGGTCGAGAGAAGTGCGTCGCGGTCCGTTGCCTCCGTCTTGTCGCCGGAGGAACATGCGCGGAGCTGACGAGCACCGGTACCGGGACATGGGTTATCGGCGTCGCGGGGCAAGCAGCCAGCCGTCACCACCGATCTCGCTTGGTTTGTGGCACCACTTCGGCGTCTCGAGCCCGATCGACGACGCTGTCGTCCGACCGGCACTCGACCTCGGGGTTACCGTTGCGCCCCCTGGACGCGATCGCTCGCCGGTGTGGGCAGTCGCTCGCCCAAACGGCGATCGCCCGGGTGCTGTGCGACCGGTGTCACCTCGCCCTCGGCGGTGTCTACAGCTTGGCGCAGCTCGAGGAGAACCTCACCGCATTGAGCCGCCTCGAATTCAGCGAGGAGGAGCTCGCGGAGATCGGCGGCCATGCGTGCGACGCCGAGTTTGCCGTCGGCGTCGTCGACCGACTGCACTAGCAAGTGCAGCATGACTTTCTCGCCACGTGCACGCTCGATCCAATAGGAGGTCTCTCAGATGAGAATCGTCTTCATCGGAGCCGGAAGTGTGGTGTTCACGAGGAACCTCACTAGGGACATCCTCACCTTTCCCGAACTGGCGGACTGCGAGATCGTGCTCATGGACGTCGACGCCGACAGGCTCTCGCGTGCCGAAAGGCTCGTGAGCCGGATGGCCGAGACTGCCAAGGCGGCGGTGCGGGTCATCGCCACCACCGATCGTCGCCTGGCCCTTCGAGGGGCCGACTACGTGGTCGTCACCATCCAGGTGGGCGGGACGGACCAGTGGGAGCTCGACATATCCGTCCCGGAACGTTACGGGGTGGGCCAGTGCGTCGGCGACACCTTAGGGCCAGGCGGGGTCTTCCGCGGTCTGCGCCATCTCGCGGTCTTCGACGGCCTCCTAAAGGACATGGCCGAGCTGTGCCCGAGGGCCCTTGTGCTGCAGTACTCCAACCCCATGGCCATCCTCACCTGGCGCACGGCGCTTTCCGGTCTTAGGGTCGTGGGCCTTTGCCACTCCGTGCAGGGGACGGCGCGCCTTTTGGCCGAGTACTGCGGGGTTTCTTACGACGAGCTCGGCTACTGGGTGGCGGGGATCAACCACCAGGCCTGGTTCCTCACCCTCGAGCACCGTGGCGCCGACTTGTACCCGCGCCTGCGCTTACAGCTCGACAACCGGGAGGCGCTCGCCTTGGAGCCTGTGCGTTTCGAGCTCATGCGCCGCTTTGGTTACTTCGTGACCGAGTCCAGTGGCCATGCCTCCGAGTACCTGCCTTATTTCCGCAAGCGGCCCGACCTGCTGGCCTCGCTGATCGAGACATTCGAGTCCGCAGGCTCGGACTACTCGGCGTGGTTCGGCTACGGCCACACCGGTGGCGACGTCGCCGCCAGGCGACTCGAAGAGCCGGCCTACGAGCAGGAGGTCGCCCGCCAGATCGCAGGCACCGAGCCCATCGAGCTGCGGAGATCGGACGAGTACGGCGCCCTCATCATCAATGCCGAGCAGACCGGCACTCTTCTTCGGATCAACGGCAACGTGCCCAACGACGACCTCGTCACCAACTTGCCTGCCGGGGCGTGCGTCGAGGTCCCGTGCCTTGTGGACCGTGGGGGAGTGCACCCCTGTGTCGTGGGGGCCCTGCCCCCACAGCTTGCCGCCTTGAACCGGAGCAACATCGCCGTGCAGGAGCTCGTCGTAAAGGGCCACCTCGAACGAGACAAGGAGGCCATCTACCAGGCAGTGGCCGTCGATCCGCTCACCGCCGCGGTCTGTTCTCTGGACGAGATATGGAAACTGACCGACGACATGTTCGCGGCGAACGAGCGCTGGTTGACCCAGTTCGCATAGCGACGGCCGACCGCCGGTGGAAGCGTTCGGATCGCGCGACTCAGGTTGCCGTCGGTTGGGTTGCCTTTGGGCCCCGTTGCCACTTGCCGCCGAGGTCGCGACGTTGCAGCGTAGACACCGCCGTGCCGAGTGCTCGAGGTGACGTCCAGCCGATCGCGCTTGTCGCGACCCGAGGTGCCGGACGTACATTGACCAAAGGAGGTAGACCATGAACTATCGAAACCTGGGTAAGACCGGTCTCCAGGTGTCCGAACTCGGTTACGGAGCCTGGGGGATCGGAAAGACCATGTGGCTCGGCGCTGACGACGAGGAGTCGTTGCGGTCGCTGCACAGGGCCTTCGACCAAGGTGTGAACTTCGTCGACACTGCCCTCGGCTACGGGGACGGCCACAGCGAGAAGCTGGTCGGCCGCGCGGTACGAGAGGCAAGGGGGGCCGTTCATGTTGCCTCGAAGGTGCCCCCAAAGAACCTGAGGTGGCCCGCCCCCCGAGGAGTGTCCGCTGGCGAGGCCTTTCCTGCGGAGTGGGTCGTGGAGTGCACCGAACAAAGCCTGGCGAACCTTGGGCTCGAGACGATCGACGTGCAGCAGTTCCACGTCTGGTCCGACGAATGGGTCGGGCAAGGCGACTGGATGGACGCGATCGAGCTCCTCCGTTCGCAGGGCAAGATCCGCTATTTCGGAATTTCCGTTAACGACCACCAACCAGCCAACGCGTTGGCACTCGTGAACTCAGGGATCGTCGACACTGTGCAGGTCATCTACAACCTCTTCGACCAGAGCCCCGAGGACGAGTTGTTCCCCGCGGTAGTCGCCCAGAACGTCGGTGTCATAGTCCGAGTGCCCTTTGACGAGGGGGCGTTGACGGGCAAGGTCAACCCTGAGACGACGTTCCCCAAAGGTGACTGGCGCAACAGCTATTTCGGCGGCAATCGCAAGGAGCAGGTCTGGGAACGCGTCCAGGCCATCACGCGAGACCTGGGTGTCCCAGTCGACCGCCTTCCCGAAATAGCGCTGCGGTACTGCCTTTCGCAGCCTGCGACCTCGACGGTCATAGCCGGCATGCGTTCGCTGCGCAACGTCGACGCCAACGTCCGCGCAGCCGAGCTTGGTCCCTTGTCGGCCAAGGAGCTCGAAGTCCTTCGCCGCCACCGTTGGGTGAGGAACTTCTACCAGGCCTGACAAGTCTCGCCGGCGTGCCAAGGGAACGCGCGCAGCCCAGGAGACCCGGCTCCGTGACTCCGCCCCAACCGACTTACGAGCACGGTGGCGATACCGGACGACGAGAGAGGAAGCACGCTGGCTCTGACGCCGGTAGGTAGTTCTCGTCCCCGCTCCGGAACTTGCATTCGGGCGGGTGTTCAACGAATGAGCAGGTCAACGACCGTGAACTTCCTGCCCTCAAAGCAGGCGCGCTGCCAAGCTGAGCCACTGCGGTCGCTTCGTGGCGCGACTCCGCGGTCGTGGAGGCACAAGGCCGCTCCCTCTTGTGGTCCTCAGGGACGGGTGGCGGGCGGCACCGCGTGCGCCCGGTAGAGTACGACCGACCTATGCGTTCTACTTCTGAGGCCCTCGAGGGCAACCGAGTCAAGCTCACCGTCGAGGTCGACGAGGAGGAACTCAAAGGCGCTGTCGACGAGACCATTCGCCGCCTGCAGAAGGAGGTTGCCGTTCCCGGCTTCCGTCCGGGAAAGGTGCCCCGTAGGCTCTTGGAGGTCCGCCTCGGTGCTCAAGCCATCAGGGCCGAGGTGATCCGTCACGCGCTCCCGGACTACTACGCCCAGGCCGTCGAAGAGGCCGACATCGACACGATCGCGGCCCCGGAGATCGACATCACGTCCGGTGAGGACGCAGGAGCTCTGGCCTTCGACGCCGTTGTGGAGGTGCGGCCGAAGGTGTCGATCGCCGGTTACGAGGGCCTCGTCGTGACGATCCCGTCCCTTGAGCCGACCGAGGCCGAGATCGCCGCGCGGCTCGACAGGCTCCGGGAACAATTCGCCCAGCTCAGCGAGGTGGAACGGCCGGCTCGAGATGGCGATCTCGTCACGGTCGACGTGCATGGTGTCCGCGACGGCGAGGCTGCCGATGGACTGAGTGCCGACGACTTCGTGTACGAGGTCGGCACAGGCGGCATCGCCGAAGGTGTGGACGAGGAACTGCGCGGCAAGAAGGCCGGCGACATCGTCGAGATCGACGCTCCGAAGCTGCAGGGAGGTGCCGGCAAGCTGCGGATCCTCGTGAAGCAGGTGCGCGAGAAAGTGCTGCCCGAGGCGAACGACGAGTGGGCCTCGGATGCGTCGGAGTTCGACACGCTCGAGGAGCTGCGCTCCCACCTGGCGACCGGTCTCATCAGCTTGAAGAAGCTGGAGGCCCGCCTCATTCTGCGCGAACGTGCGGTCGATGCTCTCACAGATCTCGTCTCCGAGGAGATGCCCGCGACTCTCGTCGCAGCTGAGGCAGAGCGAGCCCGCGAGGCCCTCGCTCGACGTCTCGCGGAACGCGGCCTGACGATCGATCAGTACCTCGAGGTGTCGGGCCAGGACCCCAACGAGCTCGAGGCCGAGTTCGATCGCCAGGCGATCTCTCAGGTCCGGGCCGATCTGGCTCTGCGGGCACTCGCGGACGCCGAGGGGCTCGTCGTCGTCGACCAAGAGCTCGCTGCTCAGGTCGAACGTCTCGCGTCCCAGACGAACCAGGACGCTCGAGGCCTCGCGACCCGCCTCGCCAGGACCGGTGGTCTAGAGCAGCTACGCTCAGATGTGAGGAACGAGAAGGCGGTCGCATGGCTGGTCAACTCCATCGACATTGTCGATGAGCAAGGGGCCCCGATGGATCGGACTTTGCTCCTCGAAGCAGCCGGCTCCGAGGAAGAGACTGCGGTTGGTGCCGACGCCGAGGTGACAGGCGGGGATGTCGAGGCCGCCGACGAGGGTGCGGCCGGCTCGGTAGTGGGCAAGGAGGGCTGAGAGTTGACCGCGCACGACTATCTCGTCCCCACGGTGGTCGAACAGTCGCCGAGAGGTGAACGTGCCTACGACCTCTTTTCCAGACTGCTTCGCGAGAGGATCATCTTCATCGGCACTCCGATCGACGACACGATCGCCAACCTGGTGTGCGCCCAGATGTTGTTTCTCGAATCTGAGGATCCCGAGAAGGACATCAACATCTACATCAACTCGCCCGGCGGCGATATCACCGCGCTGTTCGCGATTTACGACACACTTAAGTACGTGCGACCCGACAAGTCGACCTTCTGCTTCGGGCAGGCCGCGTCGGCGGCAGCAGTGCTGCTCGCCGCAGGCACCAAGGGCAAGAGGTTCGCGCTGCCACATGCCCGGATCCTGCTCCATCAGCCCTACGGTGGGGGAGGTGGGCAGGCGAGCGACATCGAGCTGCAGGCCAAGGAGATCCTCAGGATGCGGGATCTCTTGAACCAGATGCTCGCCAACGACACGGGTCAGTCGGCTGAACGGCTCCAGAAGGACACCGACAGGGACTTCATAATGGATGCCGAGGAAGCCAAGGCATACGGCATCATCGACGAAGTCATCACCAACAGGGAGGCCGTCGGCATCGCGGCGACCATCGGCGCAGCCTGAGCTACGGGAGACGATGTGGCCAAGTTCGGGGACGGTGGAGAACTAGTCAAGTGCAGCTTCTGCGGCAAGTCGCAGAAGCAGGTCAAGAAACTGATCGCCGGACCGGGCGTCTACATCTGCGACGAGTGCATCGAGCTTTGCAACGACATCATCGAAGAGGAGCTGTCCGAGCCGACAGAGGTCCGCTTCGAGGACCTTCCCAAGCCGAGGGAGATCTTCGACTTCCTCAACGACTACGTGGTCGGTCAGGAGCAGGCCAAGAAGATCCTCTCCGTCGCGGTGTACAACCACTACAAGCGCGTGCAGGCCGGCATTTATCGCGACGGCGACGTCGAGATCGCCAAGTCCAACATCCTCCTTCTCGGCCCGACCGGTTGCGGCAAGACCCTCTTGGCTCAGACCCTGGCCCGCATGCTCAACGTCCCCTTCGCGATCGCCGACGCGACTGCGCTCACCGAAGCAGGCTACGTAGGCGAGGACGTGGAGAACATCCTGCTCAAGCTGATCCAGGCCGCAGACTATGACGTCAAGAAGGCCGAGACCGGGATCATCTACATCGACGAGATCGACAAGATCGCTCGCAAGAGCGAGAACCCCTCGATCACGCGGGACGTCTCGGGTGAAGGTGTGCAGCAGGCGCTGCTCAAGATCCTCGAGGGCACGACGGCCTCGGTCCCGCCCCAGGGCGGCCGGAAGCATCCCCACCAGGAGTTCATCCAGATCGACACGACGAACATCCTGTTCGTGTGCGGCGGGGCCTTCGCCGGCTTGGACAAGATCATCGAGAACCGCATCGGCCGTGCCGGCATCGGCTTCCGGGCGGACGTGCGTCATTCCAAGCACCGCGAGGAGGGCGAGGTCCTCATGCAGGTCCTCCCCGAGGACCTGCTCAAGTTCGGCCTCATCCCCGAGTTCGTCGGTCGCCTCCCGGTCATCGGGGCGGTACGCAGCCTTGACGAGGAGGCGCTCGTCCGCATTCTGGTCGAACCCAAGAATGCCCTGGTGAAGCAGTTCCGCCGCGTGTTCGAGCTCGACAACGTCGAGCTGGAGCTGACCGACGACGCCCTGGAAGCCGTCGCCCAGCAGGCGATGTTGCGGGGCACGGGTGCGCGGGGCCTGCGAGCCATCCTCGAGGAGGTCCTTCTCGAGGTCATGTACGACCTCCCGAGCCGTGAGGACATCGGCCGGTGCGTGGTCGACAAGTCCGTCGTGCTGCAACGGGTCGCGCCGAGCCTGGTCCCCCGTGCCAGCGGCCAGGAGAAGACCGAGCGCCCCCGCCGCGCGGCTTCCTGAACCGTCGCCCTGGGATCCCCGGCCCTGGCGAGGCGTGTCCCAGTCTGACCACCAGTTCGGACTCCCCGCCGAACCCCCCTTGCTCCCTTTGCCTGGCGCGGGGGCTCCATCTTTCGGCGAGACGCTGGCCTGGCTCGACCGCCACGTCAATCTCGAGGCGATCGAATCGGGCCGCGCCGGGCGCCTGGGACTGCCCAGCCTCGAACGCATAAGCGCGCTCGTAGACGCGCTCGGCGACCCGCAGGCGACCTACCCCATCGTCCATATCACCGGCACGAACGGCAAGGGATCGACGACACGGATGACCGCCGCGATCCTCCAGGCTTGCGGGCTGTCGGTCGGCACGTACATGAGCCCGCACCTGGAGCGGATCAACGAGAGACTTCAATTCGGCGGCGCCGAGATCACCGACGATTCGTTCGTGAGCGTGCTCGGGACGGTGGCCGAGATAGAACGTTTCTTGGGCATCCGAGCGACCTGGTTCGAGCTCGTGACTGCGGCCGCGTACGCCTGGTTCGCCGACATGGCCGCAGAGGCCGTCGTGGTGGAGGTCGGCCTCGGGGGTCGTTTCGACGCGACGAACGTCGGCCACGCCGACGTGGCGGTGGTGACGAACGTCGAGCTCGACCACACTCAGATCCTCGGGACGACGCGGGAGTCGATCGCGGCCGAGAAGGCCGGGATAATAAAGAGCGGTTCGCTTCTCGTCCTGGGTGACGAGGACCCGGTCGTGTCCGCGATCTTCGAGGCCGAAGCCGAAACAGTCGGGGCGCGGGCGATCTGGCGTCGGGGCACGGAATTCGGCTGTAGCTCCAATCGGCTCGCCGTGGGGGGGCGCCTGATCGACCTCTGGACGCCTCTAGGGCGGTTCTCCGACGTGCACCTGCCCCTTCACGGCGCGCACCAGGCCGACAACGCCGCTTGCGCCGTCGCCGCCGCACAGGCGTTTCTCGGGACGACGATCGAAGAGGACATCGTGTGCGACGCGCTCGGCGCGGTCAGGGTTCCCGGGCGTCTCGAGGTCGTGGGGCGCCATCCGCTCGTGGTTCTCGACGGGGCTCACAATCCGGCCGGGGCCGCCTCGGCCGGCTGGGCTTTGAAGGAGGACTTCGCCGGCGCGCAACGGGTGATCGTGGTGATGGGGTGCCTTCGCGGCCGCGATCCCGGAGAGCTCCTGTCCGCGCTCGGACCCGAACGCATCGCGGCGGTCGTGGCATGTCGACCCCCTTCTCCACGAGCACAGGAGCCCGCGAGCGTCGTCGAAGCGGCGCAAGCCCTGGGCCTCGTGGCCGAGGAGTCCGGGACGACCGCCGAGGCGGTGGACCGAGCCCTCGAGCTTGCAGGCCACGACGACCTCGTGTTGGTGACGGGCTCTCTCTACGTAGTAGGTGCGGCTCGCACTGCATTGTCCTGACCGGTCCGGTGCCTTTCCCGGTCGCAGATTGCCCGGTCGCCCCCCGGGCGATTAGGGTCGCCGCCCGTGGAGCGCACCCTTGTCATCTGCAAGCCCGACGCTGTCGAGCGCGGCCTCATCGGGGAGATCATCAGCCGTCTCGAACGCAAGGGCCTTCGTATCGTGGCCGCCGACCTGCGTACCATCGACGGCGGGACCGCGGCCCGGCATTACGCGGAGCACGTCGACAAGCCTTTTTACGGCGACCTGGTCGAGTTCATCGGGCGCGGCCCGGCGATGGTGATGGTCGTGGCCGGCCCGCCCGGGACGTGGCAGGTCGTGCGGACACTGATGGGACCCACCAATCCCGCCGACGCACCCCCCGGCACGATACGGGGGGACCTTGCGACGGAGATGACCGAGAACCTCATCCACGGATCCGACGGCCCGGAGTCGGCCGCGCGAGAGATCGAGATCTTCTTCCCAGGACTCGCCTTCGGCTGATTCCCGGTGCGCGGGCTCCCGCGCGGGCGCGGCGGGGCCGGAGTGAAAGGAAGTGGGGATGAGCGGCGTCCAAGACTTTCGCCGCCGGCCGTACAAGGGCGGTTCTTCGAACCACCTGGCGCGTGTGCTGAACCGCGTTGCGGCTTGGCTTCACTAGGCCGGCATCTGGCCGCAGCGTTGCGTGACGCTGGAAGCGTGCGTTTCGACGAAGCGGCCGCGCGTCAAGTTCCGTCGCGTGATCGCTGATCGCGAGGGCGAGTGTCGCCTCGCGTCAATGAGCGATCGCGCCGGCACCCCTACGGCACGGACCGACTGACCACTCGGCCGTTCTCGATCACATCGATCTCGTCGAAACAGGCAAGTTCGTCGAGCCGGTGGGTGACGTAAAGGAGGCTCTTGCCGGCCGTGATGGTGAAGACGTCGCTGAGCAGTCGTTCGGCCGTCGCCTCGTCCAATCCCGAGGTCGGCTCGTCGAGGACGAGGATCGGCGTCCGGGCCAACAGCGCCCGGGCGAGCGCGAGACGTTGGCGCTGGCCTCCGGAGAGCTGGGCACCCTGCTCGCCGACCTTGGTGTCGAGGCCGTCGGGCAGCGAGTCGATCCAATCCCCGAGCTGTGCGGCCCGGGCCGCCTCGGTGATCTCGGCTAGATCGGCGTCGGGCCGGGCGAGCGCGATGTTCCCCCGGATTGTCGTGTTGAAAAGGTGTGTGTCCTGGGCGACCCAGGCGATCATGCGGCGGGGCGTCTCTTGACAGAGACGGTCCAACGGGACTCCCCCAAGTGTGGCCTCGCCGCCCTGCAAAGCCCAAAAGCGCAACAGCGCGTTCACGACGCTGCTCTTGCCTGCGCCGCTCGGCCCGACGAGGGCCACACGTCTCATCGCCGGTACCGACACGGTGAGGCCGTCGAGGGCCCACGGGTGGTCCGGCCCGTAGCGGAGCCTGGCGTCCTTCAGGACGATGTCGCTCTCGGTGGGCTCGGCCACGGGGTCCGCGGGGTCATGAACCGGTGTCGGGAGATCGGCGATCGCGAGCACGCGCCGCGCGGCGGCGAGGTGGTGCGACAGCCTCGAGGTCGCATCGGCCACCGGCTGCACGACCTCGAAGGCGCCCAGTGCCACCAGTGGAAGGACGGCCAGCATGTAACCGGGGAGCCGGCCCTTGCCGACGGCCGGGATCGCGACCGCCAACAGGACGATGACGGCGATGCCGGTGAAGCCGACGGCAAGGGCGGACGCTGCGCCCGCCGTCCACGAGCGACGGCGTGCGAGACCGACGAGCGCCTCGTCATCGGCCAGGGCCCGCTCGAGGTACTCCTCGTCGCGTCCGAAAGCCACGAGGTCCGCCGCTCCCCTGAGGAGCTCGACGACGTCGGCTGAGAGCTCGCCCTTGAGCGCCGCCTCCCTCGCCCCGCTCCGTCGCTGGCGCCTCCAGGCCACCGCTGAGGTGAGACAGAGGGCAGCAGCGAGGCAGCCTGCGAGCACGAGACCGCCGGCAGGCAGGATGATCGCCACCAGCCCGATAGCAAATACGGAGCTGACGACCGCCACCAGCAACGGCGAGACGCCTTGCAGAGCCAGGTCCTGGAGGGAGTCCACGTCGGCCGTCGCCCGGGAGAGCATGTCACCGCTTCGCCACTGACCGAGCGCCGCGGGAGTCCGCGGCTCGACCTCGTCGTAGAGCCACAGCCGCAGGCGCCCGATGGCCCGCAATGCCGAGTCGTGACTGAAGAGCCGTTCGCCGTAGCGCAGGGGCCCGCGGCCGATGGCGAGGATCTGCACGCCGGCCATCAGCACCGTCAAGGTGTAAAGAGGCGGCCGGAGAGCCGCCTTGTCGATGAGCGCGCCCGAGCAAGCCATGAGGGCGACCGTGCTCATGGCGGCGGCGGCCCCGAGAGCGACCGAGAGCAGGAAGCGTCCCCTCGGTGGGGCGGCTATGGCGAGCAGTGCCCTCAGCGTGGCCACCGCAGAGTGACGCCGGGCGTCGGAGAGGCTCACGGTCTCGCCCCGATCGGCTCGCATACAGGCATGTCGGCCTTGTCGACCCGAAGGAGCCGACCGCCGACGAGGGCGAGAGTGCGATCCACGCGCCCGACAAGGCCGAGGCGGTGGGCGGCGACGATCACGGTCCGGTTTTCGAGCCACGGACCCAGTGTCTCCGCGAGTGACAGCTCGCGGCCGGCATCGAGATGGGCCGTCGGCTCGTCCAGGAGCACGAGGGGAGCGTCTCGCAAGATGGCGCGTGCAATGGCGATGCGCTGGCGCTCTCCGGCGCTCAGCGTCAGGCCTCCCTCGCCGACCAGGGTCCCAAGACCGCGTGGCAGTCGTTCGAGAACCCCTGACAGGCCGGACTGCTCTATCGAGCGAGCGAGATCTCTGTCACCGGCCCGGGTGTCGGCCAGGCGAAGATTGTCGGCGATGGTCCCGCGGATGAGGTAGGGCCGCTGCGACACCCATGCGATCTGCTGTCGCCACTCGCGAAGAGGGAGCTCGCCCAGCTCGACGCCGCCCACGGTGAGCTTGCCTGCGACGGGGATGACGAAGCCGAGGAGGACAGCGAGCAGGGTGGACTTGCCTGCCCCGGACTCACCGGTCACCGCGACGTGCTCGCCGAAGGCGACCTCCAGGTCGAGGCCGTCGAGAACCGGGGCCACCCGGGCGGCGTAAGAGACCCGCAGATCGGAAAGCCTGAGCGTGCTGCGGGCGAGCGCGGTCAGGTAAGGCTCGACCGCCGCGCCGAACCCAGCGGCTTGCCGGCCTGTCAGGGTCCCGGCCTGGGCTCGAACAGGTGCAACCGGCACCGGCTCGTCCAGGATGTCCAGTATCCGGTCGGCTGCCGCCTGACCTGCGGTGCTGGCGTGGAACTCGGAGGCGGCGCGTCGCAGAGGCAGGTAAACCTCAGGCGCCAGCACCAGGACAGCAAGGCCGACCGCGAGGTGCAGCGAGCCGTCGAGCAACCGCAGCCCCAGGAACAGCGCCACGAGCGCCGTGCCCACCGCGGCGAGCACTTCGAGGGCCAGTGCCGAGAGGAAGGCGAGCCGCAGCGTGCTCATCGTCGTGACCCTGAAATCCTCGGCGGCCTTTTCGAGCGTCCTACGGCCGTCGCGCGCGCGGTTGAAGGCGCGCAAGGTGGGTAGTCCCTGGAGCAGGTCGTAGAAGGCGGCCGCCAAGCCGGAAAGGCGGTTCCACTGGCGTTGGGCGTGGCGCTTGGCCTCCATGCCGAGCAGAACCATGAACAGTGGGATCACCGACACGGTCACTGCGAGGATGAGAAACGAGAGCCAGTCGGACCACAGCACCCACGCCAGCAGGATCGGCGGTGCGATGGCGGCCACGACTGCGGTAGGCAGGTAACGGGCGAAGTAGACCTCGAGGGCTTCGACACCCTGTGTCGCCACCGAGACGAGCTCACCGGTGCGTTCACCGGACAACCAGGAAGGTCCGAGCGCAACCGCCCGCGACAGCAGCTGCCTGCGCAGCGTCGAGGTCACGCTCGCCGAGGTGCGGTGCGCCGCCAGCTCGCCGAGCCATGCCAACGCCGCCCGGGTCGCGAACGCGCCGGCAAGACCGGCGAGCAAAGGGACCAGGTGGCCGACAGGGCGGTGCTCGAGGAATGCGCGCTGGACCACCAAACCGATGAGGACGGCCTGGACGACCAGGCACAGGGTGGAAGCGACACCGACGGCGACGGCCGCCGCGAGGTAGCGGCGCGTCAACGCGGTCTTGCGGGCCAAGCGAGAATCGATGAGCCCCCCCAGGCGTCCCTTGCGCGTAGTCAGCTCGTGCTGCTCTCGGTGAGCGGGGGCGCCTCGAGGTCTGCCCCCGCGCCGGGCGCCACCGAACCGGCTTCGCCTTCAGCGGGACCACCGGGCGCTCCAGCAACGGGCGCCACGGGCCCTGGCTGCGCCGGCCGGCTCAGCCTGCCACGGAAGACCCAGTAGGACCACCCCTGGTAGACGAGCACGAGCGGCGTGAAGATGAGCGCCACGATTGTCATGACCTTCAGCGTGTAGGGCGCGGAGGCGGAGTTGCCGATCGTGAGGTCGTACGCCGGCGAGATGCTCGAGACCATGAGCCTCGGGTACAAGTTCAAGAAGATCGTGGCGACGAGGCAGACCAGGCCGACCGCCGTTGCGACGAAGGCCCAGCCGTCCAGGTGCTCCCGCAAGAGCCACCCGACGACGGCGATGCAGGCGATGGCGAGGATCGGGACGATCGGCGGAACGAGCCCGGTGTCGTGGACGTTGCGGGCGTTCACGTAGGTCCACGCCAAGAAGGCCACGATGGCCGCAGTGGCGGCCGGCGCGAGGACCTTCGCGGCACGGGACGTCCGCGCCCTCAGTTCGTCGGTGGTCTTCAGCGAGGCGAAGACCGCGCCGTGGAGTGTGAACAGGAGCAGCGTTGTGACCCCGCCGAGCAGCGAGTAGGGATTGAGGAGGTTGAAGAACGAACCGAGGTAGGTGAAGTTGGCGCCGATGGGCACGCCCCGCAGGATGTTGGCGAAGGCGACTCCCCACAAGAGGGCCGGTACCAGGCTGCCCCAGAAGATCGCGTGATCCCAAGCCACGCGCCAGGCAGGCAGGGTGCGCTTTGCACGGAACTCGAATGCCACGCCACGGAAGATGAGCGCCGCCAGGATCAAGAACAGCGGGAGGTAGAACCCGCTGAAGAGCGTCGCGTACCAGTTCGGGAATGCAGCGAAGGTGGCGCCGCCGGCCACGAGCAGCCAGACCTCGTTGCCGTCCCAGACCGGGCCGATCGTGTTGATCAGCACCCGCCGGTCGAGGTCGTCCCGGGCCACGATCCCGAGCATGATGCCGACGCCGAAGTCGAACCCCTCCAGCACGAAGTAGCCAGACCACAAGATGGCGATGACGATGAACCAGAACACCTCGAAGCCGGTGTGGGGCGAATGGACGCTGGCGAGGATGAGGGCCACCGATCTTCCTTTCCTCAGTAGACGAGAGCCGGCACCCGGTCGTCACCGGGCTCAAGTTCGTCGTCTTGCTCTTCGGTCCCGCCATCGCCACGGGCAAAGCGGGCCATGAGCCCGAAGTCGATCGCGGCCAGCAGGCTGTAAATGGCGGTGAAACCGACAAGCGTCGTCACGACGTAGCCCGTGCCTATGTGCGAGACGGCTTGGGAGGTCTTCAAGAGTCCGTAGACGACCCATGGCTGGCGGCCCATCTCGGTGAAGATCCAACCCGTCGTGTTGGCGATGAACGGGAGCGCTATGGCAAAGACCGAGACCTTGAGGAACCAGGCCGACCGTTCCAGTCGCCGCCGGCGCATCAGCCACAGGCCCGCAGCCAACAACAGGAGCATGAGGATCCCGCAGCCGACCATGATCCGGAAGGTCCAGTAGGTGACCCACAAGATGGGCTTGTAGTTCCCCGGGCCGTACTTCGCCACCTCCTTGGCTTGGATCTGGTTGATGCCCTGCACCGCTCCGTCCCAGTTGTTGTCCGCCAGCACAGAGAGCATGTGGGGGAGCCGGATCTGGAAGATCGGGTTGCCCGAGAGGTCGCCGATGGTGAGCAGCGAGAAGCTGGCACCGTTCTGCGTGTTGTAAATGGCCTCTGCGGCGGCCATCTTCATGGGCTGCTGGCGCTCCATGATCCTTGCCTGGTTGTCGCCGAAGAACATCGTGGCGACGATGGCGACCGCTCCTATGACGACGGCCAGCTGGGCCGAGGTGTGGAACACCGGTCGCGGCGCACGCCCGGCCCTCCGGTCCTTCAAAAGGTGCCACGCGCTCACGCCCAAGATGAGCATGGTCGAGGTCACGAGCGCCGAGAACAATACGTGCAGGAACGAGCCGATCAGCGTGCTGTTGGTCATGACCGCCCAGAAGTTGGTCATGACGGCGCGGTTGCCGACGACTTTGTAACCGACGGGGTGCTGCATCCAGGCGTTCGCCGCCAGGATGAAAAGGGCGGACAGCATCGTGCCGATGCTGACCAGCCAGATCGAGGCCAGGTGGACACGCGCCGAGACCCGGCCTTTCCCGAATATCCAGACCCCGAGGAACGTCGACTCCAAGAAGAAGGCCAGCAGCGCCTCGACCGCCAGCGGGGCACCGAACACGCTGCCCACGTAACGCGAATAGAGGGACCAGTTCATGCCGAACTGGAATTCCTGGACGATCCCGGTGACGACCCCGACGGCGAAGTTGATCAGGAACAGGCGCCGCCAAAATCGGGTCATGCCGTCCCACTTGTCGTGTTTCTCCGCGTCCGCACGCGTCCGGTAGGCCGCCGTCTGCATGATCGCCAGCAGGAGGGCGAGGCCGATGGTGAGCGGGACGAACAAGAAGTGGAAGACGGTCGTGATCCCGAACTGCCAGCGCGAAAGATCAAGCGTCATTGCAATGATGAAAGCTTCCGGACACGGCCAGCGTTAGGGCCGAAGGTCCCGTCGCCGCCGCCGTCGGGCGGTAGCCTCGTCCGCCCGGGGCCGAGTCCCGTCGGTGCTACGAGCCACATTGGGCCAGGCAGCGGCCGGACTACCGTGCTCCGGGTCCTCGCCGCTCTTGTGACCTGGGCACGCATCCCCTAGCCTGGTGCCGCAACCCCGCCTAGCCCAGGAGCACTTGTATGTCTGAGAGCAGGTTCTCCTTCATCGGCCGTGACATGGCCGTTGACCTCGGCACCGCGAACACGCTCGTCTACGTCCGCGGTCGCGGGATCGTGCTCAACGAGCCGTCCGTCGTCGCGATCAACGTCAAGGACGGCCACCCGCTCGCGGTCGGTGTCGAGGCCAAGCGGATGATCGGCAGGACCCCGAGCAACATCCAGGCGATCCGGCCCCTGAAGGACGGCGTGATCGCCGACTTCGAGATCTGCGAGATGATGCTGCGCTACTTCATCCGCCGTGTTCACCCCCATCGTTTCTCCAAGCCGCGCATGGTGATCTGTGTGCCGTCGGGTATCACCGGGGTCGAGAAGCGAGCCGTGCAGGAGGCCGCCGAGTACGCCGGCGCCCGCAAGGCGTACATCATCGAGGAACCGATGGCGGCCGCGATCGGTGCCGGCCTGCCCATCCACGAGCCGACCGGCAACATGGTCGTCGACATCGGTGGCGGCACGACAGAGGTCGCGGTGATATCGCTCGGTGGCATCGTCGTCAGCCAGTCGATCCGGATCGGCGGGGACGAGCTCGATGAGGCGATCATCTCGTTCGTCAAGAAGGAGTACAGCCTGGCCCTCGGCGAGCGGACGGCCGAGGAGATCAAGATCGCGCTCGGGTCGGCTTATGAGCTCGAGGAAGAGCTCCACGCCGAGATACGCGGCCGCGATCTCGTGACCGGCCTCCCGAAGACCGTCGTGACGACGACCGAGGAGATCCGCAGAGCCATCGAAGAGCCGGTGTCGGCGATCGTCGACGCCGTCAAGGTCACCCTCGACCGCACCCCGCCCGAGCTGGCGGCGGACATCATGGAACAAGGCATCGTGCTTACGGGCGGCGGAGCGCTCCTGCACGGGCTCGACAGCAGGCTCCAGGCGGAGACGCACATGCCGATCGTCGTGGCTCCCGACCCCCTCAACTGCGTTGCGCTCGGCAGCGGCATGTGCCTCGAGGAGTTCGAAGCCCTTAAGCAGGTCCTCATCTCCTCGACCAACCGCTGACCTTCGGGGTCGCGGTGGCCGCCTCTCGCCGCAACACCAGCCAGCGTCTCACGCTGGTCATCTTGCTCCTCGCCTCGATCACGGTGATCACCGTCGCCTACAAGGGCGAGGCACGGCGCGCGATCAGCTTGGTGAGAAACGGCGCAGCAGACGCGATCGCACCGGTCCAGCGCGGCGTCGCGGCCGTCCTCCACCCGATCGGCAACTTGTTCGCCGGGATGGCGGACTACGGCGGCGCCCTCGGCGAGAACCAGCGGCTCCAGCTCGAGGTCGGCCAGCTCCGTCGTCAGCTCATCGAGGCCGGGCAGGCTCAACAGCAGCTCGACCAGCTGCGCTTGGACCAGAACCTTCCGTTCGCGGACGGGATCCCCGAGGTGCTGGGCGAGGTGATCTCCTCCCCCTCGTCCAATTTCGATCTCACGATCGAGATCGACCGCGGCACCTCCGACGGCGTCGGCGCGGGGATGCCGGTCGTGTCCGGTGCCGGGCTGGTCGGCTCGGTGATCTCGGCCGGCCGGCACACGGCGATCGTCCAGTTGCTGACCGATCCGAGATCTGAGGTCGGTGTCCGGTTCGGGACGGGCAACGTGGCCGTGGCCGTCGGTCAGGGCGAAGGTGATCCCCTGCAATTGCAATATGTGTCCGAGACGAGCGCCACGAGCCGCGGCGCGGCCGTGGTCACCAGCGGGCTCGACGTCGCCGCCTACCCCTCGGGCATCCCGGTGGGTACCGTGTCCTCGGTGCATCACGCGGGTGGGTCGCTCACGTCCCAGGTTCTCGTGACACCGCTGGTCAACCTGCTGGTCCTCCAGTACGTCGCAGTGCTCCAGTGGTTCCCACCGGCGTGAGGGCAGCCCCAGCAGAGCTCGGGGGCGGGTCGGCCGATCCGAGAACGCAGGCGTCGCCATGACGTTGCCTACTTGGGGTCGTGTCGCGGTCGTCGCCCTGGCGGCGGTGTTCGTCCAGGTCTGCGTTCTCAACCAGATCGTGATCGGTGGCGCGCATCCTGACTTGTTCCTGCTGTTGGCGATCTCTGCCGGCCTTGTGGCCGGGCCCCAGCGCGGGGCCGTGATCGGTTTCACGCTCGGGCTCGTCGCCGATGTCTTCGTGCAGACGCCTTATGGCCTGTCCTCACTGTGCTATGTGCTGGTGGCCTTCGCCGTCGGCCTGGCGGCCGGCACCGTGGCGGCGCGGCCGACGCTCGGGTTCCAAGCCGCCACGGCGCTGCTCGGCGGTGTGGGGGGGACATTGCTCTTCGCTGGGCTCGGGTCCCTCATCGGTCAGCCGAGCGTGCCGCGTCACCAGCTCGTGGTCATCACGGTGGTCGTTGCCGCCGGCTGCGTGCTGCTCGCCAACCTCGCGTACCGATTGCTCGAGTGGACCGTCTCGGTCGCGCCAGGGGCCCACCACGATGCGGGCACGTTCGCAAGCGGGAGTGCTAGGTGAGCGCCTCGGGCAAGGGTGGTCCTGAGCCACCGGACCGGCCCCGCGACCCCCGCAGGTCCCGAGACCCCGCTTCCGCCCGCGTGCCCAGGGGTGTGCAGGCCCCCTACTTCCCGGCGGACGAGGAAGGTGAGCGTCACCGGACGAGGATCGTGAGCTCGAGCCCGCTGAAGCGCCTCGAAGACGAGGAACGCGAGCAGCAGCGCCGCCTGGAGAGCGCGCGTTTCGGCCTGCGGCTCACGATCATGGGCCTGATCGTGCTGGTCGCCTTCTCGGCTGTGGTCGTCCGGCTCTGGTCGCTCCAGGTCCTGCACAGCTCGCACTATCGCAACGCCGCTCTCGTCTTCCAACAGCAGACGGTTCCGATCACTCCGGCGCGGGGCCTGATAATCGCCCGCGGAGGGCAGGTTCTCGTGGGCGACCAGGTGCTCCCGGTGGTCACACTCAGCCGCTCCGAGGCCACCCAGGTCGTCATCGGACGTCTGGCCGCGCTGCTCGGTGAGAGCGTCCCGGACGTCGACACTGCGCTCGCGAATCCGCAGGCGAGCCCCTATCAGCCGGTCCCGATAGCGATCGGGGTCCCGCAGTCGACAATCGTCTACCTGTCCGAGCACAAGGCCATGTTCTCCGGAGTCTCGGTCAACTTCACCGCCGAACGGACCTACCCCCAGGGCGACACCGCGGCGCAAGTGCTCGGTTACACCGGTGACATCGACGAGGCTGAGCTCCACTCGCTGGCGAAGTACGGCTACAGCTCCAACGACGTGGTCGGTCAGTCCGGTGTCGAGGCGACCGACGAGCTGTGGCTGCGGGGCCGGCCCGGATCGGAGGTCATCAAGGTCGACGCCTCAGGCAACCCCGTAGGAACGGTGAAGACCGTGCCCCCGGTCAGCGGCGACGACGTAGTGCTGAACATCGACCTCAATCTGCAACAGGTAGTCGAGCGTTCTCTGACCGACCAGATCGGGAAGTTGCAGGCGAGCGGCCTGCCTGCCGATTCCGGCGCGGCCGTCGTGCTCGACCCCGAGACCGGAGCCGTGCTCGCGATGGCGTCGGTACCCACCTACGACCCTTCCTGGTGGGTGGGGGGCATCTCATACCAGCACTATCAGCTCTTGACGAGCCAGAGCGACCATGACCCGCTGCTCAATCGCGCAATCCAGGGCCTCTGGGCCCCCGGTTCCACGTTCAAGCTCGCCACCGCCACCGCCGCCCTGAACGACGGCCTCCTTGCCAGCCTCGGTGGCTATATCGACGACCGGGGCTATTACCAGATCGGGCCACCGTGCAGCGGGCAATGCCTCTACTACAACAACCTGAACGAGAAAGGCCAAGGGCCGATCAACGTCACGACTGCCCTCACGGTGTCCGACGACGTGTTCTTCTACACCCTCGGTGCCGACTACTGGTACGACTCGGGGACCTACGGCCAGATGCCCGTCCAGGACGTCGCCGAGGAGTACGGCTTCGGCCGGCTGACCGGGATCGACCTCCCCAACGAGTACTCCGGCCAGGTCGACAGCAAAAGGCTCCGCCTGATCCAGCACTCGGAAGACGCGCAGGCCTTCCCCAGCACGTACTACGGCATCGCCGACAACATCGAGATGGCCTTCGGGCAGGGGGAGACGCTCGTCACCCCGCTGCAGGAGGCCGTTGCCTACGGAACCTTCGCGACGGGCGGCACGCGCTATGCCCCACAGGTCGTCAACGCGATCGTCTCGCCGACCGGCAAGGTCGTCAGACAGTTCAAGCCGCGCGTCATGGGGCACGTGGAGCTGCCCCCGGGGACCTATGAGCAGGTACTGAACGGCCTCGAGGGCGCCGTGCACTCGCCGAACGGCACGGCCTATGCAACTTTCCAGGGTTACAACGGCATGCCGCTGGCGGGCAAGACCGGGACGGCCACCGAGAGCTCTAACACGAACGTGCAGCCAACCGCATGGTTCGTCGCCTTCGGGCCGACGAGCGCACCGCGCTACGTGGTCGCCGTGGTGATCGACCAGGCGGGCTACGGCGCACAAGCGGCGGCGCCCGTGGCCAGGCAGATCTTCAACTACCTGACCAACAACCCGATCGGTCCTGCGGACCTCCATCCTCCGGCGAACGCCCCCTGATCGCCCGTGACGGGCGCATGGCTCTCTTTCCGGGCTCGCCGAGCGCGCCAACCGAGACGAAATCGTCAGCCGGGCTGGCCTGTTCCCGTCCCTGTTGCTTCGGCGGACCAGGTGGGCGACTAAACTGCTGCTCAGGATGACGACGTCAAGCGCCTTCGCACAGTCGAACCCGGTGACCAGAGCCGTTTCGATTGCTGCTGCGGCCGTCACTTGCTACGTCATTTTCGCTGTCACCGACCGTACCGTCTCGAAATGTGTCGCGGGGCCTCGCGAACGAGACGACAGAGAACGTGCTTTCGCATTCGATCTCGGCAAACTGTCCGAGTGCACCGGGGAGGCAACTCCCGGCGATGCCGCTCGAGGGATGCCGCCCGCGCCGCTCGATGGCGCGACCTTCAGAAGGGATCTCTTCGATGTTGGATCCGACGACCGGCCGCCCGGCGTCTGTACCGGACGCGCCCGAACGCGCGGCCGATGCGCCCGAGGTGGCCAGCGGCGCGCGCGACCCCGAGCCGCTCGGCCCGCTTGCCAGCGGCGCGAGCGCGGCGGTGGTGCCCCCAAGGCCGAAGATCGGCGATACCAGACCAGCCCCGCCGTTCTCTAAGGCATCCGAGGCCCTTCCGTCACCGGCGGGAGGCGGGATCGGCGGCCAATCCTCCGCGTCCGGCCAACAGACCGCACCGCATGGCGCCGGGGACGGCGACAGCCAGGGTGCAGGTGCACCGGGAGGTGGCTCTTCGCGGCGCCGACGCGGTGGCAGGGGGCGATCACGCCGCGTCGGCAACGACGCCGGTTCGGCTGCGGGACCCAATGGAAACGGGGCAGGCTCCGACGGCTCGGGGACGGACGCCGGTGCGGGTTCCGGGCGTGCGAGCACGCCTCGGGTGTCCCGCAACAAGGGCGCGGCAACGGCGCAGCCGCGCCGCGCGCCCGCGGTGCCGGTAGCGGGCGCGTCGCCACAACCCGCCTCGGCGGGATCGGTCTCGCCCGACGGTGTCCAGGTGCCGCGGCCGGGCCGGGACCGGCGCGGCCGACCGGTCGGTCGCTACCTCATGTGCGTGCACGTCGAGCACGAGGCGACCCACATCGCCGTGCTCGAGGGCCGGGCGCTGATCGAGCACTTCGTGGCGCGGCCGCAGGACGACGCGAACCAGATCGTGGGCAACATCTACCGCGGGCGGGTGAAGAACGTGCTCCCGGGAATGGAGGCGGCCTTCGTCGATATCGGGACTCCCAAGAATGCCGTCCTTTACTGGGGCGACGTTTCGTACGACCGGGACGACGTCGAGCGCCAGGCCGGCGCCGATCGGATCGAGCATCTGCTCCGGCCGGGACAGACGATCGTCTGCCAAGTGACGAAGAACCCCATCGGGCTGAAGGGGGCGCGGCTCACCCAGGAGGTGTCGATCCCGGGCCGTTTCGTCGTGCTCGTGCCCGAGTCGGCGACCTACGGGATCTCGCGGCGTCTCGACGACAACGAACGCCGCAGGTTGCGCAGGATCCTCGACGACGTGCGCCCTGAGGGCCATGGCCTCATCGTGCGGACGGCCGCTGCCGGCGCGAGTGCCGAGGACCTGCGCCGAGACGTCGAGATGCTCGTCGGACGCTGGCGGGAGATCGACGAGCGGACGCGCAAGCTGCCGGCGCCGGCGCTTTTGTACTCGGAGCCGCACATGGCCGTGCGGATCATCCGCGAAGAGCTGACCGATGAGCACAGGTCGGTCCTCATCGACGATCCCGAACTGTTCGTGGTCGTGCGCGACTACGTGTCCCAGTTCAATCCCGAGCTCGCCGAACGGGTCGAGCTGTACGACCTGTCGAACGAGGCGCTCCCGCTTTTCGAACGGCACCACGTGCACGAGCAGCTCCACAAGGCCCTCGACCGCAAGGTCTGGTTGCCTTCGGGCGGGTCGCTCATCATCGAGCGGACCGAGGCGCTGACAGTCATCGACGTCAACACCGGCAAGAACGTCGGCTCCTCGAGCCTCGAGGAGACAGTCTTCGAGAACAACCTCGAGGCCGCCGAGGAGATTGCACGCCAGCTGCGCCTGCGCGACATCGGCGGGATCATCGTGATCGACTTCGTCGACATGGAGATCAAGGCGAACCGCACCTCGGTCCTGGCGGCGTTCAAGGCGGCGCTCGCGCGCGACAAGACGCCGACGCAGGTCTATGAGATCTCGGAGCTCGGCCTCGTGGAGATGACACGCAAGCGCGTGGGAGAGGGCCTGGTCGAGGCCCTTTCGGAGACGTGCCCCACATGCGCCGGGCGGGGGATCATCTTCCCCGATCAGGACTTGTGATTCCCTGCGCTATCGTTGCCGCCATATGTACGCGGTAATCGACGCAGGTGGCAAGCAAGCACGTGTCCAGGTCGGCGAGCAGCTCGACGTCGAGCTCCTAGGCGCTGGCCCGGGCGACGAGGTGAGCTTCGTGCCCAAGCTGGTTGTCGACGGCGACCACATCGTGACCGAACGCGACCCGCTGGAAGCCTCGAGCGTCAAGGGCCGCGTGATCGGCTTGGCAAAGGGACCGAAGATCGTCGGGTTCACCTACAAGGCCAAGGCGCGGGGACGGCGCCGCTATGGGCACCGTCAGTGGTACACGACCGTCGAGATCACCTCGATCGACTTCCCCGGGGCGGCGGCAGACAGCGCTGCGCAGGCGCCTGCTGGCTCGGAGGACGAGAACACCGCGGTCGTCGAGGACTGAAGGAGCAGTTTCATGTCAAAGACCAAAGGCGGGGGTTCCACCCGCAACGGCCGTGACTCGAACGCCCAGCGCCTCGGCGTGAAGGTCTTCGACGGCACGGCGATCAACGCCGGCACGATCGTCGTGCGTCAGCGCGGTACCCACTTCCACCCTGGCCACAATGTCGGGCGCGGCCGCGATGACACGTTGTTCGCCCTTACCGACGGCAAGGTGAAGTTCGGCTCGCGCCATGGGCGTCGCCTCGTCGACGTCGTACCGGTCGAGGACTGACGCCCGACGGCAGATGGTCGGCATTCCCGGCAAGGGGTCGTTGCTCGTCGCATCGCCGACCCTTGCCGACCCCAACTTCTACCGCAGCGTCATCTTCCTTCTCGCCCACGACGATGACGACGGGACTCTCGGTGTCGTGCTCAACCGGCCGAGCCCCATCGCCGTCGAGGAGGTCGTCCCGGAGTGGGGAGGTCTCGCGGCCGCACCTTCGGTCCTGTTCGTCGGCGGCCCGGTTCAGCCGAGCGCGGCCATCTGCATCGGGCGTACCGAGCTCCCCGAGGTTGCCGATGCCGCCGGTTTCGCCCCGCTCCTCGGTCGCCTCGGCACCGTCGACCTGCACGAGGACCCCGCCGACGTCCCGGTGCGTTTTTCCGATATCCGCGTCTTCACGGGCTACGCGGGCTGGGGGCCGGGACAGCTGGCCGACGAGATCGGGTCCGGATCGTGGCATGTGCTCAAGGGCTACGACCAGGATGTTCTCTCGGACGATCCCGAAAGGCTCTGGTCACGGGTTCTCCGCCGTCAGGGCGGCTGGCTTGCCGTGCTCTCCTTGTACCCGGCCGACCTTTCGTCGAACTGAAACTGGGGTGCGGCCCGGCGGGCGTGTCGCGCCTGCCCGGCCGACGGGGCCGTCCGCACCTGGCCCGTCGAAGGTGAGTGGCTGAGCGTGGCGGCAGACTTCGTAGACGAGTCCCAGATCCACGTGAAGGGTGGCAACGGGGGTGCCGGCGCGGTCTCGTTCCGCAGGGAGGCGCACGTCTCCCGCGGGGGGCCCGACGGGGGCGACGGCGGCAGCGGTGGCAGCGTCTACCTCGAGGCCACGACGAACCTCGCTTCGCTTCTCTCCTTCGTCGACCATCCGCACCGGCGCGCCGGTGACGGCGGGCACGGAGGTAGCAAGAAACGGCACGGCCGCAACGGCGCCGATCTCGTCGTGCCCGTCCCGGTCGGCACGATCGTCCGTCATCCGAACGGCGACGTGCTCGCCGACCTCACTGCCAGCGGTGACCGCTACATGGCGGCGGCGGGCGGGCGGGGTGGGCGTGGGAATGCCCGTTTCCTGAGCAATCGCCTGCGTGCGCCCGCCTTCGCGGAGCAGGCCGAGCTCGGCGAGGAGCACTGGCTGAACCTCGAGCTCGAGCTGATGGCAGACGTCGCCCTCGTCGGGTTCCCCAACGCAGGAAAGTCGACGCTCGTGTCGCGGATCTCCGCGGCGAGGCCGAAGATCGCCGACTACCCGTTCACGACTCTCGAGCCCCACCTCGGCGTCGTTCGCGTCGGTGGCACGAGCCGACAGGATGCCGATGCCGTCGAGTTCGTGGTCGCCGATATCCCCGGTCTGATAGAGGGTGCGTCGGAGGGTCGCGGCCTCGGGCACAAGTTCCTCCGCCACGTGGAACGCGCGAGGGTGCTCCTCGTGCTCGCGGACCTCGGAGAAGATGAGGGGCGTGCACCTTCCGAGCAGGTTCCCATCCTTCTCGAGGAGCTCCGACGGTACCGCCCGGAGCTGCTCGAACGGCCGCGGATGATCGTGGGCTCGAGGGCGGACCGCCGCCCGCCGAGGACCGCGACCGACGGTCAGGCGGCCGTTCCCGGGCTCGAGCTCGAGATCTCCGCGGTGACCGGCGCCGGGTTGCAGCAGCTCCTCGGCCGCCTGGCCGTCCTGGTCGAGGAGGCCCGCGCCGAGGCGCCGCTACCCCGTCACGCGAAGGTCGTGCACCGGCCCGAACCCGAGGGCGTCACGGTGAACCGGGAGGGCTCCGTGTTCGTCGTGGCAGGCAGGGAGGCGGCGCGCGCGGTGGCGGTCTCCGACCTCACCAACCCGGACGCGCTCACGCACATCCACCGCCGCCTCAAGCGGCTCGGCGTCGACCGCGCCCTCGCAAGGGCCGGGGCGCGAGACGGGGATACGGTTCACATCGGCGAGCTGAGTTTCACCTACGAGTCGGAGCGCTGAGCGCAGTGATCGTGATAGCGAAGATCGGCACGAGCTCGGTTACCGCGAGCGACGGTTCTGTCGACACCGCCGCGGTCTCCAAGCTCTGCGGCGAGGTCGCCGGCTTGCGCCGGGACGGTCACACGGTCGTGATCGTCACCTCGGGCGCGGTCACCGCCGGAGTCGCGGCCGTCGCGCCGCTCGGCGGCTACCGGACCGACCCGAAGACGCTCCAGGCACTGTCGGCGATCGGCCAGCCGCGTCTCATGCGCGTCTACGAGGATGCCCTGGCCGCCGAAGGCCTGCTCGCCGGTCAGGTTCTGCTGGCCCCGCTCGACTTCGCCCACCGCCAGCGCTACCTGCACGCCCGCGACACGTTCTCGCGCCTGTTGGAGCTCGGTGTCGTCCCGATTGTGAACGAGAACGACGCCATCGCCGATGACGAGATCCGCTTCGGCGACAACGACCGGCTGGCCGCCCTCGTCGCGCATCTGCTGCGGGCGGACATCCTCGTGCTGCTGACCGACACGGCCGGCCTGCTCAGCGCGGACCCGCGCCACGACGCGGAGGCGACCCTGATCGAGGAGGTCACCGAGATCGATCACCAGCTCGAGCAGGTCGCGGGCGGCGCCGCGAGCCTCATGAGCCGCGGCGGCATGTCCTCGAAGCTCGCCGCCGCGAAGATGGCCGTGTGGTCCGGCTCCCGGGTCGTGATCGCCTCGGCGCGGCGGCCCGCGGTCCTCGCGGAGGCGGTCAGCGGGCAGCAGGGCGTGGGGACGATCTTCTTGCCGCACCGGCGCGTTCTCGGGGCGCGCAAGCTCTGGATCGCCTTCGCGCTGCGCCCGGCCGGCCGGATAGTCGTCGACGAGGGCGCCCGGCGCGCCGTCGTCGAGCGGCACAAGTCGTTGCTGCCGGCGGGGGTCCTGGCGGTGGAGGGCGCGTTCGAGGCCGACGACGCCGTCGAGATCGTCGACGCCGACCACGCGATGTTCGCCAAGGGGATCGTCAGGCTCGCTGCGGCGAGGGCCTCGGAGTGGGTGGGTCTGCACACCGACGAGCTTGCTGACGACCTCCCTCACGAGGTCGTTCACCGGGACGACCTCGTCGTGCTCTAGCGTGTGACAGCCTTGTTGAGCTGACCGGGAGGTCGTTGCCGTGTCCGATCGATTCGTGGCGACCGATGCCGATGGCCTGCAGCACCACGACGGCCATCGCAGGCGGTGGCCGTTGCCGGTTCGGGAGGGGGCCGTTTGGCAGCCGGGCGACGTCGTCGAGCCCGACGAGCACGGCGCCCCTGTCGTGCTCGACGCGGGCCAGCTTCTCGACCAGCTCGGCGAATGCGTGTTCGTGGCCGAGCCGGCCGGTGACGCCGGCGCGGCCAGACTCGTCGCCGGCACTTCCTGGTCGGAGAAGGAGGCGGCGGCGTTCGCGCTCGACTGTGTCGAGCACATCTTGGAGATCGTCCCCGGCAGCGCCGACGCGGAGCTCCCCGACGGGGGAACGCTCGGGGCGATCATCGCCTCGGCCCGCCAGTACCTGGAGACCGGAACGGGCGACGCCCACAGGCTCGGTTTCATCTCGCGCATCGCCGCCTCGAGGCGTCTGCGCCGCGAGAGCACGGCCATCGGCGATGCCGCCTTCACCGCCGCCACCCAAGCCGAAGGCCAGGGCGTCGACATCCTGAGCGACCCCGCATGGGAGACGCTCGCCGCGGCGCGAGACGCGGTCCTGGCTGCGGTCGAGGCAGTCCGCCACGTAGCGTTCCCGTTCCTCGCCGACCGTGAGACCCGCAGGTACGAGGCGCACGAGGAGCGCAGGGTGGCCGAGGTCGACCAGGTGGACACCCCCTGGGGACGCTTCGCCGTGGGCGGGGCAGGCCCGAAGTACGCACCGTCGTGGGTCGCAGCACGCGACGCCGCCGAGCGCTCGCGCCAGGCCGCTGCCGACTTGAGCGGTCCGGCAGCGGGCGACGCCGAGAGGTCGTGGCAGGTCGGGCGGCTCGTGGAGCGGCTCAGGGCCGAATAGTCCCGGACGCCTGGCAGCTAGCCTTAGTCCATGTCGACCACGTCACTGCCAGATCTGGGCCGGCGTGCGAAGGCGGCTTCCCGCTTGCTTGCCACGCTCTCCTCCTCGGCCAAGGACGAGGCGCTCTCGTTGGCCGCCGATCGCCTCTCGGCTCGCTCGGACGAGATCCTGAGCGCGAACGCGAGCGACGTCGACCGCTCGGCGGCCTCGGGCGCGTCAGCGACCGTAGTCGACCGGCTCCGGCTCACAGAGGCCCGGGTGGCGGCCATGGCGGACGGCCTCCGTTCGGTGGTGTTGCTGCCCGATCCCGTGGGTGAGGTCGTCGAGGGCTACGTCAGGCCGAACGGTCTTCGCGTGGAGCGCGTGCGTGTGCCGCTCGGGGTAGTGGGGATCATCTACGAGAACCGCCCGAACGTCACGGCCGACGCCGCGGCGTTGTGCCTCAAGTCGGGCAACGCGGCCTTGCTCCGGGGGTCTGCCGGGGCTCTCGAGTCCAACCGCGTCATCGCCGCGTCGCTCCGCCAGGGCATCGAGAAGGCCGGGCTCCCGTCCGACGCCGTGCTGCTGGTCGAGGACACCGCACACGAGACGGCGGTCGAGTTCGTCCGGCTGCGTGGCGTCATCGACTGCCTGATCCCTCGTGGGGGCCCGGCGCTGCTCTCGATGATCCTCGAGCGAGCCACGGTGCCCTACGTGCTCGACGGGGACGGCAACTGCCATGTCTACGTCGACGCCGCGGCCGATCTCGACATGGCCGAGCGCATCGTCGTCAACGCGAAGATGCAGAGGCCGAGTGTCTGCAACGCGGCGGAGACCCTGTTGGTGCACGCGGATGTCGCGGACGATTTCCTGCCCCGGGTGAGCCGCGCGCTCGACGGCGTCGTGCTTCACGCGGACGACCGCGCCCGGCCATTTCTGCCCGGTTCCGGGCCGGCGACGGAGAAGGACTTCGCTACCGAGTTCCTGGCGCTCGAGCTCGCGGTCGGCGTCGTGGACGACATCGATGCGGCAATTTCGCACATCGCCCGTTTCGGCTCGGGGCACTCGGAGGCGATCATCACCTCGGACCTCGAGGCCGCGACCCGGTTCGTCCGGCACGTGGACGCGGCCGCCGTCCTCGTCAACGCCTCCACGAGGTTCGTGGACGGCGGGGAGCTCGGGCTCGGCGCCGAGGTCGGGATCTCGACCCAGAAGCTGCACGCCCGGGGGCCGATGGGCCTGAGGGCGCTGACCTGTGTGAAGTACGTCGTCTACGGGGAAGGCCAGATCAGGACGTGACGGCCGGTCCAGGAAAGGCGGCGCCCCGTTTCGCATCGGTCGAGGAGGTTCGAGAAGGGCTGGCAAGAGTGGGCTACATCGCCGATGACGGCCTGTCGGGGGTCGTGTACCTCGCAGACAGGCTCGCCAAGCCCATCTTGGTCGAGGGGCCTGCGGGCACCGGCAAGACCGAGCTCGCGAAGTCGACGGCCGGATTCCTGGGCGCCCGGCTCATACGCCTGCAGTGCTACGAGGGGCTCGACGAGGCCAAGGCGCTCTACGAGTGGAACTACAAGAAGCAGCTGTTGCGCATCCAGGTCGAGCGCGGGGCCGAAGAGACTGCAGGTGCACGCCCGCCCGGATGGGCGTCACTCGAGGAGGACCTGTTCTCCGAGGAGTTCCTCCTGGCGCGGCCCCTTCTCGAGGCGATCCGTGCCAGTGACCCCGTCGTGCTGCTCGTAGACGAGATCGACCGTCTCGAGATCGAGACCGAGGCGCTCCTCCTCGAGGTCCTTTCCGACTACCAGGTCTCGATCCCCGAGCTCGGCACGATCCGTGCAACTCAGATCCCTCTCGTGTTCCTAACGTCGAACAACACCCGGGACCTGTCTGAGGCCCTGAAGCGTCGTTGCCTGTTCCTGCATCTCGACTACCCCTCGCTCGAGCGCGAGCGGGCGATCGTGCTCGCCAAGGTCCCTCAAGTGACCGAGGAGCTCGCGGACCAGGTCGCACGGATCGTCAGGTCGTTGCGATCGCTGGATCTCAAGAAGCATCCCTCCATCTCCGAGACGATCGACTGGGCCCGGACGCTCGTGCTGCTCGGGATCGAGGCCGTCGACTCCGACACAGCCCGCTCGACTTTGCACGTCCTGCTCAAGCACAGGTCCGACATCGAAGTCGCGGCCAAGGAGCTTGCCGTCGCCTCCGGGTACTGACCCCGGCCGGAGTGGAGGTTTAGTCCGTGCTCGACGTGCTCACCGGGTTCGTGGCCGAGCTACGGCAGGCCGGCCTTCCCGTGTCGGTGGCCGAGGAGGCCGACGCGGCCGAGGCAATCTGTCATCTGCCCCTCGAGGACCGCCAGGCGATCAAGTTCGCCCTCGGAGCGACACTGGTGAAGTCCGCGAACCACTGGAGGGCCTTCGACACCGCCTTCGAGATCTACTTCTCGATGCGGGGACCGCAGTTCTCGGCCGAGGCGGACGACGCCTCCGCCGACACGGGCCCTGGGCTGGCGCCCGGGGAGGGCGAGGGCCGGACGCCTTCGGGAGCCGGCAGCCTGGAGCAGGTCACGCCCGAAGAGATCGCGGCGATGCTGTTCAGGGCCCTCCGGGACGGCGATCAGGTGCTGCTCGGAGCAGTCGCCCGCCTCGCGGTGGCACGTTACGCGGCGATCGAGGCAGGGCGTCCGGTCGGCGGCACCTACTACCTGTACAGGACGCTTCGGAATCTCGACCTCGACGGCGTGCTCGCCCGGCTGGTGGCCGAGGCGCGCGCGCTGGCGGGCGACGGGGCCTCCGACGCGACGGAGGGGGAGGCCCCTGGCGGAACGGTGCTGCGAGGTCGGCGGCCGGGCCGAATGACCGCGCTGGAGGAGCGGTTGCTCGAGGATGAGTACCGCGCCCGAATCGACGAGCTGAGGAACGAGATCGAGGTCGAGATCCGGCGCCGGTTGGTCGCCGACCGGGGAGCCGAGGCGCTCGCGCGTAGCGTTCGCAAGCCGCTGCCGGAAGACGTCGAGTTCATGCACGCCACGCGCGACGAGCTCGAGGCGATGCGCAAGGCCATCCAGCCCTTCACGCGCAAGCTCGCGACGCGCCTTGCCCGCAAGCGCCGCCACCTGCGCAGGGGGCCTTTGGACTTCCGCTCGACGATGAGACACTCCCTGTCTTACGGGGGCGTGCCGGCCGAGCCGCGCTTCAAGCATCCCAAGCAGTCCAAGCCCGAGATCTGGGTGATCGCCGACATCTCGGGCTCGGTGGCGGCGTTCGCCCGTTTCACGCTGCACCTGGTCTATGCGATCGCGTCACAGTTCTCCAAGGTGCGCAGCTTCGTGTTCATCGACGGCATCGACGAGGTGACGGGGATATTCGACCGGTCCGACACGGTGACCGAAGCGGTGCACCGCGTCAATCTCGAGGCGGACGTGGTCTGGGTGGACGGACACTCCGACTACGGCCACGCCCTCACCGTCTTCTACGAACGCTGGGGCAACGAGATCGGGCCGAAGGCCAGCATCCTGCTGCTCGGCGACGCCCGGAACAACTATCACGCGTCGCAGGCCTGGGTCGTGCGCGAGCTTCGCAACCGCGCCCGAAAGGTGTTCTGGCTCAACCCGGAGCCCCGAGCGTACTGGGGGAGCGGCGACTCGATCCTTGAGCAGTACGCCCAGTTCTGCGACGGCACCTACGAGTGCCGAAGCCTGCGCCAGTTACAGGCTTTCGTCGAGCATTTGACGTGATGCGGGCGCCCGTTGCGGCGCCCTTACGTGGGGGTCGCGAACTGTCGAGGGAAACGCGTGACTCTGCCGTCCGGCCATGACTGTCACAGGGCACTGTCCTTGTCGGAAGTGACAGATGAGACAGAAATCGGAACGGCGGAGGACGCCCACTGCCAGGCGCATCCGGGGGAGCTGGTCGTGGTGTCTGGCCATGGAGGCATCATCGAAGCGTCGCCCGTGCGCTTCCTTGGCCTTCCTTCCGACGGAGGCCTGGTCCGATTGTTCCCCGACAACGCGTCGATCACCGAATGGGCCTTCACCGGGGCCAGATGGTGGCTCGTCCGGTTCAACGACGCCGCCCACCTCGACCCCCGCCGGCCCGCTGAACCCGACGGCCTGAAGATTCCCGCCCCTTCGTTGGTCCCCAGGGAGCAGGCGGGCCCTTGGGCCCGCGCTTGAGGACGCTGGCCGCGCCCGGCCTCAGCAGGCGTAGTCGGGGTCGAAGGGGTAGTCGTTGGGGCCTGGCGTCTCCTGCAACAGCCATGTGTCGCCGCCGGCGAAGGCGTACTTCGCCCCGCAGTACGGTGCCAGCGCCGCCGGTGGGTAGTAGCCGTAGCTCGACGGGTACGGCGGCGAGGTCCAGTAGGCGCCCGCGACCCAGACGGGGACCTGGGGTCCCGTGGGCACGTAGCCGCCTGTGATCCCCTGCCACTGGACAGAGGTCGAGTAGATCCCTGCCGTGATCTTCAAAGAGTGCAGGAAGTCGAGCGCGCCCTGGATCGTGAGCGAGTTCAGCGTCTGATCGCAGGACCAGTACTGGCCGCAGAGGTCGTTCTCGACGTCGAGCCACCACATGGACGAGGCGGCGCCCTGCGAGCTCGCGTACTGCACGGCGTCGGAGGCCGCGTTGTAGCCGTAGTTGTAGGCGAGGCAGGCCGGCTGGCCCGCTGCGGCGAGGACGGCGCAGTTGCCCGCCGGGCCCTGCTCATCGATCGTGTCCGATGACGACGGCGAGTTGAGGAACATGTACAGCTCATAAGGCGCGCCGTCGGTCCCCTCCGCATTCGCCGCCCATTTGACCTCCGCCTGCAGGCAGGGGTTGTCCTTGCCCACCGCCCATCCATCGACGCCGACTACCGCGACGGTGTAGGCCGTGGTGCCGGAGGGGTAGGAGGGCGGGCCGGGGAGTGCGACCGTCTCGGGCGACCCGGGTCCGGCGCACTGGGGCCAGTTGATGTCGTAGCCGAAGCTTCCACTCGGATACCGCAGCGGTGAGACCGTCTCGACCGGCATGGCGGCGATGGAGGTGACCGGCGAGGTGGCGAGGGTGCCGGTGAGCGCGCCGTGGGCGGCGGCGGTGCCGAAGCTGAGCACGGTCCCGTTCTCCTCTGCCATCCAGTCCCCTGTTCCGTCGGGTGTGACAGCGAGGCCGACGACCGGTGAGGTGGCTCTCACGGGCGAGAACGTCGCCAGGTGCCGCGCGTCGCCGAAGCTGAACACGGTCCCGTTCGCGTCGGCGAGCCAGTAGCCGCCTCCGTCGGGCGTCGCCGCCATCGCGACGATGGGCAGCCCCGCGGTAGCGGCGTTGGCCGAGCCGTAGAACATCGCGTCGCCGAAGTTGAAGACGCCTCCGGTGCTGCAGGCGATCCAGTACCCCTGCCCGTCGGTCGTGGCCACCATCGAGACGACGTGGCCCGAGCTGGGGCAGGTCGTCGAGCCGTAGTTCTTGGCGTCACCGAATGCAAGCACACCGCCGGACGAGGTGACCAGCCAATACCCACCGCCGTCAGGAGCGGCCGCGGCGGCCACGACGGGATCCTGGCGTACCTTGCCTCCGGCGCCGCCCTCGTACTGCGCATCCCCGAACGCGTACACGCTGCCGTCGGAGCCGATCAGCCAGTAACCCTTGCGGTCCGGCGTGGAGACCAGAGCGATGATGGGCGCGACGAGGTGCTTGCCGAACGCAGAGCCGTAGTAGGCGGCACGGCCGAGTGCTGCCACCTTGCCGTTGGCCTCGGCGAGGTCGTAGGCGAGCGTGTCGGGAGGGGGCATCAGCACCGCGGTGATGGAGGTGACCGGCTCGCCGGCGGGCACACCGGTGAGCGAACCGTGGGCGATGGCGGTGCCGAGGCTGAGCACGGTGCCGTTCTCCTCTGCCAGCCAGGCTCCCGTGCCGGTGGGCGTGACGGTGAAGCCCACGACGGGAGACGTGACGCCCGCCGGAGACACCGTCGCCAGGTTCTGCGCGTCGCCGAAGCTGAACACGGACCCGTCCGCGTCGGCGAGCCAGTAGCCGCCGCCGTCGGGCGTCGCCGCCATCGCGACGATGGGCAGCCCTGCGGTGTCCGGCCCCCAGTACAGCTGAGCGTCGCCGAACGTGAACACCCCACCGGTGCTGAGGGCGATCCAGTACCCCTTGCCGTCTTTTGTGGCCACTATCGCGACGACGTGCGCCCCGATCGTCGGCGAGAGCGAGCCGTAGTTCGCGGCGTCGCCGAAGGCCATCACTTCGCCGGACGAGGTGACCAGCCAGTAGCCGGCGCCGTCGGGGGTCGCGGCGGCGGCGACGACCGGATCCGGCCGCACCTTGCCGCCGGCATCGCCTTCGTTGCGTGCATCGCCGAAGGGGTAGACGCTGCCGTCGGCGCCGATCAGCCAGTAACCCTTTCGATCTGGCGTGGAGACCAGGGCGACGATCGGTGCGACGAGCGTCGTGCCGTACGCGGAGCCGTAGTAAGCAGCGCCCCCGAGCGCTGCTACCTTGCCGTTGGCCTCGGCGAGGTCGTAGGCGAGATCGCTGGGAGGTGGCACGGCCACCGCAGCAATGGATGTGACGGGGGAGGTCGCCAAGAGGCCGGCGAGAGAACCGTGCGCTGTGGCGGTGCCGAGGGCGACGACGGTGCCGTTCTCCTCCACCATCCAGGCCCCTGTGCCGCCGGTGGTGACGGTGAAGCCCACGACGGGCGACGTGACACCCGCCGGTGTTGGAGCTGCGAGGTGCGGCGCGTCGCCGAAGCTGAACACGGTCCCGTTCGCGTCGGCGAGCCAGTACCCGCCGCCGTCGGACGTCGCCGAAATCGCGACGATGCCCAGGCCCGGCGTGCCAGCTTTGGCAGACCCGTGGAACACCGCGTCACCGAAGTTGAAGACGCCCCCGGTGCTGCAGGCGATCCAGTACCCCTTGCCGTCGGCGGTGGCCACTATCCCCACGACATGGGCTCTGATCGGCGTCGTGATCGAGCCGTAGCCCTTGGCGTCGCCGAAGGCCATCACCCGCCCGGACGAGGTGACGAGCCAGTAGCCGTCGCCGTCCGGAGTCCTAGCGGCGGCGACGACCGGGTCCGTCCGCACCTGGCCCCCGGCACCGCCCTCGTTGCGGGCATCCCCGAACGGGTACACGCTGCCGTCGGCACCGACGAGCCAGTAGCCCTTCAGGTCGGGCGTGGAGACGATCGTGACGATGGGAGCTGTGAGGTACGTGCCGTAGGCAGAGCCGTAGTAAGCCCCTCCCCCGAGCGGCTCCACCTTGCCGTCGGCCTCGGCGAGGTCGTACGCGATCCCCGCCGCCACGCTCGCCTGTGTGCTGGCGGCATGCTTCGAGGCGGTGCCAAGCCGCGTTGTGGCACCGGCACCGCCTGCGCCGACCAACGAGGTCGTGCCGAGGAAGAGCCCGATAGCGGCCACGACGGCGGGGATCATGGCGAGACGGCTCGGTCGGCGCCGGCTACTCATGATCGATGTCACTCCCATGGCACCTCATGATTCGGGGCGTCCCCGTTGCCTCGGGGCGGGCCGTGAATCGCCGGCTACCCGCCGACCGGCCCGGAACGCGGTGTGGTCGTCCTGTAGGCGTTTCGAACGCTAAGAGTGGATTCTAGACCACTCATCGTCACACACAAAACTTTGACCACTTTGTCACCAGGGACCCCACAACTACCAGGAGCACGCCTCATTCGCGCAGGAGCTCGGCCACGCGGAACGCGAGGTCTGTGGACTGACGGGCGTTCAGACGCGGGTCGCAAGCGGTCGTGTACCGCAGCGGCAGCTGGGCCTCGCGGATGCCCTCGATCCCGCCGAGACACTCGGTCACGTCGTCACCGGTCAATTCGATGTGCACCCCTCCGGGCCAGCTGCCCTCGGCCTTGTGAACAGCGAAGAACCCCTGGATCTCTCCGAGCACGTCATCGAAGTGGCGTGTCTTGTGGCCGGACTCACTCGCAAAGGTGTTGCCGTGCATGGGGTCGCAGGCCCAGGCCACAGGATGCCCGGCGGCTGACACGGCGCGGACGAGCGGCGGGAGGGCGCTGCGGACCTTGTCGACACCCATCCGGGTCACGAAGGTGAGCCTGCCGGGCACACGATCGGGGTTCAGCCGCTCGCAGAGCGCTATCGCCTCGTCGGGGGTCGCGCTGGGCCCGAGCTTGACTTCGACCGGGTTGCCGATCCCCGACGCGAACTCGACGTGCGCCCCGTCGACAGCGCGTGTGCGCTCTCCGATCCACAGCAGGTGGGCGGAGCAGTCGTACCAGCCGCCCGTGAGCGAGTCCCTCCGTGTGAGCGCCTCCTCGTACTCGAGCAGCAACGCCTCGTGGCTCGTGAACAGGTCGACCTGGTGTATGGGCGAGTCGACCGAGAGATCGACCCCGCACGCGTTCATGAACCGGAGCGCCCTGTCGATCTCCTCGGCTATGGCTTCGAAGCGTTGGCCCTCGGCACTTGTCGCGAGGAACTCAAGATTCCAAAGGTGGACCTGGGAAAGGTCGGCGAAGCCGCCCTTGGTGAAGGCACGGAGCAGGTTCAGGGTCGAAGCCGACTGATGATAGGCGGCAAGCATGCGCCGGGGATCGGGCACCCGCGCGGACGGGGTCGGCGTGTCGTCGTTGATCATGTGGCCGCGGAACACGGGCAGCTCGACTTCGCCGACGAGCTCGGTGCCCGACGAGCGGGGCTTGGCGAACTGTCCTGCGATGCGGCCGACCTTCACGACCGGGACGCCCGATCCGTAGGTGAGGACGACTGCCATCTGCAAGATGACCTTCAACTTGTCGCGGATCGAATCTGCCGAAAAGTCGTCGAAGGACTCCGCGCAGTCGCCGGCCTGGAGCAGGAAAGCCTTGCCGGCGGCGACGTCGCCGAGCGCGCGGGTGAGACGGCGTGCCTCGCCTGCGAACACGAGCGGTGGGAGCTTCGCCAACTGGGCAAGGGCTTCGGCGTGCGCAGCGCGATCGGGCCACGACGGCTGCTGAGCAGCGGGGCGCGCGTGCCACGAGGCCGGGTGCCACCCCGCCGCGGGCGCAGGCGTCGCCGACACGGTGTTGCCGAAGAGGCCTTGTTGCACCGATTCCGAAGTGGTCGCCACCCCACCAGCGTAGGCAGCGGCGAGCTCCAGATCTCGCGGACCGGCGACCGAGGACCGAAGCGGCCCGGGACCAACCTGGGTGGTCGCTACGCTTCGCTCGTGGGCGGCCCCCGGCGACTCGGCATTCTCGGGGGGACCTTTGACCCCGTGCACGTCGGTCACCTCGTTGCCGCCGTGAACACAAGACATGAGCTCGGGCTCGACAAGGTCCTGCTCGTCGTGGCGAACGAGCCGTGGCAGAAGGTGGGGAACCGCCCCGTCACGCCTGCCGTGGACCGCTTGGCACTGGTTGAGGCCGCGGTCGAAGGCGTCGAAGGTCTCGAGGCGAGTGGGATCGAGATCGAGCGGGGCGGGCCGTCCTACACCGCCGACACCGTTGCCGAGCTCGAGGCCCGGTGGCCCGGTGTCGAGCTCAACCTGATCGTCGGCGCCGATGCCGCCGCAGGGCTCGGGTGCTGGGAGCGGATCAGCGAGGTTCGGTCCAAGGTCGTCCTGGTGGTGGTCAACCGGCCCGGCACGACCATCGACGCCTCGGCCGCGGAAAACCCTCTGGAAGGCTGGGATGTCCGTATGGTCGAAGTGCCGGCGCTGGAGATATCGAGCACCGACCTGCGCGATCGGGTCGCGTCGGGGCGCCCCCTAGACTTCCTCGTTCCTATGCAAGCCATCCGCGTCATCCGCGAACGCGGCCTGTACCCTGTGTCCAGATGAGTCGCCACGGGAGGTTCCGGTTCGCACCGAAAGATGCGTCCGGCCGTGTGCGACCTGCAGGCTCGCTTCGTTTCGATCGGCTCGAGCAAAGGGCCGTCAGGTCGCGTTGAGCCCCGACTGCGTGTTTGTCGCGGCCGACGCCGCTTCGTCGAAGACCGTCGACTCGACCGTCGTGCTCGACGTCGGGGACCTGCTCGGGATAACGGACCATTTCGTGATCACGAGCGGCAGCAACGTGCGCCAGGTGCGCACGATCGCCGAGGAGATCGAGCTGCGCGTGAAGGAGCAGGGAGGCGGCTCGCCCCGTTACATAGAGGGCCTGGACGACGCCCGCTGGGTGTTGCTGGACTACGGCGAGTTCGTTGTCCATGTGTTCCTCGACGAGGCGCGGCGATACTACGACCTGGAACGGCTCTGGGCCGATGCTCCGCGCGTCGACCAGCCCGGCCCGAGGGCTCGTCGCGTCGGGGTCGAGACCTAGAGACCTCCCCGACAGGCGGGAGGACCCGCGGCTTGCCTCGGCCGGACGGAGCCGTTACTCGTCTGCTCGTTTGCGGGCTGAGCCGGCCCAGCGGTGTCGCCGGGCCACAGCAGGTCTCCACCCGCCCCGATTGCATCCTGGCGGCCCGCGAGATCCTCCGACCGCCCGTTGAGGAGTCTGATCCGAACAGTCCCGACCCGTCAGTTCTGGCCTCGAGCGGGGCCTCCGTCGTGGTCTGAACGCAGTGGAGCCGGACGGGGCAGCGCGCGGCAAGACCGTGTCACGGCGCCAGTTGCGCGTAGTCGGAGCGGTAAACGACGACGCTCGTCGCGAGCGACCCGTTGCCGATCACCGGCGCGATGATGGCGCCGTCGTACTCGAACAGGACTCCGTGGACCTGCGGGAGCGATGTCACGGTGTAGACGATCTGTGCGAACTCGTAGGTCGCTTGACCCGGGCGGAGTGACCCGAAGCTTGAGTCGAGCACCACCGTCAGATTGCCCGCGGTCAGGGTGCCTGCGAGCAAGTTGGCCGATGACGGGACGGCGCTCTGGATCCCTTGGTCCAACTCCGTCGGCGCCGGTCCCGCCTCGAGGGCGTCGAGCATCTCCTGTGGCGTCGGCGGCGGCCGGAGGTAGCGAATCCGTCCCGCCAGCTGCGCGTCCGGTCCGAGGAGGTAGATCTCCTCCGGTATCGAGCCGAGCAGCCTCGAGATGCTGGGGATGGTCGCGTTCGTCTGTTTCAGGGCGAGCGGCATCTCGTCGACCGGGATCGCCTGCGGCGAGCTGTCGATCGGGAGTCCGCAGCCGGCAACAGCGGTCATCACCGCCACGAGGCACGCGAGCGACAGGAGCCGGCGCAGCCTCACGTCACTACCTCGGTCCAGGCAGGGAGCTCGACGACGAAACGCGAGCCTCCGCCGAGACGATCCTCGACCCAGACGCGACCGCCATGTTGTTGCACGTGCTGAGCGACGATAGCGAGTCCGAGACCGGTACCGTCGCCGAGCCCGCGGCGCCGGCCGGTCGAGCCACGCGAGAACCTCTCGAAGATCCGGTCCCGCTCCTCGGGGGCGATACCCGGCCCCGCATCCTCGACCAGGAAACGCACAGAGTTGCCGTGATCCTCGATCGCGAGCAACGTCACACCGCCGGCATAGCGTTGCGCGTTCTCGAACAGGTTGGCGAAAATCCGTTCGAAACGGCGCTTGTCCACCAGGATGTGCTGTGACGCGACTCCGGGCGCGAAGCGTATGGGTACTTCGGCGCCGGTCGCTTGGACGGTGTGCTCGACGAGCGCTCCCACGGTCACCTCGTCGCGGGAGATGTCGCCGGCGTTCGCGTCAAAGCGGGATATCTCGAGAAGCTCGTCGACGAGCCGGCGAAACCTTCGGACCTCGGCCCCCAACAGGTCAAGCGCCTGGAGCGCCCTGGGTGGCAGATCGTCGCGCCGGGCCTCCAGGACCGAGAGCGAGTTGGCAAGTGTCGTGAGCGGGGAACGCAGCTCGTGGTTGACGTCGGAGGCGAAGCGGGCCTCACGTTCGATGCGCTCTTGAAGCTGGTCCACCATCTGGTTGAAAGCCGACGCGAAAAGCGCCAAGTCGGCGAAGTCGGCGCTCTCGAGGCGTGTGTCCAGGCGGCCGCCGGCGATCGCGAGCGCCGCCTGTGTGGTCTCGCGCAACGGCCGCAGCGTGCGGGCAGCCGCCCAGCGACCGAGGATGGCGCCCGCCACCGTGGTGATCAGGGCTGCGATCATCAGCGCGGCGAGCAGTGCGTGCAGGGTCTTGGTGAGGTCCGACAGGTCGAAGATCTCGAAGTAGGCGGCATTCTCGCTGTGAGAGGCTGACTCGGCATGGATCGGCACGCCGACGATGAGCTCCGCGACCCCGGAAGACCCGACGACCTGCCAGGCCGGCGAGCCCGCGAGCACGCGCCCTCTGAGTGCCAGGGGCAGTTGACGCGGTGACAAGGTGGCGGCCGACGGGTACCAGTGGCCCGTGCTGTAGATGAGCGAGTTGGTGTTCGGACCGGAATCGAGCGTCGTGATCAGAGCCGGGATGTAGGCGGTCGGGACCCGGAGCTCGCCCCCCAGCAGGACCGCGTTGGCCAGCGCCTGGTGCCGCATGGAGGCGAGCTGCTGGTTGACTATCGAGCTGCGGACTGCCAGGTAGCCGATACCCGCCAGGACGCTCGAGAGGGCCAGGGCCCCGAGCGCGAACGCGGTGGTGACTCTTGCACGAAGCCCGAGGCGCCGCTTCTTGTGCGGGTGGGCAGGCTCGGGGACACTTGCCGGAACGGCCGGAGACTCTGGCGAAGCCTCATCTCTCGCCACAGCATCGGCCTTCATTTGTTATGGGGCGAGCTTGTATCCGAGGCCGCGTACCGTGAGCACGTGGCGCGGCTCACTCGGGTCGCTCTCTATCTTGGTGCGCAGTCGCCGGACGTGGACATCGACGAGCCGGCCGTCGCCGAAGTAGTCGTAGCTCCAGACGCGTTCCAGCAGCTGCTCGCGCGACAGGACCTTGCCCGCGTTGGAGGCGAGCTCGCACAGGAGCAGGAACTCGGTCCGCGTCAGGTGGACCTCCTCGCCGTTGCGGCGCACGACGCCGGCCTCGGGAAGGATCTCCAGATCGCCGAACTCGAGCTGCACGAGCCCCGGTTCGCCGGCGCGGGCCCGTCGCAGCAATGCTCTGATGCGGGCGGCGAGCTCCTTGGGCTCGAACGGTTTTGTGACGTAGTCGTCGGCGCCGGCCTCGAGGCCGGCCACGACGTCGTGGGTGTCGGTGCGGGCCGTGACCATGATGATCGGCACGGCGCTCGCTTTTCGGAGTTCACGGCAGCACTCGAACCCGTCCATTCCGGGCAGCATGATGTCGACAACGAGCAAATCGAACGGATTCGAGACGAGCGCTTGAGTCTGGAGCTCAATCGCCTCTTCGCCGGTGCCCGCCTCCTCGACCTCATAGCCTTCGTCCTCGAGCGAAAGACGCATTGAGGCGCGGATCCGTTCGTCGTCCTCCACTAGCAGCACTCTGTGGGCCATGACCTACATTGTCGCTCAACTTGGAGACTCCGGGGTGCAAGACCGAGTTGATGACGGAGCGGCGCTTTCCGCGCGCGACTCAGGTACCGTGGAGCTGTGGGCTTTGAGCTCGAAGACTTCGTGCGCTCGCTCGCGTCGGACGCGTCGGCGACCCGCCGGGCGTACCGGAGCGACGTCGAGGCGTTCGTAACGTGGGCGGGCCGGGCCGGGGTCGTCGACCCTGGGGGGATCGACCGTCTCATGCTGCGGCGCTACCTGGCGTACCTGGCGACGCGCCGGTACTCCCGCAGGACCATCGCCAGGAAGGCCGCCGCCATAAGGCGTTATTTCGCGTGGTCGCGCCGCCACGAGCTCATCAGTGTCGACCCGTCCCGGCGCCTGTCGGCTCCTGCGGGACAAGCGCGCCTGCCGCGCGTGCTCGCACCGTCAGAGCTGAAGGTCCTTCTCGAACCAGCGGCCGATGCTCCGCAGCCCAAGCTGCCTGCTTCGGTCAAGTCGCGCGACGATGCGCTGCTCGAGCTCTTGTACGGCAGCGGCCTGCGAGTCGCGGAGCTCTGCGGGCTCGGGTTGAGCGACGTCGACCTGAAGAGCCGGTCGGTGACGGTCTGGGGCAAGGGTGGCAAGCAGCGCCGTGTGCCGATGAGCCGCCCGGCCGCGGAAGCGATCGGTCGCTACGTTGCCTCCGGACGCGCAGCGCTCGTGAACGAGTCGACTCCTGCAGGTTCCCTCTTCGTCAACCGTCGCGGTCGGCAGATGACCTCTCGGGACGTGCGCCGCGTCCTGGACCGGCGCTCGCCGGTGCCGACCCATCCCCATGCGCTACGCCACACCTACGCGACTCATCTCGTCGACGGCGGGGCGGACCTGCGAGTAGTCCAGGAGCTGCTCGGCCACGCGAGCTTGAGAACGACGGAGATCTACACCCACGTGTCCACCGATCGACTGGTCGGGGCTTACCGAAGCGCTCACCCGAGGGCCTGATGACTCAGGCCGGGACCGACCGCATTCAGTCCGTCGACGAGCTGTGGGCGGATTTCAAGTCGACCGCGGACCAGTCCGCGCGTGACCGGCTGATCCTTCACTACTCGCCGCTCGTGAAGTACGTCGCAGGGCGCGTCGCCGCAGCGATGCCGAGCCATGTCGACTACTCCGACCTCGTCAGCTACGGCATCCTCGGGCTGATCGACGCCATAGAGAAGTTCGACCCTTCCAGGGCGATCAAGTTCGAGACCTACGGCGTGCCCCGCGTGCGCGGTGCCATCCTCGACGAGCTTCGCTCGATCGACTGGGTGCCGCGGTCGGTGCGCGCGAAGGCGCGGGCGGTCGACTCGGCGCTCTCCAAGCTCGAGGGCCAGCTCGGTCGTTCACCGACGGACCGGGAGCTGGCCGACGAGCTGGAGATGACGACGAGCGACCTTGACGACATCCTCCGCCAGACATCACGGGCCGGGTTGCTGCAGCTCGACGACGTCCTGTTCCGCCAGGGTGGGAGCGGAGGGCAGACGCTCGGCGACACCCTGCAGGACCAGGGGGACGCCCCCGGCGCCACCATCGAGCTCGAGGAGACCCGGCGACAACTCGCCAAGGCGATCCAACGGCTGGACGATCGTGAGCGCAAGGTCCTCACCTTGTACTACTACGAGGGCCTGAACCTCGCCGAGATCGGCGAGATCCTCGGGGTGACCGAGAGCCGCGCCTGCCAGATCCACACCAAAGCGGTGCTCCACCTGCGGCAACGACTGCGCGACGAGCTGACCTGACGCCGAGCGCCTCGTACCGCGCCTGGTGGTGAAGCCCGACGGCTGAGCAGCTACCATGGCGGCGAGGCCCGACCGGGTCTCTTTTCAAGGTACGTCCTGGCATGCCCGCGGTCGTCCTTCGGGGCGCGGTGCCGGGATTGACTCGAACCGTCGGGAGGAGAACCGCGTGGCTGTCGTCACGATGAAGCAACTGCTCGAGGCCGGAATGCACTTCGGCCATCAGACCCGTCGTTGGAACCCGAAGATGAAGCGCTTCATATTCGGCGAGCGCAACGGCATCTACATCATCGATCTCAACCAGACGTTGGAGCGCGTGGACGCCGCCTACTCCTACGTGAGGGATCTCGTCGCAGGCGGCGGCGTGATCCTGTTCGTCGGCACGAAGAAGCAGACGCAGGATCCGGTGGCGGAATTCGCAGTGGCGTGCGGCATGCCTTATGTGAACCAGCGTTGGCTGGGAGGCATGTTGACCAACTTCCAAACAGTTGCAGGCCGTGTCCGCAAGCTGCAGGAGCTCGAGGCGTCGCGCGCCGCCGGCGACTTCACCGCGATGCCCAAGAAAGAGGCTCTCTCTCACGAGCGCGAACTCGAGAAGCTCGAGCGGAACCTTGGTGGCTTACGCCGGTTGGACCGGCCGCCGGACGCGATCTTCGTGATCGACACCAAGAAGGAGCACATCGCCGTCACCGAGGCGAACAAGCTGCACCTGCCGGTCGTGGCGGTCGTCGACACCAATTGTGACCCGGATGTCATCGACTACGTGATCCCAGGTAACGACGACGCCATTCGGGCTGGTCGGCTCATGTGCAGGGTCATCGCCGACGCCGTCGTCGAGGGTCGGTTCATCGCCTCGCGTCGTGCCGCGGATGTCGCCAGCAGGGCCCGCCGCGCGACCGCAGAGCCCGTCGCACAGCCGGCCGCGCCAGCCAGGACTGAAGCTGCGTCCCGTTCTGTTGCCTCGGAGACCGAGGCCCCGCCTGCCGAGCCGGTGGCCGCGAAGGCCCTGCCCGCCGAACCGGTGGCCACCGAGGCGCCCGTCGAGCCCGTCGAGACCTCGGAGGAGGTCGCGGCCGAAGCTCCGGTCGCGGATGCCGGCGAGAGCACGTCAGTGGCAGGGGAGGCGGAAGAAACCGGCGAGACCACAGACGAGACGGCGGGAGAGAACCTCGCCGCTCCAGTCACCGAGCACGTTACGGAGGATTGAAAGAGATGGCAGCAATCACCGCCAAGGAGGTGCAGGCGCTCCGGAGGAAGACGAGCGCCGGAATCCTGGACTGCCGGCGCGCGCTCGAGGAGGCCGAGGGCGACATGGAGGAGGCCGAGCGCATCCTCCGCGAGAAGGGAATCATCAGTGCCGCGAAACGCCAGCATCGCGAGCGCACCGAAGGAGCTGTCGCGGTCGTCGTCCATGGCGATCACAAGCCGGTCGGGGCGATTGCCATGCTCGAATGCGAGACCGACTTCGTGGCGAGGTCGCCCGAGTTCGTCTCGCTCGTGGAGGAGATCGCGAACGAGCTCGCCTTGGAGGGTGAGGAAGGGCTCGCGCAGTACTCGGCACGGATCGAGGACCTGACGCTCGTCTCCAAGGAGAACATCGCGCTCGGCCAGACCGTCCGCTTCGAAGCTCCCGAATCGGCGATCCTCGGAAGCTACCTGCACCTGCAGAACGGTCGCGGCGTGAACGCGGTACTCGTGGAGGTCTCTGGGGGAACCGAGACTCTTGCTCACGACATCGCCCTTCACATCGCTTTCGCCCGTCCGGAGTACTTGCGGCGTGAGGACGTGCCCGCCGAGCAGATCGAGGATGTCCGCCAGACCGCGGCCGCGATCGCGCGCAACGAGGGCAAACCGCCGGCCGCTCTGGACAAGATCGTCGAGGGCCGGCTCCAAGGCTGGTACAAAGAGCGCGTGCTGCTCGACCAGCCGTTCGTACGTGACGAGCAGTACTCGATCGGCCAGCTGCTCGGCGGTGCGCAGCTGCTCCGTTTTGCTCAGGCCGTCGTCGGCTCGTGAGCGGGCCAGCGCGGCAGTCGTGACCGACGTGACGCTTGGCCAAGCTGGGGGAGCCCGGCCCAGGTGGCACCGCGTCGTGCTGAAGCTGTCCGGCGAGGCCCTGGCAAGCTCGCTGTCCGACGAGACCATCGACGCCTCGACCGTGGGGCGCCTCGCCGAGGAGATTGGCGCCGCACAGAGCGAACTGGATATTCAGATCGCGATCGTCGTGGGCGGAGGCAACATCTGGCGGGGCACCACGGGTGCCGGCCAGGGAATGGACCGGGCGACCTCGGACATCATGGGCATGCTCGGCACGGTCATCAATGCTCTTGCGCTGCAGGACGCGCTCGAACGTGTCGGTTGCCCCACCAGGGTGTTGTCGGCCATTCACATGGCGGAGGTCTGTGAGCCCTACATCCGCCGCCGTGCCATCCGGCACCTCGAAAAGGGTCGTGTCGTCATCTTCGCGGCGGGTATGGGAAATCCCTACTTCACAACTGACACTCCTGCCGCGTTGCGGGCCGCGGAGATCGAGGCCGACGCGATCTTGAAAGGAACCCATTCCGGAGTGGACGGCGTCTACAGCGCCGACCCCCGCTTTGAACCGACTGCGACCCGCTACGAGGAGATCGGGTTCCTGGAGGTCGTGTCGAGAGACCTGCGAGTCATGGATCACACCGCGGTCACCTTCTGCCGGGACAACGGGATCCCGATTCTCGTCTTCGATCTGATGCGGGAGGGCAACATTCGAGCTGCCCTGGTGGGCGACCGGATAGGTACGCTGATCAGGTGACTGACGACGTGCTCATCGAAGCCGCGCTCGCCGACAGCGGTGAGCGCATGCACAAGGTGGTCGAACACACCAAGGCCGACTTTGCGATGGTCCGCACGGGCCGGGCGTCGCCGGCACTGGTCGAGAAGATCAAGGTGGACTATTACGGCACCGAGGTCCCCTTGCAGCAGATAGCGGGATTCAGTGTGCCCGAGCCCCGGGTGCTCGTGGTCAACCCCTACGACAAGGGCGCCATGAAGGCGGTGGAAAGGGCGCTGATCAGCTCCGACCTGGGCATCAACCCGTCCAACGACGGGCAGGTGTTCAGGCTCGTGTTCCCGGAGCTCAACGAGGAGCGGCGCAAGGAGTTTGTGAAGGTCGTGAAGCACCGTGCCGAGGAAGGACGTGTCGCGGTGCGCAACGTCCGACGCTCGACCCGGCACGACCTCGAGGCTCTGGAGCGGGAGGGCGAGATCTCCTCGGACGACCTCGAGCGCGCCGAGAAGGAGCTGGAGAACCTGACCCACGAGCAGATCGCGGAGATCGACAGGCTGTTGAGCCACAAGGAAAGGGAGTTGCTCGAGATCTGAGCATTGGCGGTCCGGCACCTAGCCGTCGCCGCGCCGGGAGCCTTTGACGCCGCGCACTCAAGACGGTGCCGCGACATCAAGGAACCTGCGAGGGAGGAACAGTGGAGGACGGACAAGAGCCTCGAGGGACCGGCGAGCCGGTCACCGAAAGGGCCCGGATTGCCGGCGTGGAGGCCGGGGTCGCGGCCGGGTTGGTGCCCTCGGCCGAGGCAGCGGCGCGCCCTACCTCCGAGCCGACCGACAACGCTTGCGCCACCGCAGGTGCCGACGAGGCCACGAGGGCCCCCGCTTCAATGTCGGTGGCCGCGATGCTCGCCTCTTACGAGCTTCCCGACTGGACCGACCCGCCGACCCTGCAGCTTCCCCGCGTGCTCCTGGACCTCGAGCAGGAGGCGGCGGTGGAACGAGGTGGGCCGCTCCCCACACCGCCCGGGGGACCCGTGTGGCGTGAACGCCAGGAGGACTGGAACGACAGCGACGCCCTCCTCGCGGACCTCGCCAAGGCCGGCCTGCGAGTGACGGCCTCGGAAGAGTCGTCCTCCGACGACCCCTTCGCCTACGACTTCCTCAGCGACGACGGCGAGTCTTCGTGGCTCGCCCGGAACGAGACCCCCGACGACGCGGCACAGCTCCCATCGTCCGCGGACACGGTTCCACCGGTGGCCGAACCGGCGCCGCCTGCCGTCGACGTGCCCGACACACAGGACGAAGCGGAGACGGGGGCTGCCGGCTCGACCCCGCCGGACCACTCCGACGAGGTGGTCGCGGCGCCGGTTCGGCGCAGGCGCCACGTCGCCGGCCGGGCCCGCCGGCGGGCGAGGCGGCCCGTCGCGGTCACGAGGAAGGGCGACGCTGCTCCCCGTAACCCGGTGGTCGCCACTGTCACCGGTGTCGTTCTGGCCGCCGTCCTCCTCCTGTGCTTCTCCGCCGGGCCGCCCGCGGTCCTCGCCCTGGTGGTCGTCGCGGTGACCCTCGCGGCAGCCGAGCTCTTCAACTCGTTGCGCCTCGCCGGGTACCGGCCGGCGACCCTGCTCGGCGTCGTCGCCGTGCCGGCGGTGATCATCGCGGCCTACTTCCGGGGGCCTGATGCGATCTTGCTCGCCTTCGTGATCTTCATCATCGTCACGATGGTCTGGTACCTAGCCGGGATCACTCGCCGCTCACCGCTCACCAACCTCTCGGTCACCGTCTTTGCTTTCGGCTGGACGGGAGTGCTGGCCGCATTCGCCGGGCTCCTGGTGGATCCGAGGATCTTCCCGGATCGTCACGGGATCGCGTTCATGCTGGGAGCGATCATCGCCGCCGTCGGTTACGACGTCGGTGGCTACGCGGTCGGCAGCCGCTTCGGAAAGCACAGCCTCGCCCCGTCGGTGAGCCCGAACAAGACCTGGGAGGGGTTGATCGGAGGTTGCGCGGTCGCTATCGGTGCCTCGGCAGGCATCACGAGCCAGATCCACCCCTGGCACGTCACCACCGCACTCGTGCTGGGCCTCATCGTCGCGGTCGTGGCGCCTTGTGGCGACCTCGTCGAGTCCATGATCAAGCGCGACCTCGGCGTGAAGGACATGGGGTCGCTCCTGCCCGGCCATGGCGGGATGCTCGACCGGATCGACGCCCTGCTCTTCGTCCTCCCGGCGGCGTACTACTTCGTCCGCCTGGCTCACGTGTGATGACGGTGACCATGGACCAGCCGACGCCGGTCCAGTCCGCCACTGCCAGCCGCAGCGACGACTCGCGGCGGCGGGTTGCCGTCGTCGGTTCGACCGGTTCGATCGGCACCCAGGCCCTCGACTTGCTCCGCTCGGCGCGGGACCGTTTCATCGTCAGCGCGCTCGGGGCGGCCAGATCGGTCGATCTGCTCGCCGCCCAAGCCGAGGAGTTCCGACCCCGGGTCGTCGCGATCGCCGACGGCTCGTACGAACGAGAGCTCGCCGAGATGTTGCCTTTCGGGATCGAGCTGCGCGCCGGGCCTGGTGCGCTGGCTTCGCTCGTCGAGACCGCTGACGTGGTGCTCAATGCCGTCGTCGGGTTCGCCGGCATCGGTGTGACCGTCGCGGCGCTGCGGGCGGGCCGCCGGCTCGCTCTCGCGAACAAGGAGTCGCTCGTGGCCGGCGCGCCCGTGGTCCGGCGTGCCCGTGCCACTCCGGGTGCCGAGCTCGTGCCGGTCGACTCCGAGCACTGTGCCATACACCAGTGCCTTGCCTGCGGTAGCCCGGAAGCGGTGGCGAGGGTAGTGATCACTGCGAGCGGGGGACCGTTCCGGGGCCGGAGCGCGGCAGATCTCGCATCGGTGACGGTGGCCGACGCCCTCGCCCACCCGACCTGGCAGATGGGGCCGAAGATCACGATCGACTCTTCGACTCTGATGAACAAGGGGCTCGAGGTCATCGAGGCTCACGAGCTTTTCGACGTCGTGTACGACCGCATCGAAGTCGTGGTCCATCCGCAGTCGATCGTGCACTCGATGGTCGAGTTCTGCGATGGAGCCACGATCGCCCAGCTCTCGATTCCCGACATGCGCCTCCCGATCGGCTATGCGCTCGGTTACCCCGACCGGCTTGCTCACGCCTACGGCTCTCTCGACTTCACCGCACCGTTCCGCCTCGACTTCGAGCCGCCCGACCTCTCGACCTTCCCTTGCCTACGGCTCGCCTACGAGGCAGGACGCGAGGGCGGCAGTGCCCCGGCATGGCTGAATGCCGCCAACGAGGTTGCCGTGGCGGCATTCCTGGACGGGCGCATCCCTTGGGCGGCAATCGCCGACGTCGTGGCCGAGACCCTCGCGGCCCACGAGCCCGCGGACCTCCTGCGGGTGGAGGACGTTCAGCAGGCCGACGCGCTCGCCCGACGGCGAGCGACGCGTGCGGTCGGCCTCCGTGAACGCACGGCATGACGACCCAGTAGGCACGGGAAGCGGGAGACTTGCTCTATGGACGACGCTTCGGGGGTCGCCGCGCCCCAGCCACGGTCGGCCGGGCTCGGGCCGCTGTTGCGGCTCGCAGCTGTCGTCGCTGTCGGTATCGGCGCCGCGGTCGCGCTCGGCGCGTTGCCCGTCCTGGTGGTGGTGCTCGCGCTCGTTGCCATGATCATGCTCCACGAGCTCGGCCACTTCGCCACGGCTAAGTGGTGCGGCATGAAGGTCACGGAGTACTTCCTGGGCTTCGGGCCGAGGCTGTGGTCGATACGCCGGGGAGAGACCGAGTACGGCATCAAGGCGATCCCGGCAGGCGGCTACGTCCGGATCGTGGGCATGACGATGCTCGAGCAGGTTGACCCGTCCGACGAGGCGCGCAGCTACCGAGAGGCGTCCTTTCCTCGGCGCCTCCTGGTCGCGTTCGCCGGGTCGGGCATGCACATGATCATGGCGTTCGTGCTGTTGTTCTCGCTGTACGCGTTCTCGGGGGCACCGACGCTGACCTCGCCGACCATATCGAGCCTCGGGCGATTCTCGGTGGGCCTGAGCCCGGCACAGCGCGCAGGGCTCAGGCCCGGCGACGTGATCGTGGCCGTCGGCGGGCGCAAGGTCACCGACCTGGACTCGCTCATCACCTTCGTGAACAACCACCCCGGTGACCCGCTCAACTTCGTCGTGGACCGCCACGGCCACGACTTGACCCTCCGGGTCACACCTGTCGACGGCCGCCACGTCGTGGAGGAGATCGGCGGTGAGCGCGTCCGGGCCGCCAGCCCCTCGGGACCGCCGAAAGGGGTCATCGGGGTCGAGCTCACAAATGTGAAGAACATGTCGGTCGGGCCCTTCAGCGCGATCGGCCACGCCGGTGCGGAGTTCGGTTCCCTGTTCGGTCAGACTTTCGGCGGGCTGGCCCAGGTCTTCTCGCTGCACGGGCTCAGCAATTTCGCCCACCAGGTTGCCGTGGCCGGCAACAGCCAGGCCTCGGGATCCTCGGGGACCTCCGGGAACGGATCAGGAGGGGGGACGATCCTGTCCATCGTCGGGGCTGTCCAGATCGGTGCCCAGGCCGCCAGGCAGGACGTCTCCGAGCTCTTGGTGCTACTCGCCGCGATCAACCTGTTCGTCGGCATCGTCAACTTGTTCCCCATGCTGCCGCTCGACGGGGGACATGTGGCGATCGCGATCTACGAGCGGGTGCGCTCGCGCAAAGGCCGTAAGTACCACGCGGACGTCGCCAAGCTCATGCCGGTGGCTTATGTCTTCCTGCTCTTCGTGGTGCTCGTCGGGCTCGGGGCTCTCTACATGAACATCGTCAACCCGGCCCAGTTGCCCGGGGGCTGACGGCCGTCCACCGGACGTGCGCGACGAGAGCCCGGTAAGCGGGACCGAGGGCCGTCGACGGCACGCCGCTAAGCTGGCGATCGATGGCCAGAACAGGCGCGACGTTGGCTGAACGGCGCAAAACCCGCCAGATAAAGGTAGGAAGAGTCGCCGTTGGCGGCGGAGCGCCCGTGTCGGTCCAGTCGATGACGGTGACGAAGACGGCGGATGCCGAGGGGACTCTGGCCCAGGTGTACGCGCTTGCTTCTGCCGGTGCCGACATCGTGCGTTGCACGTGCAACGAGCAGGAGGCGGCCGAGGGGCTGGCGATCATCGTCCCCCGCTCGCCCGTGCCGATCGTGGCCGACGTGCACTTTCACTACGAGATGGCACTCGCGGCCCTCGAGGCCGGGGTCCATGGGCTCCGGTTGAACCCTGGGAACCTGCGCAAGCCGGAGGAGATCAAGCTCGTCGCCGCTGAAGCGCGTGACCGCGGAGTCCCGATCCGCATCGGCGTGAACGCCGGTTCGCTGCATCCCAGCCTGTACAAGAAGTACGGCGGCGCCACGCCGGAGGCGCTCGTCGAGTCCGCACAGATGGAGCTCGCCTATTTCGACGAGGTCGGTTTCGAGGATGTGAAGATCTCCGTGAAGGCCTCCAACGTCCCGCTCATGATCGAGGCGTACAGGCTGGCATCGGAGACCTTCGATCACCCGCTGCACCTCGGTGTGACAGAGGCCGGGCCCCCTCCTGCCGGTTTGATAAAGGGCACGGCGGGGATCGCGACGCTCCTCGCCGAGGGCATAGGCGACACGATCCGTTACTCGCTCACGGCCGACCCGGTTCAAGAAGCGCGGGCCGGCCGTCAGTTGCTCGAAGCGCTCGGGCTCCGTGAGCGCAAGGGGCTGGACCTCATCGCGTGCCCGTCGTGCGGCCGCGCCGAGATCGACGTGATCGAGATAGCGCGCGAAGCCCAAGAGGCGTTGGAATCCCGCTCGCTGCCGCTTCAGGTGGCCGTGATGGGCTGCGTGGTCAACGGGCCCGGCGAGGCCCGCGAGGCGGATCTCGGGATTGCGGCCGGACGGCACAAGGGGCACCTTTTCATCAAGGGCAAGATCGTGCGGGTCGTGCCCGAGGATGAGATGGTCGAGGCCCTGGTCGCCGAGGCGGAGAAGCTCGTGGCCGAAGGTATCGACGCTCGCCTGGCCGCCGCGGACGCGGGCGCCGAGCTGGAAGCCGAGGAGGACCGCAGGGCCCTTTTCGAGGCGAAAGGCAGTGATGTCAACCACGCTGCGGAACGGATCGAGATGATCCGCAAGACGATCGCACAGGAGCAGGAGCCACACCCCCTCGGCAAGTGACGGACGTGCGCGACGCGCGCCCGAGGCGGGAGAATCCACCAAGATGACGGACTTCGAGCTTCGACCAATAGGTGCACACGAGGTCTATGCCTTCGCGTCCTGCCAGGCGTCCGCGTTCGGTGGCCGCTACACGCCGGACAAGCTCGAGAGCTTGGCGGAGGACCTGCAGCTCGATCGAACGCTCGCGGTGTTCGAGGGTGGTGACCTCGTCGCGACGACCAGCTCCTACCTGGTCCCGATGACGCTGCCGGGCTTGGTCAGGTGCGAGGCTGCGGCGGTCACCGACGTTTCCGTGGCTCCGACGCACCGCCGTCGAGGGCTTCTCAACGCGATGATGCGCCGGCAGCTCGACGACCTCCATTCTGACAATGAGGTCGTGGCAGTCCTGTTTGCCAGTGAGGGGGGCATCTACGGACGCTACGGCTACGGCGCGGCGACCTTCGGCGCCCGTTACGAGGTCGCCAAGCGGGGTGCCCGGCTGATGACACAGGTCGCGACGCCGTGCGGCTCGGATTCAGGCGGCCCCGGCTCGGTCCGGCTTCTCGAGCTCGCTCAGGCGGCAGAGGCTTTTCCCCCCGTCCACAGCGCCTATGCGCCGACGAGAGTGGGCGAGCTCGACCGCGCGCACGGGGAGTGGGCCGAGCTGCTGGGGAACCCGAACGGAGCAGGTGAGGACGCGAGGCACCGTTTCTATGTCTGTTATGAGCATGGAGGCCGCATCGACGGCTATGCCGTCTACCGGGTGGGCCCGATCGACCCGACCGACCACTGGCGCCGCGCCGTGTTCCTGGAGGAGTTGTGCTCGCTGAGCGACGAGAGCTACACGTCGTTGTGGCGCTACCTGCTCGGCATCGACCTGACCGAGGAGCTCCACACCGCCAGCCGGCCGGTCGACGAGCCTCTCCGGTACCTTCTTGAGGACCAGCGGCGCCTCCGCACGGCGAGCTGGGGCGACCGCACATGGGTCCGTCTGGTGGACGTCGAGGGTGCGCTCACCCGGCGTCGCTACGAGGAGGAGGGACCCCTCGTTATCGAGGTGACGGATCCGTTCTGCCCCTGGAACGAGGGTCGCTTCCGCCTTTCGGTCGACGGCGACGGGATCGGGACCGTGGAGCGCGTCGACACCGCGCCTGACCTGATCCTCCCGATCGAGGCGTTGGGGGCCTTGTATCTCGGAGGCGTCCCGTTCGTCGGCATGGCGGAGGTCGGCCGGATCGCGCAGTGCACGCAGGATTCGGCGCGACGCGGCGACAGGATGTTCGGTGTGCGGCGCGCGCCTTTCTGCACGACGCATTTCTGAGCCGCCAGACGCGAAAGGTTCGGCCGCGCCCGCACCACGGGGTGCGCGGTGGAGCAGTCCGACAGCGGGTCCGGTTGGGCGGGAGACCGGCTGCCGGTCCTCAGATCCTCTCGAGCCGCACGACCTGGGCGTGCGGTGCCACGCTGCTGACAAGTTCCTCGAGGTGTGGGTGGCAGGTCATGAACAGCACCTGATGGTGCTCTGCAGTCTCCGCCAGCGCCTCCGCGACCGGCACCGCACGCCCGGGATCGAAGTTCACCAGCACATCGTCGAGGATGAGCGGGAGGGCCGCGGAGCGCTCGGCGAAGGTCTCCGCGAGCCCGAGTCGCAGACACAGGTACAGCTGCTCGATGCTCCCGCGGCTCAGGCTGCTGGCGTCGATCTCGGCTCCAAGAGAAGAGAGGACCCTGATGGTTTCGCGGCCACCGTCCTCCTCGACAGAAGGAAGCAGCCGCGTGTAGCGGCCCCCCGTCACCTTTGCGAAGCGATCACCCGCGCGCGCGAGCACGGCGGGCTGATGCTCCCGCTCATGTCGCCTCAGCGTGCGCTCGAGTAGCAGCCGCGCACATCCGAGGATTGCCCAGGACTTGAGCACCGCTCCGAGCTCCTGTTCGAGCTCGAGTCGCGTCTGTTCGAGCTCTGCCACCCGGCCCGATCCGGCGATGACCCGCAGCTCGTTCGACGTGTCCTGATGCGCCCGCAAGAGCTGCTCCAGATGGTTGCGGGCTTCGGGCCGCGCGGCGGCGAGCCCCGCCTGCTCGTCTTGCCAGGCGAGCACCTCCCCGGTCTCGAGCTCCTCGCGCAGACGACGCGCCTGGGGGCCGAGACCGAAGGAGCGCTCCAGCTGTGCGTCTGCGTCCTCGACCACCTGCACCAACGAGGTTCTCGCTGCTCGTAGCTCGACCGTCTCGGCGAGCAAGGCACACAGTTGGTCGAGGGCACCTGCAGGGTCGGTTTCGAGCGGCTCGCCGTCGCCACCGAGCTCGCCGAGCCCTGCTGAGAGCTTGCCGAGACGAGTCTCGAATTCCGAGACCTCCCCGCTCAGCTGTTCGATCCTGGCATCGACGCGGTCGAGCGCCGCGAAGTCCTTCCAAGCCGTCTGGAGCGCGGTCAGGCTCTCGAGGACACCGTCGGGTGACAGCGAGGGCGCGAGCCCGTGTGCGGCTTTCCAGGAGGCGAAGCTGGAGCGCTCGGCGTCGAGCTTGCCCGATGCCCTCTGCAGTGAATCGTGGGCCGACTTGCGCCTTTGCAGGGCCGCTGTCCTTCGGCGGCGGTCATCGACGAGAGCTCGCTCGACAGCCCGGGCGTCCTCGATCGTTTCCGCGACCGTCTCGACGTCGGACTCACTCGGCGAGTCGGGCAGTCCGAGCGAGGCAGCGAGCTCGGCCACGCGCGTTGCCACGCGCTGGTTGGCAGCCTCCACGCCGGCCTTTTCTGCGGGCACAGCGACAAGAATCCGTCGCCGTGATGCAACTGCTAGGGCCAGCAGGACGCACCCGGCCGCAGCGAGGACGGCACAGAGGATGCGCATTGCGGTCGGGCCGGGTGCAAGGGCTGCGATCAGCGAGAGCCCGGTGATGACGAAGGCCACGAGCCCGATCGACGCGAAGCTCGTAGCCCAGAGCACGCCCGCAGGAGTACCTGCTCGGCGCCCGCTCGCCTGTAGCTCGGCCGACAACAGGCGCTGCTCGGCGAGGTTCTTGCGCAGCTCGCCCAGTAACCTCGCCTGCTGTTCAGGGTCCGACACTGGTGCGTCAGGAGCGACGGTGGCTGGCACGGCGCGCTCCTCGTCGGCCAGGTCTGCAAGCTCAGGAGCAGAGTCGGCGTCCTTCGCAAGGGCGGCGGCCGTGCGCCAGCTCGCCTCGAGCTCCCCGAGGGAGGTTCGGAAACGCCGACCCTCGTCGGTGAGCCCGATCCAGCCATCACTGGTGCAGACACGGTCGCGATCCCAGTCGGGGCCGAGCGAACCCATCGCGGCTCGGATTGACTGTTCAATCCCGCCACGCTGGTTGTTCAGGTCGTCGAGCCGGCCTACTCGCTCGAGGTGCCCAGAGCACGCCGCCTTGAGCGAGTGGAGCTCCGAGGCTTGCGTTTCGAGCCACGCTGAGAGCGGCTCGGGCTCCTCCCAGCACGAAAGGCGTTGCTCGGCCTTTCGCTTGCGCTCGAGCACGTCCCACAGCCGGATCAGCAGGTCGAGGTCACGTGTCCGGTGCTCGTTCCGGTCCACGTCCTCGTGTGACTGGGCCAACTCGCGTTCCAGGCGCAACAGCTCGGCGCGTCGTGCGGGATAGCCGGTGGCTTCTTGGCTCGCTTCGCTGAGGCTGCGGCGAACGCCCTCGAGTTCAGCCAGCAGACGGTTGGCCATGGCGTCACCCTGCCGCAGTCGAGCCAGTTCGAGGCGCTGTTTTTGCAGGTTGCCCATTGCTCGGGCCGCCGACCGGCGTTGGCCGACGATGCTCGCCGAGAAGAGCAGTTCTCTTACGTCGTCTCTGTTCACGGCATCTGCATTTCCGAGATCGGTCAGGTCGACGGCGAACACCGCGCGGAACAGTGCTTCGTCCGCGCCGCCGAGCGCCCCGCGCAGCTCTTCTTCGCTAGCGGAGGCTCCGTCGCTTCGCCGGATGCTGACGAGCTTGTTCGGGCCGGTGTAACGCTCGATCCGCCACTGACGGCGGTCGCCGTCGGACTCGTTGCCATGGCCTTCGGCCAAGGTGAGCTGACCACCGTGGCGTCCGCCCCGGACAGGTGCGCGGAACCGGGGGTTGTCGCGCCGTGCGGGGAAGCCGAACAACATCGCGGTGAGGAAGTCGAGAAGCGTCGACTTGCCGGCTTCGTTCGGCCCGCTGATGATCACAAGGCCCGGGGAGAGATCGTCGATCCCGAGGTCGCACAGGGTGCCGAAGCCGTCGATGTGGAAGCCTGCTATGCGCATGGCGACTTCATCCCGCCTCAGCGCCTGTCGCCCTCGAGCTCGCCGAGCGCGAGCACGAGGGCTCGATCGATCAGCTCGGCGGGCGGCAGGCCGGGCGACTTCAGCAGTTGCTCGAGGACGCGCCGGGTTCTGAGCGGTCCGGGGAGCCCGTCGGAGAGCTCAGCCGCGAGCTCGTCCACGGCCCCGTCGTCGGTCGCGAGGCTGGCGCCAAGCCGGTCGGCAAGCGAGATGAGATCCGCGGCGAAGTCCGACCCGGCCCGGGCGGCGTCGAGGTCGATGGCGGGACGCGACCGGTCGTCGATGCAGTCCCACCAGCAGAAGGGATGCTCGCCTGCGAAGTCGTCCCGCAGCGCGCTCCGCAGGTCCTCCAGTGCCCCGGGGCGCCGGAGGTCAAAGTGCAGCTCTCCCTGGCCCACAAGCTGTCCGCGGAGAACCAGCGAGCGTCCCTCCGAGGAGGCGAGCCGGTCCCGCGAGGCGCTGAGGAGTCGGGAGCGCAGGTCGGCGAGATCTTCGACCTCGCCGATGTCGAGCTCGACGAGATCGAAACGCACGACATCGCACGCGACCGGCTCGACGTGTTCGACACGCCCTCTGCAGACATGAACGACGACCGCCCCTTTCGGCCCTCGTTCGCTCGGCTTGGGGCTACGGGCCTGGAGGTTGCCGGGGTAGACCACCCAGGGCTCGTCAGAGCCCCTGCGGCCCGAGAGGACCAGTCGAGCGTGCACGTGGCCGAGCGCCCAGTAGTCGAGGTCGACATCGCGCAAGTCGTCGAGCGTGCACGGGCTGTAATCGTCGTAGCCGGAGGCGGCTCCTTGCACGTTGCAATGGAGCACGCCGACTCTGAGACCGGGGCCGGCGTCACGGGCGAAGCGAAGCGCCAGGTTCTCGCGTTCGCTGCGCTGGGCGAAGCTGATGCCCTGCACAGTCGCCAGCGTGGTACCGCCGACCTCGACGGGTACGGCCTGGACGGTTCCCGTGCCGAAGACCGTGACGCGCTCCGGCCATGGACCAGAAAGAGCGGACCACCCGGTCTCGACCGGGTCGTGGTTGCCGTGCACGACGAAGCTGGGGATGCCCGCGCTCGACAGGCGGGCGAGGCCGTCGCGGAACCGCAGCTGCGCCCGGAGCCCGCGCTCTGGCCCGTCATAGATGTCTCCTGCGATCAGAAGGAAGGCGACGTGGCGGTCCACGCACAGATCGACGAGGGAGTCGAACGCGGCGAGCGAGGCCTCGCGAAGCTGTTCTGCCACGTGTGGCGCCGTCGAGCCGATGCCTTTGAAAGGCGTGTCAAGATGCAGGTCCGCGGCGTGGACGAAACTGAAGTCTGGCGCCCGGGAGGGATCATCCATCAAAGTGAGGCTACTTGTGGGGTGTGTCACCGGCCGGTGATCCCTATCGACGCGAACCTCGGGATGGGAGCGACATGACTGAACGGACGGGCGGCGAGGTGGTGGTGGACGTGCTCGCACGCTTGGGAGTTGAAGTCGTCTTCGGCATCCCGAGCGTCCACAACCTCCCGATCTACGACGCGATAAGGCGTGACGGTCGGATCCGCTCCATCGGTGTCCGCCACGAGCAGGGTGCCGTCGGTGCGGCCGACGGGTTCGCGCGGACGACCGGCCGCCTCGGGGCGTGCCTGACATCGACCGGGCCGGGAGCTGCGAATGCCATGGGGGGCCAGCTGGAGGCCTGGGCCTCCTCATCGCCCGTCCTGCACCTGACAGGCCAGATCGACAGCCGGTTCCTCGACAAGCGTCGGGGATTCATCCATGAGGTCCCCGACCAGCTCGGCATGATGGCGCGGCTCTCGAAGGCCAGTCACCGGCCGCTGTCGGTGGACCACATAGGCGACACGGTCGCGCGAGGTGCCGTGGAGGCGATGACGTGCCGTCGCGGGCCGGTGTCGGTGGAGATACCAATCGACTTCCAGTACGCGTCGACAGAGTCGGAACCGGTCCGGCTCGAATGCTCGCCCCTGTCGCAGAGCTTGCCCGATGGCGCCGAGGTTGCGCGGGCCGCCGAGGTCATCGCGGGGTCCCGCCGACCCATCGTCTGGGCAGGCGGCGGAGTAGTCGCGGCCGACGCGGTCGACGAGGTGCAGCGGTTCGTGCGTCGCCTGGGTGCCGGGCTGCTGACGAGCCCAAACGGGCGAGGGGTCGTCCCCGAGGACGATCCTTCGTGCATCGGCAACCTCACCTGGGATCCCGACGTCAGGGCCCTGTGCCGGGAGGCAGACCTTCTCGTGGCGATCGGGACGCGCTTTCAGGGGACCAACACGGAGAACTGGAGGATGGAGCTTCCCGCGCGGCTCGTGCAACTGGACGTCGACCCGACTGTGCCAGGCCGGAACTACCCGGTGCAGGCCGCGGTCGTGGGCGACGCGAAGCTGTCCACTGCCGCCCTGCTGGAAGAGCTCGACCGCATCGCCGCACCGCAGTTCCTCGCGGAGCCCTCATGGTCCGGGCGTGTGGTGGCGGCGACCAGGTCCGGCCGGGAGCGGCTGCGGAGCACCCTCGGACCGCAGGTGGGTCTCCTTGACACCCTGGCCGGTTGCCTCCGACCTGGCACCGTCGTCGTCAAGGACTCCACTATCTCGGCTTACACGTGGGGCAACCGCCTGCTGCCCGTTACACGACCCCGAACCTCGATCATGCCGAACAGTTTCGCGATCGGGCTCGGGCTGCCACATGCGATTGGCGCCGCCGTCGCGGCGCAGGCGCCACCGGTCGTGCTCCTCGTCGGGGACGGCGGCTTCCTGCTCTCGGCGACCGAGCTCGCGACAGTCGCGCAAGAAGGGCTCCCGATCGTGATCGTCGTCTTTGTGGACGGCGGCTACGGGATACTCCGCAACATCCAGGAAAGCCAGTACGGGTCGAGGGAGGCGTGCATCGGCGTGGACCTGGGTCGGCCCGACTTCTGCGGTCTCGCGGCCGCTTTCGGGATCCGGGCCGAGCGTGTCAGCTCGGTCGCGGACTACGCGACGGCAGTCGGGCGGGCGCTCGATGAGCGGGCGCCTTGTCTGGTGGAGGTTGACCTCGACGCGATCGGCCCGATGAAGGTCAGCTACACGGGCACGTCCAAGCCGCCTAGGCCCAATACCCATAAGTTAAGCACCGAGGATCAGGATGGCGTCAGCTGATGGCCGAGTCGGCTGAGGCCAGTCCCGATGCTTGGGGCGCTTCACCTGGTAGTTGCTCATCTTGCGTTTCACGACTCGGGGCGCTGAGCGCAGCCGACGCTCGGGGAGCAGCCCGTCGCTGATCTCGACGACGGCGAGGCGAAGCCCCGCCGTCAGCACCTGCGCCGCGGTGCCAAGACCCTGGCGCACACTGCGTCGTGAGGCCCGAAGAGCGCCGGTGAAGCTGACTCGGTCGGGGTCGATGCCGTTGTGGCGGGCGGTCTCGGCCATCAGGGCTCGGATCGCGTAGTGCGTGCAGAGATAGCCATAGACCTCCTGGCGGACGCCCTCGGGGCTCTTTGAGCGCAACACGACGCGCGGGCCGCGCTGGTGGGTCTTCAGTTCGTCGAGGGTCGTCTCGAACTCCCAGCGCTCGGGGTAGAGCGCGGCCAACTCACGCGCCGGGGCGAGGGTCGGATCGGTGATCGTGGTGATCAGCCGGTAGTCGTTGTCGCCGGCCTGGCGCCGGCCAGGGTCGTCGAGGTCGTAGGCGACGACGCGCACCACGACGGGGTTCTTCAATCTCCACCGGTCCTTGTTCGCCTGCACGTGGCTCAGATACGAGCCGTCGGGCAGGCGCTCGTCGATCGGGAGGGAATGATTGGACTTGGTCCGCCAGACGAGCTCGGCACCGGCTGCTCGCACCTCGTTCCACAGTTCGAAGCCGAAGAAGTTTCGGTCGGCGAGCACGAGCATGCCTTCGCCGACGCGCTCGAGCAGGCCTCTGGCGAGTGTCGTCTCGCCGTCGCTGCAGGCGCCGATCGCCACACCGACGAGCGCGTGGGTGCCGCACTCGCCAAGCGCGACGAGTCGCAGCTGGGGGAAGGCACCAACCTTCTCGCCACGACCAGACCTCGGACGCCCGAAGGCGGCATCGTTCTCGGGCGTGTCGGCAAGGTCCAAGCAGGAGCCGTCAATCGACATCAGCCGCCAGCGCCGGTAGAAGGCGCCGAGGGTGGACTCGGTGGCGAAGGGAACGCAAGCCCGCTTGAACAGTTCCTTGAGCGGCTCTTCGCCAAGGCGTGCCCGAGCCTGGGAGATTGCCGGCTGGCTCGGCACACTCCAGTGCTGTTGCCATCCGGTCTCCCAGGCCAGGCCTTCGACGAGGCTGCGCATCACCTCCTCGTATCCGGACTGGCTGAACAGCGCGAGGGCGAGCACGTAGTAGACGACGAGACGCGCCGGCAACAGGCGGTTGCGCTGCTCGGCGCGGCCCGTGGACTCGACGACCGCGTCGACGAGACCGGGCGGGAACGTCCGCGTCAGCACCCCGAGGGCCACGTGGTCCGAGAGGCGTTGGTCGTCCTGGGGTTTCACCCATCCGGTCCGAGGCACCCGCCCAGAATACCACGGCTGCAACTCTAACTTATGGGTATTGCGCCTAGGCCGGATTAGGCGAGCCTCCCGAGGACGCGGTGCATGGCGTCGCAGCCGGCATCGACGTCGTCTGGCGACATCGACAACGCGGGCCGGAGCCGGAGCGTTCGCTCGCCGCAACCGAAGGCTATGACGTGCTCTTCACGCCAGAGCGTGGTGAGCACAGAGGTCCGTAGCTCGCGCGTCGCGAGGTCGATCGCGGCCACAAAGCCGCGCCCGCGGGCGTTGAAAACGGCATTCGGCCAGGCGTGCTCGAGCTCCACCAACCTCTCGAGGAGGTGGCGGCCGACGCTTGCGGCGTTTGCTATCGCACCGGTCTGCTCGACCAGCTCGAGCAGACGGCGGGAGCGCACCATGTCGGTGAGGTTGCCCCCCCACGTCGAGTCGATCCTGCCGGGTGTGCAAAACACGTTCTCTGCGACCTCGTCCACGCGCCGGCCGGCCATGACGCCCCCGAGTTGAACCTTCTTGCCGAAGGCCACGAGGTCCGGGGAGAGCCCGAGTTGCTGGTAGCACCATGGCGTGCCCGTCGCCCCCGCGCCGGTCTGCACCTCGTCGACCACGAACAGGGCGTCGTAGCGGTGGCAGAGCTCTTGGACGGCAAACAGGAACTCGGAGCGCAGATGGCGGTCGCCGCCCTCACATTGAATGGGCTCAGCGATGAAGCAGGCGATCTCGTGCGGGTGTGCCTCGAATGCGGCCTTGGCCTCTGCGAGCGCCAGCTCTTCGGAAGCCTCGACCTCGGCCCGGTGCGCCTCCAGTGGGAAGCGCACGGCGGGCGATGAGATCCGCGGCCAGTCGAACTTCGGGTAGCGGTCGGTCTTGACCGGGTCCGTGTTGGTCAAAGAGAGCGTGTAACCGCTGCGACCGTGAAAGGCGTGCCTCAGATGAAGGACCCGGGTACCGAGCTCGGGCGAGCGCCCCGCTGCCTCGTTGCGGCGGGATTTCCAGTCGAACGCGCACTTGAGGGCGTTCTCGACCGCGAGAGCGCCGCCTTCGATGAGGAACAGATGCGGCAGTGCCGGGTCCCCGAGCACGCGTGTGAAGGTGGCTACGAACTCGGCGAGCTGAACCGTCGGCACTTCGGCGTTTGCCGGCTTGTTCGAAGCGGCCTCGAGAAGCTCGTCGCGCGTCCCCGGGTCATCGGAGAGCCCGGGAGGGTTCATCCCGAGGGGGGCCGAGCCGAAGAAGGTGTAGAAGTCGAGATACTCGGTGCCGTCTCTGGCATCGACGAGCCGGCTCCCGTGGCTTTTCGACAGATCGAGCACTATGGGGAAGCCGTCCACGAGCATGTGTTCGGCGAGGCGCTGGTGGACCTCGTCAGGCGCGATATGGCTCTGATCTTGGGTCGTTTTCATTACCGGAGCGTATCGCTACTACGCTTTCGCGAAACGCAACCGCTGAGGAGAATAGCTATGACCTTCGAGCTCAGCTCGTTGATCGAGGCCCGCCAAGGTGAGAATTTCCGCCTCCACAGTGAGTATCTGAATCCCCAGCTCGTGAAGGTCCTGAAGACCCTCGGCTTCGATCGCTTCTACGTCAGGGGAGAAGGCTCGTACCTGTACGACCGGAACGGAGAGCGTTATCTCGACTTCCTGGCCGGGTTCGGCGTCTTCGCGCTCGGACGTGGTCACCCGGTCGTGAAAAAGGCGCTCCACGAGGCGCTCGACATGGACCTCCCGAACCTGGTCCAGCTCGATGCGGCGCTGCTGCCCGGATTGCTCGCAGAGGCGCTGGTGGCGAGGACGCATGACGGGATCCAGCGGTGTTTCTTCTCGAACTCGGGCGCGGAGGCGATCGAGGCGGCGATCAAGTTCTCGAGGTACGCGACGAAGCGGCCCCGCATCCTCCACGCTGATCACGGGTTTCACGGCCTGAGCATGGGCGCGTTGTCACTCAATGGCGGCAAGGAATTCCGTGAGGGCTTCGGCGCGTTGCTGCCTGGTTGCCACGAGGTGCCATTCGGGGAAATCGACCCCCTCGAGCGCGAGCTCCAACGTGACGACGTCGCAGCGCTGGTCCTCGAGATCATCCAGGGAAAGGGCGTGAATCTCGCATCGGACGAGTACTGGGCCGCCGCCGCCGCCCTGTGTCGCAAGCACGGAACTCTTCTCGTCATCGACGAGGTCCAGACGGGCCTCGGCAGGACCGGCAGGCTGTGGGCTCATGAGCACTACGGCTTGCGGCCCGACATCATCACAGTGTCGAAGGCGCTTTCGGGCGGATACATCCCCGTCGGAGCGATGATGTGCTCGGCAGAGATCTTCGACCGCGTTTATTCGAAGATGGAGCGCGCCGTCGTCCATTCATCGACTTTCGGGCGGAATCAGCTCGCGATGGTGGCGGCCCTCGCTACCTTGCAGACGATCGACGACGAGGACATCGTCGATCGGGCACGAGTGACCGGCGAGGCCTTCATGAAAGGCCTGTCCCCGCTCGTCGAGAAGTACGAGCTGTTCCACGAGGTGCGCGGCAAGGGGCTCATCATCGGCCTTGTTTTCGGCGAACCGAGCTCTTTCGGGTTGAAGTCTCGTTGGAGGATGATGGAGGGTGCCCGCAAGGGGCTCTTCTCGCAGCTGGTCGTGGGGCCGCTCTTCCACCGGCACAAGATCCTGACCCAGGTGGCCGGTGACAACATGAACGTCGTCAAGCTGCTGCCTCCGCTTATCGTCGGCCAGGAGGAGGTGGACTACTTCGTCGAGGCGCTCGACGACGTGCTCGAGGACGCTCACCGCAACTCCGCCTTGCTGTTCGAGTTCGGCCGGACTCTTGCGAAGAGCGCGCTTCGCAGGGAGCCATCCTGAGCTCGTCCGGCCACGGCGGCCCGGGTGCGAGGCCACCGACGGCCATCAGGCCGGGCGACAGGATGCTCGTCACGGGCGCGGCTGGATTCATCGGCTCGGCCGTGACACGGGCGCTTCTGGCACGCGGCGCGCAAGTTGTCGCCCTGCTCCAGCCCGGAGTGCCGAGCACCAACATCGACGGTCTCGCCGTGGAGCGTGTCGTGGCGGATTTGCGCGACGCACCTGGAATTGCGGCCGCGGCCTCCGGCTGCCGCATGGTTTTCCACGTCGCCGCGGTGTACCGGTTCTGGGTACCCAACGTGGCGGACTTCTACGACGTCAACGTCGGCGGCAGCCTGAACGTGATCGACGCGGCCAAGGCCGCCGGCGTCGAGAGGGTCGTCTATACGAGCACTGTCGGCACGATCGGCCTGGACGGGACCGAGAACGGCTGCGCAGCGGACGAGACTGCGTGGGCGCGTATCGGACACCTCTTCGGGCTCTACAAGCAGTCGAAGTACGTGGCCGAGCACGAGGTTCTTCGTGCTGGTGCCCAGGGCCTGCCCGTGGTTCTGGTCCAACCTACGTTGCCTCTGGGCCCCGGGGACAGGGCCCCGACGCCGACTGGCAAGACGATTCTCGATTTCTTGAACGGCCGCATCCCTGGTTGGTTCGACACCGCGCTGAACGTGGTCGACGTCGACGACGTCGCCGGCGGGCACCTGCTGGCGGCCGAGCTCGGTGCCCAGGGGCGCAGTTACGTGCTGGGAGGCGAGAACCTCGCTCTTCGGCAGATCCTGGACGTCCTTGCCGCGGGGACCGGTCTTCCCCGGGCCAGCTTCAAGGTCCCAAGACGGTTGGCACTCGTTGCCGCGCACACTTCGGAACTGGTCGAAGGGCACCTCCTACACCGGGAGCCGAGCGTTCCTCTCGAAGGGGCGCGGATGGCCGCGACCCGCATGATCTTCAGTGACGCCCGGGCCCGCAGCGAGCTCGGGTACCGGTCCCGCCCTGCCGTCGAGGCGATCATGCGTTCCGCACGCTGGTACGCGGAGAACGGCTACGTGTCGGCGAAGCGATTGGCGCGGATTCGTTGGGAAAATGTGACAGAGATCCCCGCCGGTGGTCACCTCCCAAGACTCGGCACCGGGGCCGAGGCCGGGCCGGGCCGGTACTCGAAAGGCTCCGCTTGATGTTCCAGAGGCTCGCGCGCGGACCCGCGGGTTTCGCGTGCGAGCGCCGGCGCGCGACAGAGCGGCTCACAGCACTGGCGGTGGCGGCCGCGCTGGTCCTCTTGCTCGGGGCTTGCAGTTCGAACGAGGGCGTCCATGCCACGACATCGAGTGTCCTGACGACTTCGACGACTGCGACCACGACGACGACAGTCCCGACGAGCACGACAACGACCACGACACTTCCGGTGCCAGTTGCCGGAACGTCGATATTCCGGGCTCGTGTGGCTGCGCTGCCACCCGGTGACGTCGTGCTTCCTGCCGTCGCAGAAGGGAGTGGTGCTTGGTCGAGGATGGTGCCGATCGCGTACCAGACCTTCGGGAGCGGTCCGGATCTTCTGCTGATAGAGGGTCAGGACGGGACCATGTCGTGGTGGGACCCGTCGTTGCTGTCGGACCTGTCCAGCCACTACACCGTGACCATGTTCGACCTTCCCGGGGCGGGGTACTCGGGGCCCGCGGCGAGCCCGCTTTCGCTCCCATGGCTGGCGGACATGACCGCTGGACTTGTCCTCACCCTCGGGTTGTCCGACCCGATCGTGCTCGGTTGGGGTCTTGGCGGCGAGATCGCCCTCTCCCTTGCGGAGCGTCATCCGGAGATCGCGTCCTCGTTCGTTCTGGTCGACACCTCAGCTGGCGGTGCTGGCGCGTGGCGCCCTAGATCAACAACCGTGCATCTCCTCGCGACACCGGGGGCCACACCTGTGGAGCTGTCGAGGCTGTTGTTCCCCCCAACGAACGCGGGACTGAGGGAGCGGGTGCTGTGGCAGGACAGCCTCTATGCGGGGATCCCTGATTGGCTGACGACGACGACCGTCAAGGAGGAAGCCGCGCTCCAGGCGGCAGTCTGGAACAGCCCGAAGCTGCTGGACGATGTCGCCCGGGTGAAGGTCCCGGTACTCGTGGTCTCCGGCGCCGACGATGTCGTGTTTCCTTCGGCGAACGCGGATGAGCTCGCCAGTGAGCTGCGCCACGCGACGCTTGTCGTCTTCCCGGATGCCGGATATTGCGCGATCACCCAGGACGAGAAGGCGTTTGTCGCCGCGGTCGAGAAGTTCACCGGGTAGCAGACCCGACACGGCCGCAGGTCACCTCTGCCACGACGTCGGCTCCTCGGCTGTAGCAAAGGCCGCGTTCGCGACCTAGTCGAGAGCCGTGGTCCTGGTCTGAGCGCGTGCCTTGTTGGGGTCGGTCCCCAGAAGCCGCACGAGCCCGAGGTCACCGCAAGGCACACAGACGTACAGCGCGTACGTCCGGCCCGCTCGCCGGGTTTCAGCCCAATCAAGGACTTCGATTGCGTCCGCGTCGCTGACCTCGTACTCGTAGCTGGTACCGGTGGGGTCATGGAAGTGGACACGGTAGGACGGCCGGTCTATCTCCCATCCCACATCCCGAGGATCGACAGAGCGCACGTTCACCGGGCCATTATCGCTGCCTTATGGCGATGGCGAGTGCGGGCTGACGCCTTGGTGGCGCAAGACCCGCAGCCTATGGGCGCGTCCTTCCCGTCTGGACGGCCGCTTCGGCGATCATCGTTCGGCCCGAAGCACGACGCGTCGTGGCCGAGCACAAGGAACACCCGAGACTATGGTGATGCCGTCCACAGAGGAGAGCTCCCCATGACGGGTCCCGAGGTGGCTGTTATCGGCGTGGCGAGCAGTGCTGGCACTCACCACGCCGGACAGGAACGGGCGCCGGCGGCTTTGCCGTCAGCCGGCCTTGTCGAACGGCTCCGGTCGGCTGGCGTGGTCGTCGTGGACCGGGGTGACGTTGTGGAATCCGTCTTCGCACCGGACGACTTCCCTTCGACCGCACGGAGCCTGGACAGGGTTGTCGAAGTGGCGACGGCCGCGGCCGATGCCGTGTCGGCCGACTTGGGAGAGGGCCGCCTACCGCTTGTGCTGGGCGGTGACTGCACGATCACCCTCGGAGTGATGGCGGGCGTCCTGCGCCATCACTCCGATGCCGGCCTCCTGTATTTCGACGGCGATGCAGACCTGGCTACTCCTGGGACGACCAGTAGCGGTGTTCTCGATGCCATGGGGATCGCCCATCTGCTCGGTCTCGCCGACAACGCCCTTTCCCGCTTAGGCCCTTGCTGGCCGCTGCTCGCGGACGAGCGGCTGGTTCTCTTCGGCTACGAGAAAGGTACCCCCGAGACCCACCTCGAGGTCTTTCTGGCGGCGAGGCCTGCTCTGGCACGCTTCGCCGACGTCGAGGTTCGCGCCGATCCGGTCACCACGGCCCGCCAGGCGTTGGCTCGCCTCCAAGAGTCCGCCGGGCACCTGATCGTTCACTTCGACGTGGACGCAGTCGACTCCCGCGACCTGCCGTTGGCCAACTTCCCTCACTACGGGACCGGAGTCCCGCTCGTCACAGCGGGAGAAGCTCTCGTGGTGTTCCTTGGTGCACCTGAACTGGCGGCGGTCGTCCTCACTGAGATCAATCCGAGCTATGAACCGTCCGGTCGTGCATTGGCCCGCTACGTAGAGACCGTCGGGGGTGCGCTTGCCACGTGCTTAGGGAACCGCTAGGCCGTGTGAAACCGCACGAACTCAAGTGAGAGCTCGTGACTTCTGTGGTAACCGGGCTCCTGTTGCACGCAGTAGGCGCTGGCCGACCGGCCGGTGACGCTCCTCCTTCCCTGAGCTCAGCGACCGCGCGCTCGGTTGCGACGTTCCCGTCGTTGTCGGAGGAGTGCGAGCAACTTACGGAAGAGAAAGGCCACACAGCGAAACCTACCCGTTACCGGCGCCGACACCGACTTCGGCGACGGTTGCCGGCTCGATCACCAAAGCCGCGGCGTTGTCAGCCGCGCGGGGGCAGTCAAGCGACTAGCGAATCAGGAAACCGACCTCGTTCCGCACCGGCTCCGCTATCACTTCCACGTTGTCGACGCGGGCCCGTGGAGGGCCCGTACGGCACCACGAGACCATCTGGCTGACAGCCTCGGGGGACCCCTCGAACACGGCTTCCACGGTGCCGGCTGCGCTGTTGCGCACCCATCCCGCGACGCCTAGTGCAAGCGCTTCGTTCCGGCAGCTGTCGCGGTACCAGACATTCTGAACTCGGCCGGTGACCACGACGCGTAACCGTTGGAGGCTCATGGCGGTGAGGCTACCCGCAACGTGGAGGCGGGGCCCAGGAGAGCGCCGCGTCGGAGGGACCACCTGTAGTCCCCGGTTGCATCCCATTACGATCGTCTCAGATGACGACCCTGGCAGCTCCCCCCACACGCTCCAGGCGTCAGGCGATCGGTCTCGGTGCCTCTGCGATGGCGTCTGTCGGTTGGGGTTTCGGGGCAATTTTCGGGAAGCTCACGTCGGCGTCCGGCCTCGTGCTGTGCTTTTACCGCTTGTGGCTGGGAGCCGCACTTCTATCGATCGCCGCGTACGCCTCCGGCCGCCGACTGAGCTGGGACGACTTTCGGGCTTCGTGGCTCGGCGGTGTGTTCCTGGCCGGGGACATGGCCATGTTCTTCTGTGCGGTCAAGCTCACCAGCGTCGTCGACGTGACCGTCATCGGTGCCGTCCAGCCCGCCCTGGTGCTCATAGTCGCGCGTCCTCTGTTCGGCGAACGGATGGGACGGTGGGACGTCTTTTGGATCCTGGTGGCCATCGCAGGCGTGTCGGCCGCGGTAGTCGGACCCGGAGTGACGACCCACCACCAGCTGTTGGGGGACCTGCTCGCCACCGGGTCCATGCTTTCCTGGTCCGCCTATTGGCTCGCGTCCAAGCACGCCAGGGCGAAGCAGAACGCGCTCGAGTACACCGCCGTCGTGACGATCGTGGCCGCCGTCGCCGTGGCGTTGATCGTGCTGGTCTCAGGGCAGTCCCTCGCCCGGGTGGAAGCGGGCGACTGGCTGTGGATCTCCCTGCTCGCTGTCGTGCCGGGAGGCGCCCATCTGGTGATGAACTGGGCTCACCGTTACGTCGATGCCTCAGTGTCGTCGGTGATCGGTTCGAGCAACCCGGTTGTCGCGGCGGTTGCCGCGTTGGTCATCCTCGGCCAGCCCCTGACCGTCGTCCAGATCTTTTGTGGCCTGGCGGGAATAGCCGCCATCACGATCGTCGCCGCGCGGCACCGCGAGCCGTTGGAGTCTGCGCTGGAGTGACAGGTCACGAGACCGGCTCGTGCTCGCCCTCGGGTAAGCGTGGCTGCAGGTCACGAGGCATGGGGCGGTGAAGGCAGCGGTCATGGGGCGACCCATACCCTGCTCGTTAGACTTCCCGCCATGAGAGAGCCGGCTGCTGAGGCCTCCTGGCCGTCCGCTCGGCCGCAAGAATCCTCTTCGACCCGTCCCGCAACCCGTCACGCGACGACAGCCGTTCAGGTGCTCGCCGCGAATCCAGCCGGTACGGGCTTCGAACGACCGGACCGTCTCGCCACCGAGGAGCCGATGGCGATTCAGGTGAGGGGCAGACACCAGGACCCGGTGAGCGTCGCGGTGACGATGCGGACGCCAGGCAACGACTTCGAGCTCGCCGCCGGGTTCCTCGTGAGCGAAGGGCTCGTCCACGGGCTCCATGAAATTGCGGGCATCCGCTACTGCGATGTTGCGCCCGAGGAGCAGCACTACAACGTCGTGACCGTGGATCTCACCGTTCCATTCGTCATGGACTTCGCGGAGCGGCACTTCTTCGCCTCGTCGAGCTGTGGGATCTGCGGGAAGGCCTCGCTCGACCAGGTCGAGATCGACTGTCCGGCTATCGAGCCCGGGCCGGTGGTCGCCCGCTCGACGATCGTCGCGTTGCCTGAGGTATTGCGCCGTTCCCAGCACATCTTCGAGCAGACCGGTGGCCTCCATGCTGCAGCGCTATTCGACCCGAAGGGGCGGCTCCTCGAGTCACGCGAGGACGTCGGACGCCACAACGCGGTCGACAAGCTCATCGGTCACGGCCTGCTGGCCGGCAACATGCCGCTGAAGGACCGGGTGCTGCTGGTGTCGGGACGCGTGAGTTTCGAGATCGTCCAGAAGGCGGCCGCGGCCGGCATACCGATCACGTGCGCGGTCTCGGCGCCGTCGAGCCTCGCGGTGGAGGCTGGCGAGCGACTCGGCATGACGGTTGTCGGGTTCCTTCGTGGCGAGAAGTTCAACGTGTACTGCCACCGCGAGCGGGTGGATCTCGAGGCCTGACCGTCACCGCGCAGGTGGTCGGGGAAGGGGTGCCGGCTAGGCCGGTGTCGCCTCGGCCAGGAGATCGGCAGCCGCGACCACGAGAGGGTCGAACTCGCCGCAGTGGACGTTGTCGAGAAGCTCGCGCCGCATCAGAGGCGGCCAGAACATTCGTAAGTGGTCGGCCACTTCGGCTGCGGCTTGCGCCTGCGGATGATGACGGAAGTTGGCCGCAATCTGGTTCGCCATCCGCACCAGGTCAGCCCGTACCATTTGCCTGCTCCTCAGCGCAGCGCCGCAATGTCTGAGTCCACCAGGTCCGGTCGGGCACTCGGGGACACTGGGGCGGTTGTCGCGTGCACGCGTGCGCGCACCTGTACAGCGGTGACCTTGTACTCAGGACAGTTCGTCGCCCAGTCCGAGTACTCGGTGGTCACGACGTTGGCACCGGTGACAGGGTGGTGAAACGTCGTGTACACGACCCCTTGGGGCACACGATCTGTGATGTGGGCACGCAGCTCGGTCTCACCGGATCGGCTCGCGAGCAACACCCAGCCCCCCTCGACCACGCCGCGCTCCTCTGCGTCGTAGGGGTGGATCTCGAGCAGGTCCTCGGGATGCCACGCGACGTTCTCCGTCCTTCTCGTCTGGGCGCCGACGTTGTACTGGGAAAGGATGCGACCGGTCGTGAGGATGAGCGGATAACGACGGTTCGTCCGTTCGTCGGTTGGTATGAACGGAGTCTCGACGAACCGGCCCTTGCCGCGCACGAACTTGTCGATGTGCATTATCGGCGTCCCGAGGGGAGCGGCGTCGTTGCAGGGCCACTGGACGCTCCCGAGCGCGTCGAGCTTCGCGAACGAAACGCCGGCGAAGGTTGGCGTCGTGGACGCGATCTCGTCCATGATCTCGCTCGAAGCCGCATAATGCATGGGGTAGCCCATCGCCGTGGCAAGCTCGCAGACTACCTGCCATTCCTGTTTGCCGTTCCTCGGCGCCATCACCGGCCGGACCCGGTTGATCCGCCGCTCGGCATTGGTGAAGGTCCCGTCCTTCTCGAGAAACGACGTTCCCGGCAGGAAGACGTGTGCGAACTTGGCTGTCTCGTTCAAGAAGAGGTCCTGAACTATGCACAGCTCGAGTGAGGCGAGGGCGGCCTTTACGTGGTGTGTGTTCGGGTCCGACTGCGCGATGTCCTCGCCCTGCACGTAGAGGGCCTTGAAGGTCCCCTCGATCGCACCGTCGAACATGTTGGGAATGCGCAGACCCGGTTCCGAGTCGAGCGATCGTCCCCAAGTCTCCTCGAAAAGGTGGCGGACGGTGTCGTCGGACACGTGGCGATAACCCGGGAACTCGTGCGGGAACGAGCCCATGTCGCAGGATCCCTGCACGTTGTTCTGTCCCCGCAACGGGTTGACCCCGACACCTTGCCGGCCGATGTTGCCCGTCGCCATAGCGAGGTTCGCCATGCCCATCACCATCGTGGAGCCCTGGCTGTGCTCGGTGACGCCGAGACCGTAGTAGATCGCGGCATTGCCTCCCGTCGCGTACAGGCGGGCCGCCGCGCGCAAATCCGCGGCCGGCACGCCGGTGATCTCCTCGGTCGCCTCGGGGCTGTACTCGGGCGCGGAGATGAAGGCAGCCCACTTGTTGAAGTCGTCCGGTTCACAGCGTTCGGCGACGAACTCGTGATCCACGAGGTCCTCGGCCACGACGACGTGCGCGATGGCGTTGACGACTGCCACATTCGTGCCCGGCTGCAGCTGCAGGTGGTGGTCGGCCTCGATGTGCGGCGAACGGACGATCTCGGTGCGACGCGGGTCGATCACGATGAGCTTGGCACCTTGTCGGATCCTGCGTTTCATCCTGGAGGCGAAGACCGGGTGCGCCTCGGTGGGGTTAGCGCCGATGACGACCATGACGTCACAGGTGTCGACCGACTTGAAATCCTGCGTGCCGGCCGAGGTTCCAAAGGTCTGTTTCAGGCCGAACCCCGTAGGGGAGTGGCAGACCCGTGCGCACGTGTCGACGTTGTTGTTCCCGAAGGCGGCTCTCACCATCTTCTGCACGACGAAGACCTCTTCGTTGGTGCAACGCGAGGACGTGATCCCTCCGATGGCACCGACGCCGTGACGAGCCTGGATCGATCTCAAGCGGCCGGCCGTGTAGGAGATGGCTTCTTCCCAGTCGACAACGCGCCACGGGTCCGTGATGGCGTCGCGGACCATCGGCGTGAGCACGCGCTCTTTGTGGGTCGTGTAACCCCAGGCGAAACGGCCCTTCACGCACGAATGACCCTCGTTGGCGCCGCCGTCTTTGTAGGGCACCATGCGGACCACCTCGTCCCCGCGGAGCTCGGCCTTGAACGAGCAGCCGACGCCGCAGTAGGCGCATGTCGTGATCACGCTGCGGCGCGGCACTCCGAGGCTGATCACCGTCTTCTCCTCGAGCGTCGCGGTCGGGCACGCCTGGACGCATGCACCGCAGGAGACGCACTCGGACCCCAGGAAGTTGCCGGCCCCCGGTGCCACTTTCGACGCGAAGCCGCGACCTGCGATCGTCAGGGCGAAAGTTCCTTGGATCTCCTCGCAGGCCCGCACGCAGCGCGAGCAGACGATGCACTTGGAGCCGTCGAATGTGAAATAGGGGTTGCTCTCGTCCTTTGTGGTGTCGAGGTGGTTCTCTCCGGCGTAGCCGTAACGGACCTCCCGCAGCCCGACGACCCCCGCCATGTCCTGGAGCTCGCAGTCCCCGTTGGCCGCGCACGTGAGGCAGTCGAGCGGGTGGTCCGAAATGTACAGCTCCATCACGCCGCGGCGCAGTTTCTCGAGTCGGGGTGTCTGGGTGGAGACCTTCATGCCGGCCTCGACCGGGGTCGTGCACGAAGCGGGCGCGCCTCGGCGACCGTTTATCTCCACCAGGCAGAGGCGGCATGAGCCGAATGCCGCGAGGCTGTCCGTGGCGCACAGTCTTGGCACATCGATGCCGACGAGCCCGGCAGCGCGCATGACCGAGGTGCCCTCGGGCACCGTCACGGCCAGCCCATCGATCTCCAGGTCGACCGTCGCCGGCCCTTTTTGGGCCGGCGTTCCGAGGTCGTGCTCCCTGAGCAGCGTCATGACTGGTCTTTTCGGATCATCGAGACTCCTTGTCCGATCCGACTGCGATCGAGCCAACTTTATTATGGCACCGTGGCGCCAGGAAACTGTTCCCGCGCGTCACAGCAGGACCACTCCGGCACGCTCGAAGTCCTCGGGGAAGTGCGCCAAAGCGCTTCGCACGGGCAGGGGAGTGAGCCCGCCCATCGCGCACAGCGATCCGTCGGCCATTGTGTCGCACAGGTCCGCGAGCAATGCCAGGTTTGCCTCGCGATTGTCCCCGGCGATGATGCGGTCGATGACTTCGACACCGCGCACTGCTCCCACTCTGCAGGGCGTGCACTTGCCACATGACTCCTCGGCACAGAACTCCATCGCGAAGCGCGCCTGACGGCTCATGTCGACCGTGTCGTCGAAGACCACGATGCCTCCGTGCCCTACCATGGCGCCTGCCGCCGAGAAGGCCTCGTAGTCCATCGGCAAGCCGAAACGGCTCGTCGGAAGGTAAGCACCGAGGGGCCCGCCGACCTGGACCGCCCGCACCGGCCGGCCGCTCAGCGTGCCGCCCCCGTAGTCCTCGACGAGCTCGCCGAGTGTGACGCCGAACGCAGTCTCGACGATGCCGCCATTCCTGATGTTGCCTGCGAGCTGGAAGACCTGAGTTCCTCGCGAGCGACCCACGCCGAGCTCTCGGAAGGACTCGGCGCCGTTGGCGAAAATCGGAGGGACCGTGGCGAGCGTGAGGACGTTGTTCACGACGGTCGGCTTCCCGAAGAGCCCGGCGATCGCAGGGAGGGGAGGCTTGGCCCGGATCACGCCGCGCCGGCCCTCGAGGCTCTCGAGCATGGCGGTCTCCTCACCGCAGATGTACGAGCCGGCACCGACGCGCAGGTGAAGGTTGAAGGAGTGGTCCGTCCCGAGCACTGAGGGGCCTATCCAGCCGTTCAGGTTGGCGATGTCGATCGCCGCTGCCATCGTCGCGACGGCGTCGGGGTACTCGGAGCGGATGTAGATGTAACCCTCGTTCGCTCCGACTGCGAGCCCGGCGATGGCCATGCCCTCCACCACGAGGAAGGGGTCGCCCTCCATGAGCATGCGATCGGCGAACGTCCCACTGTCGCCCTCGTCGGCGTTGCAGGCGATGAACTTGAGGTCCGAGTCCATGTCCAGAACCGTCTGCCACTTGATGCCTGTCGGGAAGCCCGCCCCGCCCCGGCCCCGGAGGCCGGAATCGGTGACCGTGCTCACGATCTCCTGGGGTGACATCTCAAGTACCCGGCGCAGCCCGGATAATCCCCCGGTCGCCTCGTAGTCCGCCATCGAGAGCGGATCGTTGACCCCGACTCTCGAGAACGTGAAACGCGTCTGGCTTCTCAAGTGCGGGATCTCCTCGGTCCGCCCCAGGCAGAGCCGGTGGGGCGCGGCTTCGAGCATCCCGGCGTCCAGGAGCTCACCGACCTCCTCTGCTTGCACCGGTCCGTAGGCGACGCGGCCTTCGGGCGTGGAGACCTCCACGAGCGGTTCGAGCCAGAACATGCCGCGTGAGCCGTTGCGCACGAGGCGGACGTCACGTTGGCGGGCGACCGACTCCCGCACGATCGCATTGGCGACGTCGTCGGAGCCGACCGAACGTGCGGCGGCGTCAAGAGGCACGAAGACGACGACAGGTTCCATCAAGGCGCTTCGGTCTTCAACGCCGTGACGAGGTTGTCGAAGCCGGCCTCGTCGACCCTGCCCTTCAGCCGGCCATCGATCATGACTGCCGGGGAGAGCGCGCAGTTGCCGAGACAGAACACCTGCTCGAGGGTCACTGCGCCGTCGGAGGTAGTACCGCCGAAATCGACGCCAAGGCGCTCACGAGCGTGCCGGGCGAGCCTCTCGCCACCCATGGACTGGCAGGCTTCCCCGCGGCATACATGAACCGTCGATCTGCCCGGTGGCTCGGCACGAAAGTCCTTGTAGAAGGTGACGACGCCGTAGACGTCAGCCTTGGACAGGTTCAGCTCCGCAGCCACGACGTCGACGGCCCGTGGCTCGATGTGGCCGAACACGTCCTGCAGCTCGTGCAGGATCGGCATCAGCGCGCCAGGTTCGGTGCGATGCCTCTCGACGATGGCGACGGCCCGCTCCTGCGACCACGGCACATAGGAGCCTCTCGTCTTCGAAACCATCGCTACACCTCATTCGGGTTGCGCAGCCCGGCTGGAGTGCGCGCCAACTCCGAAATCACCACCTGGGTCCTGGAGACATGTTAACGAACCACGCCAAGTTGCCACCTCTCACCGAGAGTCGTACGGGACGGCCGTCGGGCGTGACGCCACGCCGCTGCTCAGCCGTACATCAGCGAGCCTGGAGTCGTGAGCAGCTCGCCTGTCTCCAGCCAGGTCTTGAGGCCGGAGAGAATCATCGGCCAGCCGCCGTAGAGCTCGGCGTCGGCACCATCGCGCAGCTCGTCGTGTGTCACGGTCAGATGGCATGAATCCCCGACGGGCTCGATCTCCCAGGTGACCCTGGACGCACCTTCCTCCCGCACCTGTTTGCTCCAGAGCGCCACCATGGTATGAGCAAGCCGTCTTGGAGCATCAACCTCGAGGACTTCTCCTTCACCTAGGAGCCGGCCGGCCTTAGGGGCGACCAGTTCCACACGTGACCCGCGTGCCCAGTCGGAGTGGGCCCCGGCGCCAAAGTTGTACTTGCTCCTGATATCGGGATTCGTGATCGCTTCCCAGAGGTGTTCCGGGTCGGTCCGGATGTAGATCTCGAAGATCTTTTCCATGTGTTGTCCAGTCCTTGCTCAGGTGGTTGATCGCATTCCAGCGAGGTGTCGCGGTGCGGCACGGCAGGTGGTCAGGCGTCAGCTGGTCTCAGCGACTCGGTTGCCAGAGCGAACCGTTCACCTAGTTGATCGTCGTCACGCACGTCGAGCACCGCGCTGAGCGCGGCCGCCCATCCATGGCAGAACAACAGCCAACCGTCATGAATCTGGAGCTCGGAGGTTCTTGCCCGAGTCCGGGCCTGCTCGAGGAACTCGAGGTCTCCGCGGTAGTTCAGCTCCCAGACGACCGCTCGCGGGGGGAATCGGGTCCCGCCTGTGATGGGCGAACCGGGCCGGTCCTTGCCCATCCCGGTCGCGTTGACGATCAACGACCCGGGCGGCGCCTGTTCAATGAGATCGTCCCAGGGCCCATTGCCGATGTGTCCGGCGACCGAGTGCCCGGCCGCCCGGGCGAGCTGCTCGAGCGAGGTGGGGCTCGGATCGGCGCAGACGAATCGCACCCCTTGGCGGGTCGTGAACAGGTGCCGGGCCAGGGCGCGTGCCGTACCGCCTGCGCCGAGGCAGACCACGTCTCCCGTTAGTTCAGGCCAGATCCGGTCGACGACCCGTCCGACCGAGACCGGGTCACGGGCAAAGCCGCTCAGCCCAGCTGCGGTGCGTCTGATGGCGTTTACCTCTTCACACGAGACGGCGAGGGGGTCGAGGTCGGCAAAGAGGGCTTGGCCGGCGCGGAAGACCCTGACCTTATGGGTGGTGATGACGGCGCCTGCGGCGCTGTCGTCCCTGAGGAGCCCGTCGAGGAATCCCACATAGCTCTCGTCATCAGCGTCTAGTGGTATGTCAGTGCCGCGGACGTTGCACGGCACTCCCAGGATCGGTTGCCACGCCGTGATTGCTTGATGGACGAGAGAAGAGCCGGTCGTGACGCCTACGAATACGACGGTGGCCATTGCGAGAACCTACCCGGCGCTGGCCGTTGGTGACGGTGTCCAGCATGTTGGATCAGAGGCGGCGAACCGGTGACGGTCTTCTCGCGGGCTCGGTCCCATGGTTGCAGCCTCAGCTCTCGCCGAGGAGTCTTTCGACAGCCTCGTGAGCCTCGTCCGCGAGCTGATGTGCGGCCTTCCAATCGCTGCCGGCGGGCAGGAGGGGCTTACCGACCACGAGGTGGATCGCGCCACGGCGGGGAAGGTGCCGCCCCGCCGGGAGAATGGCTCTCGTGCCGATGATCCCTACGGGGACCACAGGGCAGCCCGTCTTGGCGGCAACGACGAAGGCGCCGAGATGGAAGCGTCGGACTTCGGGAGCGAGGGTGAGCCCGCCTTCGGGGAACAGGACGATGGAGCGTCCTGACAGGACCACATCTTGCAGTGTCGTGAGGACCGACTCGACGGATGAACGAACTTCGCCCCCTTCGTTTCGGACGAAGACGACTCCGATCTGGCGGAGGAACGAACCGACGACCCGTTGGTTCGAGAGGACCCCGCCCGCCACGAAAACGACAGGTTCCGCAAACATCAAGCCGACCGCGAACGAGTCGAGGAAGCTCATGTGATTGGCCACGTACACGCACGGTTGGTCAGCCAGCGGTGCGCCGCTCGCTTGAAACGGGATGCCGAGGCAAGCACACAGCAGACGCGCCGCGACCCGCGTCAGCGTCCAGCGCGAGGAGAGCGTCGGCAGGACGAGTAAGGCAGGCCAGACGAGAGTCGCGACGACGCAGAACAGAACCCAGCAAGCGACGCCGTACAACCTGGCGGACAGGTCACGCCCGCCCGCAGAGATCCTCCCGCGAACACTCGACGGCACTCCCGCATCGGGCTTGGTCGTGCGATCCTCGCTCATGGCCGATAGTGGGGCAGCGACTGACGCGCCGTAGAGATGGAGCCAGCTGCCCGCCCGCGGAATTCTTCGTCGAGGAAACCGCCGACGGCAAGGGCCGCAGGAGTCTCCTCCGTCAAGGCCCTCGGCACCTAGCGATCATTGCACCAGCTCGCCGTCTGCTCACAGCGCCTCGAGCCCGGGGATGAGCCCACGTGAGTGAGGCCAGGTCGTCATGGGTGGCGGCGGGCGTCTCCCTGTTCGCAGCCGTGAGTTGACAGGTGCCGTCTCGTAGGACGACGTCACTTCAGATTGCGTTGTCCACGCCGAGGCATGGACAAGCGCTTCATCCGGTCAGGGAGCCGATGGAAGCCGTGACTACCGCGTTCCTGCCCCATCGCTTGGCGGCGAGAAGTCGTCCGTCCGCGGCCTTGAGCGCCTCCTGCCACCCCTTCGCCGGACCGCACGCAACCCCGAAGCTCATCGTGACCTGAAGGCCAGGCGCCACCATCGTCCAGTCAAGACTGGAGATCGCGAGCCGAATTCGCTCCGCGAACCCGCAAGCACTTGCCAGGTCGACGCCGGACAGCGCAACGACGAACTCGTCCCCGCCATAGCGGACGGCCTGCTCGCCGCTGCGCGTCCTGTTGTTGAAGAGCAGACCGACTTGCCGAAGGACCTCGTCGCCGACGTCGTGGCCGAACGTGTCGTTGATCGCCTTGAACGAGTCGATATCGGCGATGACGCAGGCCACCTCGGACTGACGCACAGCCTCTTCAGACAAGAAGCGCTCGAGCAGCCTCCGGTTGCCGATGCCTGTGAGGGCATCCTCCTCAGCCGATCGCGTGGCTGCGGCCGCTTGAGTCTGGAGGCTCCTGCGGTCCCGCTCGATGTCCGCGCTCGCCCAGATCTGCTGCACGAGCTGTCTTGTCTGGCTCTGGTGTATCTGCCACATATGTCTTTGGACTTCACGGCCGTCGGCCAGCGCGCCCTGCAGGTTGCCGGCGGCCGCCTCGCAATCGGCGAGCTCCTCGATCGCAAGCATCAAGTCGTGCTCGTCGTCGGCAGCCTTGATGATTTCCACGGCAGTGCGGGCAACGGCGACCGCTTCCTCCGTCCTTCCTGCCAGTCGGAGACATCGTGCCTCGATCCATACGAGCTCCGGGTCCGGACTTGCGGACGCGAGCCCCTTTTTGGCGCCGCGGACTGCGTCGAGTACCTGCAACGCTTCGTCCACGCGGCCCAGGTCGCACAGGATCTCGGCGAGCAGGCGGCGGCTGCCCAGCCGAGGGTTCATCACCGCCGCTTCCTCGACGAGCAGTCGCCGTGCTGTCGCCTCGGCATGTTCAAGCCGGAGGGTGTCGGTTTCCAGCAGGGACATCCGACGTTGCTGGGATGCGAGAAGCGATGCTTCAGCGATGTTGTAAAGCTCGCGGCAGAGCTTTTCCCCGTCGCTTATGCGCTCGGCAGCGGCGAGCGAGAACTCGAACTGCTCAACTGCCCGGTCGTAGTCCAGGTAGTAGTAGCAGAGGACTCCGAGTCGGTTGGTGATCTCCATCCGGAGCCGGTCATCGTTGACCGAGTCCAGGCCCAGGATGCTCTTGGTCGCCAGCTCCGAGGCTAGAGAGACGTCGCCGAGTCGAGATGCGTGAGCAGCACCTAGGCTCGCCGCGTCGACGGCCAGCTCCGTGTCGCCGGCCATCTCGAACAACGCCATCGCCTCGGTGGCGTCTTCGCAAGCCTCGCGGTTGAGCGATTGGTATGACCGCACTCGTGCTCGGCATATGAGCAGCCGCGCCCGGTCCGTCAGCGCCGTTGCCGTTTCGAGAGCCAGGGTGATCTCGGGCAGGCATGCTTCGCAGGCTTCTGGCGTCGACACCAGGCGCGTCCGTTCGAGTAGTGCCAGGTAATCGACATCGCCCTGAGAACTCTCGTTCACTCTCCATATATCGGCCCGCGCGAGGTTGATCATGAGATCACGGCGTGTCGTTCGACTGTCAAGTAGCCCCGATTCGCACCTGTTCCCCGCCAATGCCGCTCACGAGCGCCGGGACCAAACTCGCTATCACCATTACCGCATCCAGGGTGCGGCTCGCTCCCCGAGCGCGTGCCGCCCTTGTCCGCGACGCGATCGCATGCAAGGTGCCCTTTGCACCACAAAGCAAGGCGACAGCGTTGTCGTCGTCGTTGTCGAGGAGGATCCTGCGCATCCGGTTTTGCCGCTGGTGGCGAGACGCCGCCGCGGTCCTGGCTCCACCTGCGGGAGGGATGGTATTACCCCAGAAGCCGGGCAGTCAGACCCGCGCCGCCTCCCGCCAGGGCTGATGCCCGTACCGGTCTAGGTGGACGACCGTGCCGACCGGCTTGCGAGCCTTGCGGCCGTAGTGTCCCTTCGGCCAGCCGAGGGTGACGATGCAGCACGGCTCCACGCCCAGGGGCAGCTTGAGGATCCTGCGAGCCACGGTGATGGACCACAACGGCAGTGTGATGAGCGCACCACCCAGGCCGACGGACCTCGCCGCCAAGAGGAGGTTCTGGACGCTGGGGTACACCGACCCGTAACGGCTCGACACGGCGATCGGGGGCTTGGGGACGAGAGGCACTCGGGCGCCACCGCGAAGGCAGCACACGACTAGAACCGGGATCTCCTCGAAGTGCTCGACCTGCCAGCGCACGGACTTCAGGATCCTGGCCGTTTGCTCGTCGGTCTTGACCAGTCGTGCCAGCCCGCCGTACACGCTCCACACCCGCCGGTACTGCGCCGCCAGCGACGCCTTCACGGCCCGATCCTTGACGACCACGAACTCCCAGCTCTGGCCGTTCGAGGCCGTTGGCGCTTCCAAGGCCAGCTCCAGGCATCGCAGCACGACGCGGTCGTCGACGGGGTCAGGTCGGACCCGACGGACGGCGCGCTGGGTGAGCATCGCTTCTGCCAGCGGCATGGCCAAGCGGACCTCGATGTCGAGGGGATCGCCGGTCGGAGTCAGGTTGTCGTCCATGCCAGAGTTTGGCTGGCCAGCGGACGTCCATCCACTCGGTCTGCAGGTGCCCGCGGAGGGGCAGGTGACTCGGTCTCTAAGGACCTTCCGGTGGCGAAGGGCTCTGAGCGATCGACGGGCACGCACGGGCTCGAGGTGCCCGAGGCACGAGCCGACGCACGCCAGGTTGTTGAAGCCGTGGACTACGCCGAGGCGTATCACGTCCGGGTCGGCTCTCGCGAACGTCGACCTGATGTCATCGCCCACCCCTAGTTGCCGCCCGCCGTCGCGTTGCTGTATGCAGGAGGGCTGGCCGGCTGGGGGTCAGACGGAGCTGCCAGTTACGACGACAGCCGACCGTTACGAGTCGCGGATCCGTTGACCGGAATGGCGAATGTGCGTTCGTTGACTGGAAGCCCTCCACCGTGCGCGAGGTGATCAGCCGCCGCGCAAAGGATGTCGTGGAGTCAATGTCGATGACACTGTCAGGCGGCCTATTCGAGGGCTGAGTTTGCGACCCAGAAGTCGATCAGTCCGTGCGTGCCCTCCACGTCGAGGTCGGTGTCGGCCAACGACACGCGCCGGTACAAGACCAGGGACATCGTGACCGCCTCGCCTGATAGGCTCGCCGTCGCCGGTTGCTCGCCGATGCGGACCTCGAACCGGTCCGGATGGAGCTCGACGGTCCAAGCGTGCCCCGTGTCCGTGGCCCGAAAGAGGATGCTCTCGCCTTGACCTCGAAGGCTTGCGACCTTCGGGGAGAAGTACTCCGCTGCGGCGAGATTGGCGAGGAACTCGTCGATAGTGTCTGCGGCCACATCTGCGGCTGCAGACGGGTGGTCGCCTCGGGCCAGCTCGAGGTCGAAACGGTGGACGAGGGTCTCGTGGAGCTGTCGGCGCGACCAGAACCGTACGTGCTGATCCGAGCCCCAGGCCCACATCGGATCTGCCGGGTCACTCGACCGGAGGGTCCTCAGCAAGGCCGCGCCTCCCTGCCGGATCCACTTGCCGTCGACCGGACCTTCGTCCAAGCCCATCTCCGAAGACGGGATACGGCTGGGGGCGCGGACACAGACGAGGTGTTCCGCCCACCTGTGAACGGTGCCCAGGTGGAAAGCGACATCGTTCACGGTCCAGCCGGGGCAGGACGGAACCGACATTGACGGTGATGCCGCTTCGACGAGAACAGCGAACCGCTCGACCTCACCCGCGAGAAGGTCACAGTGTTCCAGATGGTCCATTCCCCTCGATTCTGCCAGGAGCGCGAAGCTGTCGCCCCGAGCATTCGGCCACGGAGCGCTCCTCATGCGGCTGATTTCGGTCGATCGTCTTGCAGGCGTGTGTGGGCGACCGCGGCCCGCGGTCCATCGGAACGCGTCGTCGAGCGCTTTGGACCCTGACCTAGACCGTCTCCATGCCGAAGCGAGCCATGAGGGCTCGTTCTTCGTCGCGCGATGGAGGTTCCTCGCGGTTCCACAGCTCGTGCAATCCGGCGAAGTACTCGTCCATGGCGGGGGCATGGATCACGAGAAGGCGAGCCTCGCTCTCAGTCGAGTTCCCGAAAGTGTGCGCCGTGCCCCGAGGCACGAGAGCGAACCCCTCCCTACCGAGGATCAGTTCCTCGTCTTCGATGGTGACCGACACGAACCCGTCGAGCACGAAATAGGCCTCCGAGCAGTTCGTGTGACGATGGGGTGGTGGTTGGCGACCGCCGGGTGGCAAGGTGCGTTCCATCAGCGACAAGTCACCCTCGTCCTGTTCGCCAAGTGCCTTGAACAACATCACACTTCCGCGCGCCGTATACCGCCTCTTCCCCTCACCGGGCCCAAGGACTGAACGGACCAAGAGAACCTCCTGACGGGCATTCGACTACGCGCCTGGACGCGCCTTCGAGGCGTGAACGTTAGGCGAGCCCAGCAGAGGCCTCGGCGTATATAGACATCCCCTGCCCGAGGAGCTCGCCGGTCACTGCGCTCAGGACTCCGATGCCGTCCACGTTCAGTCCAGCCTTGATTATCCAGCGCTGGAAGTTCTCGTCGTCGTTGCGGAGTCGGTCCAGCTTTGCCCTCTCGCCCCGAACGAGGAAGAAGCCGTTGAGATCCCCCCCATGGGCTTCCAGGAAGAACGGTTCGAACGACTCGATTTCGCCTCGCTCTTTGAGCTCACCGAAGTACTGCACTCCCTCGCTGAACGCCGCCACGGCACCAGCCTCGCGACCGCGAGCTGGCCTATCCCACCCGATGAAAAGCAGATTGTCCGACATCTTCGTTTCCTCCCCCTCGTCGAAACCCTTGACGAAAGCACCCTAGTACCGCGAGGTGTTCACGAGGCTGAAGAAATGCAGTCGCCTCACAGGCGAGAACGGACAGTCGGCCAGGACAGGCACGGGCGGCGTCTAAGTGTAGGGAAGGGGTCGAACACCGAGAGCCATGGCGATCACCGAGTGCCTCTACATCCGATCGTCCATCTCGAGGCATCACCGTCGCGCGACTCCCGTCATTGCTTGACGACTCGGGATCAGCTCAGTTCGCGCGCCGCAGGCTGAGGTCAGCGGCTCGGAAGGCCTATCACTGGTGTCGGCACATCGAGGCTCACGAGGCTGCCGTCACCCAACTGGCCGTAGCCGCCGTATCCCCACGCCCAAACTGTGCCCTGACGGTCAAGGGCGTAGGCCATATCGCCTCCCCCAGCGACCTCTACCACGTGGCTAACCTTCCGCACACGCACGGGAGCGACGCTGTTCGCAGCGCTGCCGTCGCCCAGCTGGCCGTAGGCACCGTAGCCCCAGGCCCAGAGGTCGCCGTCCCGGTCAATGGCGTAGCCAGTTTCAGAGCCTGCCGCGATGGCGACAATTCCGTCGAGTCCCCTCACACGCATCGGCGTGCTGCCCGAAGATCGGTGGGTACCGCTGCCGAGCTGGCCGAAGCTGTTGTCGCCCCACGCCCAGACGGTGCCGTTGCCGAGCAGGGCATAGGCGGTGTCCCAGCCCGAGGCGAGCGCGACGGCACCGGCAATGCGAGGAACCTGGACGGGCACATTCGAGAAGAGGCAGGTCGGGACGGCCCCGCCCGATGAGGTACAAGGTGGAACCCCGAGCTGGCCGAAGCTGTTGTCGCCCCATGCCCACACGGTTCCATCCCGCATCAGGGCATAGCCGTTCGATGCCCCCCCAACGAGTGTCGTCACACCCGCAAGCCGTGTCAGCTCGTGCGGGGCGCCAGGGGCGGGATCTGGATTCCCGGTTCCCAGTTGGCCGAAGCTGTTGTCGCCCCACGCCCAGACGGTGCCGTCTCGGCGAAGGGCATAGACGGAGAACGCGCCTGCGTCGAGGGCGACGACCTTGCTCAACGGGTGCACCTGAACGGGCACCTGTCTGGATCCGTCCGCCGGGTTGCCAAGCTCGTCCTGGCTGTTGTCGCCCCAAGCCCACACGGTTCCGTCCCGCATCAGGGCGTAGCCCGTGTTCTGACCCCCGGCGACAGCTGTCGCCCCGCGAATACCACCCACTTCGACGGGCAGCGTCGTCTGGTACCACTGGCCGGCGACCCCGATCTGACCCTCGAGGTCATCGCCCCACGCCCACACCTGACCATCACTGACCAGCGCGTAACCGGAGTAGGCGCCGGCGGCGATGCTCACGACGGCACTACCTGAACTGTCGCTGCCTGCGCCCGAGAACAGGCTTGCGGAAGCAGAGCGCGAAGTTGCAAGCAGGGCCAGCGAGGCCAGCACGCCGAATACGGCGTACAACAACCACCGACTGGCGGACATCAACCTCACGGTACCTCCAATCGGCAGACTCGACGGATTCGCGCTTGGTTTCCCTTCGTACCCCCGGGGTCACTGCGAGGCGATCCGGTTCACCACTAATCCGAAGTTCACCCCGAGCACCCCAACGCGGACACCATCGCGAGATCGTGAGCAGCACTTCTATGCCTTCGAGCTGGTAACAGCGTAGGCATGTAATGAAGGCCCTAGCTAGGGCAGAAGTCTTGTAATTCTTGACGCTAACTATACTGATGTGATATAGTTGTCGGCATGTATGTGGCGAGGGTGCCGAATCGGGG